>JACKQG010002632.1_pt1 | contig 23112 bp, 22 predicted proteins | sample 8237621 | NCBI WGS metagenome assembly JACKQG01 (sample SAMN15677084, study PRJNA649215) | marine metagenome | biome: marine; feature: Black Sea; material: saline water; isolation source: suspended particulate matter (SPM) from the Black Sea western gyre | collected 2013-06-09/2013-06-10 | depth... | reverse complement strand
GAATCGTTTCTAAATCTTCGGGAGTTAACACCGAATTTTCAATCGCCCACACCCATGCATCAAGTGTTTTTTGTTTAATCGTTTCATCTTTGATCCAGTTAATTTCCGGCCAGATCTTCAATACTTGTTCTCTCATTTTCTTTCCTCCTATTTAACCACTTACGATGGTGATAACTTTACCAACATTGTTAAAAATATTCTCAACCCTTTGCTGCCATAGTTCACCGAATAGTTTGTTATCATCCGCTGTGGCAATATCTTGCATGATCTTTTGCATCAAGGATTGTTGAAGCGGACTCCCGGGAATAGTATTCGGATCATAATGAACTTCAACAGACTTTTCAGTATCTAATCTATTCAGTTTAATGCTGGAGGAAATATCATCGTTGAAGGTCATTAATCCGTGGCGGACAAATTTACCGCCAATACCCTTAAACCCAGATGTCTCGGTGGCTCCGGTAATTTGTGTTACGACATTGGCAATAACACCGGCGACTCCTTCCTCTGCGTCTTCTTTGAATGATATGGAAATTTCCCCGCGCTGTGGAATTTCACCCTTATATAACGCTTTCAATCCTTCGCGCACCATGAGGAAAGCACCAGCTACAGTCGGACAACTATGTCCTGCGGATTTTACTACATCCAAGTAACTAAACTCTACAATTCCATTTTCAAAAGCCCCAAGAAAATTTGCCAACATATCTTGAAGTTTTATTGTCTCAATGTTATCGAAATATTTTGGATAGTTCATTTTTTCACCCTGAATTACGCTAATTATTATTTTAGTAGTGTTTTCATTCTGTGTAATCTGTGGTTAAGATCACTTCTTCATCTTAAAAATCGAATCGATCACTGTTCCGTCCACCCATTTTACGACACTGATTACCTCATCGGTAAGGGTAGGTTTCGCCGGAGGTCCTCCAATCAATTTATCTATTTCGTCTTTGATATCTTCGATTGGCCGAATGGGTAATCCGCTGTTTTTCGTGGCTTGAATGAGGTCTTTTCGCAACGGATTAATCGCAATCCCACGTTCGGTTACGATAACATCAATCAATTCACCGGGACCAACCAAAGTCGTAACTTCATCCACAATTACCGGGATACGGTTTCGAAACGCAGGAATCGGCAGAACAGTGCATTTACTGAACAGACAATTTTGCCATCCACCAATACCGTGCAGCATTTTTCCATCGGAGTGCGTAACCACATTTGCGTTAAAATTCACATCAACCTCGGTCGCTCCCAATACAACAACGTCCAGCATCGAGGCAAAATTCCCTTTCCCGTGCCAGTTGTAACTGGTGAACGGAGACGTGTCCTGATGTCCGCTATTTTCCCGCATGGAGCGCACGCCGTCAAGATCGAAGGTTTGTCCGTCAAGGATGTAGTCTGTCAAGCCTTCTTCCAGCATTTCCACCAGGTATTTGGTCGATCCGCCGCGAATGAAGCGAGCTTTGATATCAGCATCTTTCATCATTTCTTTCAAAAATATCGCAAACGCCAGCGAAGTTCCGCCAGCTCCGGCTTGAAAACTGAATGCATCTTTCATAATTCCGGATTCTTTTACAAATTTTGCGGTCAGCTCAGCAATATGAAGTCTGTCCGGTGATTTGGTTAATTTTGTCGTCCCCGAAATAATTTTTTCCGGTTCACCGACTTTATCAAGCACTACAACAAAATCCACGTTTTGTCCCTGAATTTGCCATGGAATGCACGGGAACGGGACCAAATTATCAGTAACAACAATTACTTTATCAGCATAGATGGAGTCCACCAACCCAAATCCCAAAAGTCCGCAAGCGGATGGTCCGCGGTCTCCGGTAGCATTTCCAAACAAATCTGCGGTCGGCGCTGCAATCACGGCGATGTCAATATGAACTTCCCCATCCTGAACAGCTTGCCAACGCCCGCCGTGGCTGCGTAACACCCCTGTCCCACGCATTCCGCCCTGCGATGCATAATTGCCAAGCGGTCCGTTCAGCGAGCCCTCAATCCAATCTACCACACCGTTTTTGATATGCTCGATTATCGGTTTATGGCAAGGAAAGGCAGCAGATGGAAACCATCTCAGCCCTTTTACATTTTCGTCGGCTGCAATATCGAAGACTTGATTCATCACCAAATCCCCGTTTCGGAAATGATGGTGAGATGAGATTGTCATCCCGTCTTTGAGTCCGCATTTTTTCAACGCATCTTGCAGGGAATTAACGACTTTATTTCCATCGGCCGGATAATCGGTACAGGATCGAATCGGCGGAGCAGCTTTATGTCCGGTTGGTTTATATTTGTTTACCCCTTGGAAAGGCGTTTGTTTTTTACCGTTAATTTCAGTCGGTACCAATCGCCCGGCTGCATTTTTAACTAAATTTAATTTTTGTCTCATTTTTTCCCTTTCTTAACCGCAAAGAACGCGACTTTCACTAATTATTTCTTATAATAATTATTAAATATTACCGAAATTATCATCCCAATTATTGGGCCAAAAGCCACACCAAACACCAGCCCATTACTTACATTACCTCCTACAGCCCCAACAATTATACCCACACTGATACCAATAGCAATCCCAATTACAAGTCCAATTCCAATTGATAATTCTTTTTTATCTTTCTTCATTTTAATCCTTTTCTCACACTGAACACACCGAACAAACGAAAATGTAATTCGCCTTTTCGCTAATTTCTTGTTAAAATAATTCTTTCACAACGAATACACCAAAGTAACGAAGTTTTCTTCTTTTCGTCATTTCGTCCATTCGTTGTTAGGAAACTATAACTCATCTTTAATTGTTTGTTTTCCAATCTGCCCTAAGCATTCCTGTGGCGATTGCAAGGTTTACCGTATTTTGTGCTCTTTTTACAACCGGCGGATCAATCATTTTAGACCCAAGCGACACAACTCCAAGTCCTTTGGATTCGGCCTCGTCAAACGCTAAAACAATTCTTTTCGCTTTTTTCACGTCAGCCTCTGACGGGGAAAATTCCTCATGCAACGGTAAAATCTGCCGCGGATGGATACAGCCTTTTCCGTCAAACCCAAGCGCCTTTGCTTCCCGAACGGATTCACGTAAACCAGTTTCATCGTCGACATCGCTGAACACGGTATCAATCGGCTGCAGTCCGGCAGCACGAGCAGCATTGACGATCATGCTCCGTGCAAAAAATGACTCCGTTCCTTCGTTGGTGCGTTTGGTTCCGATATCGGCAGTATAATCTTCTAACCCGATCGCAAGTGCGACATTGTTCGGAGAGGCTTCCGCTATTTCAAGCGCTTTCAAAATTCCGCGTCCACTCTCAATAATCGGCATGAGAAAGACCGGTGTCGTTCGACCACACTGCTTACTGATTTCAGTGATCTTTCCATCGACTGCAATCAATTGTTCGGCGCTTTCTACTTTTGGAATCAACACTAAATGTACGTTATGCGGAACAACAAATTCCAAATCCTTCAATCCCATTTCTCCCTGATTGATGCGCACCATCCGCTCTGCACCGAAGAAATCCAATGTACGCAGAGCATTTCTTACGATGAAGCGTGTATCCTCTTTTTCGGTGGGAGCTACGGCATCCTCAAGATCTAAGATTATGCCGTCAGGTTTGTGAATCCCTGCATTCAGCATGAGTTTTACTTGGTTTCCGGGCAAGTACAGTCGACTGCGACGGAAGCGATCCCTGGAGGAAAAATACAGACTATGTTCCTTCATTTCCGGGAGTACCTCCGTTTTGAGCTCCGGAAATGCTTTTTTTAGTGTGGCTTCAATCCTTGCAGAAACCAAAAACGGGAGTGCCCCATAGTCCTCAAGCATTAATTCCCCTGAATCAATATCCAGTTGGTCGCAGATAGATTTAGCTTGGTGTTTAAGAGATTCTCCGAAAAGCGCATAGACACTACTTTGAACTGTAATTGTTAGCGGGTTTGTTGAGGGGGTATAATAAACGCGTAGGTCAGAGCGGGGTTTATCTCCGCCGGGACCAGACATATATTTGGTTATCATTTTCTTAATCCGGTAATAGTTGTTAAAAGAATGGCTGGAAATTTATTCAACCCATGAAATCGGTTGCAATCAATATCGGAGTTGTGAAAGACTTTGATATTGATTCAATATGCTCGGATTTGCCAGAGCATCTTTATTTGTTACCCTTTCGCCATGTATAATTTTCTTAACGGCAATTTCGACTTTTTTCCCATTAATCGTATACGGGATATCGCTCACAGCCAGTATTTTTGCAGGGATGTGCCGGGGTGAACATTGTGTTTTGATCGCATCTTTGATTTTATCGATTAATAGATTAGAAAGTTGACTTTTATCATTGATTTTAACAAACAAGATGATTCTCTCATCATCTTTCCATCTTTGCCCAACAACAATGCTGTCATCAATTTCAGGGATTGCCTCCACGACACGATAGATTTCTGCCGTTCCGATTCGAACACCTCCCGGATTTAATGTTGCGTCACTCCGTCCGTGCATTTTAATCCCGCCTACTTCAGTAATCGTGATATAATCTCCATGATGCCACACGCCGGAAAACGTTGAAAAATAGGCGTTTTTATAGGTGTTATCATCGGTGTCATTCCAAAAAGAAACCGGCATAGACGGAAAGGAGCTTTTACATACTAGCTCACCGCTTTCTCCTTTCACGGATTCACCCTGATCATTGAACGCCTCGATATCCATACCAAGCCCGGCGCATTGAATCTCACCGCGATAAACCGGTAAGGTAGGATTTCCAAGAACAAAACAAGAAATAATATCGGTTCCGCCGGCAATGGAACTCAACATTATGTCTTTTTTTACATCACGGTACACATAATCGAAGCTTTCTTCAGAGAGAGGAGAACCGGTGGAAAGAATTGCTCTCAGTTTAGTCAAATTAAATTGATTTTGCGGTTTTATTTCTGCGGCTACACAGGAGGAAATGTACTTTGCACTTGTCCCAAACACCGTGATGCCAAGTTCTTCCGCCATTTGCCATAAAACTCTCCCGTCCGGGTAAATGGGAGAACCATCATAAAGTACGATAGTCGCTCCGGCCGCCAGCGATGAGACAAGCCAGTTCCACATCATCCATCCGCAGGTTGTGAAATAGAAGATCATATCCTCTCTTGTTAAATCCGTATGCAATCGAAGTTCTTTGAGATGTTGAATCAACGTTCCGCCGGCAGAGTGCACAATGGATTTTGGTTGTCCGGTTGTCCCTGATGAATACATAATATATAGCGGATGGTCAAAAGGAAGCTGCTCAAAACTAAGATGGGGAATGGATTCGAACGCCGTGAAGTCTTCCCATATAACAGAATTAGGTAAGTCGGAGATACTGGTTTTCTCTCCATACGGTGCAATTACCACACGCTGAATACTTGGCAGTTGACGCAGAATACTCTTTAACTTTTCAACGGAATTAAAGTTTTTACCATTATACACATATCCGTATGCAGCAAATAATACTTTGGGCTTGATTTGAGAAAAGCGATCTAATACTCCTCTGATGCCAAAATCCGGAGAACAGGAACTCCAAATAGCGCCAAGAGATGCTGTCGCAAGCATCGCTATGACGGTCTCAGGTATATTGGGCATAAATCCGACAACGCGATCTCCCTTTTTTACACCGATATTTTTTAATGCGGCTGCGGTTTTAGCAGCTTCATCGTACAACTCCGCATAAGTAATCGTACGGTTTTTTCCCCCGTAAAGCACGCGGGATTTCTGCTTCGCTCCAACATTTTCTCCGCGGAAAATAATTGCCGAATGATTATCATTAAAGCGAAGGAGATTCTCCGCAAAGTTTAATCGTGAACCTTCAAACCATTGTGCGCCCGGCATTTTAGTATGATCATCTACAACCTTTGAGAAAAATTCACTTGAAATAATATCAAAGAAATTCCATGCGGCCTCCCAAAATTGCGGGATATTCTCTACAGACCAGCGATGCAAATCGGTATAATTTGATAGTGATAAATCATATTGGATATTTACAAATTCCCTAAACTGAGTCATTTGGCTCCGTTTAGCGTAATCTGTATTTGGTTTCCAAAGAGGTTGATTCATTCTCAAAGTCTCATAAACGTGTAGCAAAATGTAAGAATAAAAGGGGGTTGAATCCTCGAAAGATTACAATCAATATTGAGCGATTCTCATCTGAAAACTGATCATAAGCATAAAATATTATGGGTTGAACAAAAATAATATTTGCAAGTTTCATGACGGACAACTTCAGCCCCGGTACAATCGTTCCTCATTACAGGGTAAACAAGTTGTTTTACCTCCGATTTATCGTGGATCAATTTGATCATAATAATCCTTTGAAGGCTAATTGATAATCTATTACCTTCCCCCCTGATGAAAATGGATTGAAGGCTCGATTCGATAGAATTAAACCGTTTTTTACTGGGATAAAACACTTTATCCCATTTAAGAATTAGAGACCACCGATGTCTCACACTTTTTTTCCCTCCTTCCTTTTATTCTCATCAATAAGCAAGACACAGAGACACTGATCGGCTTACACGCCGTGAATCGGTTATGGTCGCTTGTGTATAAGTTACTTGAGCAAATACTCAAGCATAAGTTAATATCTATACAAATTAAGAGATGAAGAATGAAAAAAGAAATATACATTAATGAGAGTATGGGAGAATCCAGGATTGCCATTCTCGAAGACGATAAGTTGGTGGAGGTCTATGTTGAGAAACAAGGCCAACACCGAATGGTGGGAAATATCTATAACGGCAAAGTTGAAAATGTCATCCCCGGTATGCAGGCAGCGTTTGTCGATATTGGTTATGATGTAAATGCGTTTCTTCCGTTCTCCGAAATCCAAAACAATGATTACCTTTTGGAAGAGGACGAAGAAGAACTTAGCGGGAAACGAAACAACTCCAAACAGCCCAAAGATTATGGTAACATCAGTGTAGACCTCCATACCGGACAAGACATTCTGGTTCAGGTGATTAAAGAACCTTTCGCAAGTAAAGGTCCACGCGTGACAACAGAAGTCGCCATCCCGGGCAGACTGCTTGTTTTAGTCCCTGGTGCAAATTATATCGGGATTTCTAAAAAGATCTGGGATAAGTACGAACGACGACGACTGAAAAAGATAGCCGCATCTTTGAGGAAAAAAGGGATGGGACTCATTATTCGCACTGTGGCAGAAGGAAAAAGCGAAGACACCATTCGAAATGATTACGAGATGATTATTAATCACTGGTCTCGTTTAGAAAAAAAAGCAAAACGCACTGAAGCACCTACACTGCTTTATGAAGATCTTGAGACGGCGTCCAGCATTATTCGTGACCTCCTGACGTCGGATGTCAATAAAATCATCATTGACTCAAAAAGTCTGTATCGAAAACTCCAAAATTACCTTGATGACGTTTCCCCAAACTTAACAAACCGTCTTGAGCGATATCGGATAAAGTCACCGATTTTTGAAAGCATGGGAATTGAGACAGAGATAGAAAAACTTATGCGTCCAAAAGCATGGTTAAAGAGTGGAGCATATCTGATTATTGAAAAAACCGAAGCAATGGTTGTAGTCGATGTAAATAGCGGACGGTTTATTGGGAAAAAACAGCACGAGGCCAATTCTCTTAAAATCAACCTTGAAGCTGCAAGAGAAGTTGCACGCCAACTTCGGCTACGAGATCTTTCCGGTTTGATTGTGATTGATTTCATCGATATGCGTGAAGAAGAGAATAAACGTAAAGTCTATTATGAGATTCGAAAAGAGCTGAAGAAAGATCGCGCGAAAGTGGCTGTTTCTCCTATCTCAGATTTTGGATTACTCGAGATGACCCGCCAACGGATCCGATTAAGTCTTTTGGACTCTATGAGTGAAGAATGTCCAACCTGTCATGGTTCCGGACACATTATTTCAAAAGACACATTAATTACACGAATAGATCACTGGCTAAGACGGTATAAAACGAAGTATAAAAATATAAGATTAAAACTACTTATTCACCCCGAAAATGCTGAATTTATTCGTAAACAGAAGAAAAAAATCTTACGTGGACTGATGTGGCAGAACTTCGTACATATTAAAATTGTATCAGATTCAAATATTGCGCTAGATGATTTTCATTTTATTACAGTAAAAGATAATAAAGATATTACTGATAAACTATATCTTGATAAACAACATTGATACGTGTAATTTTCTTGGCTATTCTGGAGGAATAAATGTACGTTATCGTAACTATTGCAGGAAAACAATACAAAGTCTCTGAAGGAGACACTATCCGCGTGCCCAGCCTCGATTCTAAAATTGGGGAGTCGGTTACGTTTAATCATGTCCTACTTACTGACGATGGTAAAAAGATCAAAGTGGGAACCCCTATCGTTAAAAATGCCGCTGTAACCGCGACAATTTCGGAACATGGCCGAGCGCGAAAAATCTTAGTATATAAGAAGAAAAAGCGTAAAGGATATCAAAGAAAAAACGGTCATCGTCAAGACTTTACAACGCTTGAAATAAAAAAAATTAAACTGACAGCGCCAAAAAAGACGGCAGCCAAAAAAACAACAGCTAAACCTAAAAAGGCTGCACCTAATAAATCAGCAGGAGAAAAGTAATATGGCACATAAGAAAGGTCAAGGAAGTTCTAGAAATGGACGCGACTCCAATGCAAAGCGACTTGGAGTAAAAGTATCCGATGGACAAGCTATCTTTTCCGGGGGTATTATCCTAAAACAACGAGGGACAAAAGTTCATCCCGGTGAAAACGTAAAACGCAGTAATGATGATTCGTTATTTGCTACGGCTGACGGCATTGTAAAATTTGGACGTAAAGGACGCGATCGAAAAATTGTCAGTGTTATTTCAGCCTGACGTATATTTTTGCTAAACCTTATTAAACCCCGTTGAGAAGCGGGGTTTTTTTATTATTAGAGTCCACTCCAGAAAGGTACAAATTCCATATTAAGAATATCATAAGTTCATATATTGTTAAAGATAGCACTTATCAATAGCGAATATTGGCGTTAAATAGCGGTTTTCGGGGTAAACTCAAGAATAATTTCAACTCTTTTTTTCTTCACACATAAAACTTATCCAAGGATTCTATAAAATAATCTGGTAGTTTCCACCGGATGAATAATTCGAAACTTTAACCGCTAGCTATGATTCTGAACTTCATAAAAATTAATGACAACCTTTTTTTTCTTCGGGTGTCTAACCCTATGTAAACAGCCAATATTGTGGACGAAAAAATAAGACAACTGATCTTTCTGGCGCAGGATGGGAATACAGAAATGTTCCATGAACTGGTTGCCCTACACGACAAACGAATTATGATCCTTGCATACCAACTGACACAAAACACCCAAGACGCCGAAGACCTTTGTCAAGATGTTTTTCTGAAAGTCTACCGGAACATCAAATCCTATAAATTCAAAAGCGATTTTTATACATGGATTTATCGGATTACCGTAAATACAGCGTTGAATCAAAAACGGAAATCCTCATTGTTACCAATAACCGATATCCATGAATACGAAAATGATCCACACATGGGATGGGTCTCCGACGTTGGGGATTCCCCAGTAATAGATATAGCCCCCGATATAGCAATAGCGGTAAACCGACTTCCTCCAAAACAGAAAACTGTTTTTGTATTAAAACATTTTCAAGGACAAAAAATTAGGGAGATTGCGGTTATTTTAGGGTGCTCAGAAGGAACGATAAAAAGATACTTGTTCCGTGCAATGGAAAAATTACGAACCTCATTAAAAGATGTTTATTATGACTGACCACCTACCAAAGAAACTCAAAGAACAAGCAATCCTCTACATTCTGGATGAGATGGATAAAATTCAGCGCAACCGTTTTGAAGCAGAAGTTAAACAAAATATACTCCTCCAAAATTACATGGATGAAATCAATTCCACGCTTACCCTTACACAGCCCATTGCGGATATAAAACCATCCCAAATATCTTTACAGGGGCAACGAAATATTTTAAGGGGACGAATCGCTCAGATCAATGACCAAGAGACATCTTCTCCATCATTTGTTGAAAATATTCATACCATAATTACTTCTATTGGCCGGTTTCGGCAACCTGTATGGGCTGTTGTCACCTACGTTGTCATCGCATTTCTTGCAGGGAGTGTTTATTTTTCTCCAACCCAAAATTCTTCTGACAACACCACCTCATTATCCTATCCGTCTACGATTCAAGAGCTCATTCAGTCCGGTGCTATTAACACAGCTGACATTAACATTGGTCAAGATAATTCACCCATCCAATTTGCATTGCAATCGAGTAGCGAGGTCAACATCAGCGGTACTGTCGAAGATGAATTGGTTCGGAATTTGTTATTTTATCTCCTGCTTCATGATCGCAATCCGGGGAATCGATTAAAAGCAATTCGACTTATGGAGGGGATTGAACCGGTAAACGAAGCTATGATGGTCATGATTTCTTCTGCTTTATCTGATCCAAATCCCGGGATTCGGTTAAAATCGACTCAATTGCTTCAGCAGTTTGCGCCAAACCCAACACTCATAGATGCGTGCCAAAAAATCTTGTTAGAAGAAACCAATGAAGCCATTCGCATGGAAGCATTATCCATTTTATCTTCTGCCCCCTCGCCGGAGATTGCTTCAACTCTGCACGTCATCAGCCTCATGGATGAAAATGATCACATCCGCGAACAGGCAACACGCGTCCTTGCAGAGATGAAAGAAATGTACCCACCACAACGAATTGAATCAACGCAATGAACCAAAAGAATCACCCAACTATGAATCGCATAAAACACAAATCTCGATTACTACTACACTATTTTTTCCTGTTTTTGATTGCTTCCAATTTTCTTTTTGGCCAAAAGATATTCGAAACATTTGATTTAGAACGAAAACATCGCTATACCGGAACCACACACTATGAATTCGACATCAACACGGCTAAACCACTTCGGCTTGTCATTGATCACATACAAGGAGATATTTTCATCAACGGTACCAACAGTATGTCCATTACTATCGAGGAAAAAATCACCATACGATCCCGTTCACGAAATACTGCCGAAGAAAAGTTTGAGCAATATCGTGCGGGGATTGTCCATCATCGCAACAGGAATACGGTAGAAGTAACCGGCGCAGGACAATGGCCGTCACGCATGAATTACTCATACCATCTGTCGGTTCCATCAAACATCAGCATTCTTGCCCATACCAGCGGCGGAGATATTGATGTGTCCATCATTACCGGTGAAATGGATCTAAAAACCAGCGGTGGAGATATTGACCTCGAATATTTAGAAGGGAAACTCACCGGAAATACGTCGGGGGGAGATATCCGGCTTGACCACGGTATCGGAAATATTTATCTCTCAACGTCCGGTGGAGACGTCGATATCAATGATGTTGAAGGAAAACTAAATCTTCATACTTCCGGTGGAAATATTGAAATCAAAAACAGCCGCGGAAACGTCAATTCCACCACTAGCGGAGGAAACATTTATCTCAGGTCTATTTCCGGTAATCGGATTGAGGGGCGGACATCCGGGGGAAATATTCATGCAAATGAAATTACGGGGAAACTTGTAATCGTAACTTCCGGTGGCGATTTAACAATGGAAGATATTCGGGGTTCTGTGAGGGGAAATACATCCGGCGGCGATATTGACATCGACAATGTAACCGGCAATGTAGATGTAACAACCAGTGGCGGATCTATCCATGGAGAGCGAATTCAAAGCGGGATTTTTGCTAAGACATCTGCCGGGAATATTTACATTGAAAAATCTCGGTTGAGAATGGGTGAGGACTATTCCATTGATTTGAAGACGTCCTCAGGGGACATTTATCTGTCAGTCCCGGACGGTATTTCTGCCACCATTGATGCGCTTATCCAAAACGGAGAAAACCATTACGCCATCGATTCGGAATTCCCGCTGACGATCATCAAGAAACATAATGATGTAGAAGCATACGGAACTATCGGAGATGGTGAACACTCCATTAAACTTCGAAATGCCTACGGCCACATCACGATCGAAAGGAACTAAACTCATGAAATTTCTAAAATACTGTATCATTATATTACTTCCGGTTTTTCTGATTTCAGCATCGGGCTGGAATAAAACAGACCAGTTAACGCCATCCGATGAGATTCGTTTATTCAGCGATTATGTCATCGATACCAGCAAGGTGGTACATAATAATATCCGCATTGCCGGAGGAGACCTTACAGTAAACGGAACCGTGAAGGGACGAATTACGGTGTACGGCGGAGTTATTTACATTAATTCCACCGCTGTGATTGACGGAGAGATTATTGCAGTCGGAGGTGTGGTACACGAGGCTCCCGGTGCCGTGATCAACGGAAAAATTATCGAAGCAAATCTGAAAGAGGGCATTGTCTATCGTGAAAAAGAAAGTAGTCCCGAAATTGAAGGATCATCTGATTTTGACATTGATGAATACTCCACTTGGTATCGGCAAAGCTGGGTTCACCCAGAGGTGCTACCCTTTACCTATAACCGAAATGAAGGTTTACTTTTATCCTTTCCTACAACCTCCTGGGACAGAAACGGAAAATCAAGTTTACGGCTCAGTGTTACTGCCGGATGGCGGTTCTCCCACAAAACCTATGCAGGGCGAATTACCCTCGAGCAATCTTTATTTCGAAACAAAAATATAATCCTTTTTGGAAGCGCATTTCGTGAAGCCAAAACCGATGACGACTGGCGATTGGCAGACTGGGAAAATTCTACGGCAAGCATTTTGGCAAAACAGGATTTCTACGATCGCTGGGATGAATCCGGTTACGAATACGGAGTTGGCGTAGATCTGCACTGGCTCAAAATAAAAACCTCACGAGTTGACCTTCGGCAAGAGGAAATCCCTGTTCATTACTCTTTGTGGACATTATTTCAAAAAGATCGTGAATTTCGCCCGAACACCATCGAAGAACGTTATGATAAAAAACTTTATCGCGCTATTCTGGCGTTTAAACCCTTAGAGTTTGATCAATTCGATTCAGGCTTTGCTTTCTACATGAAAGGAGAGCAGAGCGTGGACAGCAGTTATTCACGTGTGATGGGTTTAGCAAAAGCACAATTACGGGTGTATGATGATTACGTCATCCGAACACGTTTAATGGCAGGAACATCTTTGGGCGACCTTCCCGAATTCAGGCATTTCGGTATCGGTGGATTGGGGTCCGTCCCTGCTCATGCTTATAAAGATCAAACAGGGAATCAATTCGTTCAACTGAATCTGGAAATAATGTTGACACCGGAATTTATGGACGATGATTTCACCATTATCCTTTTTGCAGATGCCGGACATGCCTGGGACAAAAGCGAATACGGATTTGAAGATACCGGCCAAATTATTACAAACGGGATTGCTTCTGCTGGCTTTGGCATTGCGCTTTCTGACGATGATGTAAGACCACGGTTTAATTTTTCCCGACCTTTAGACGGACGTGACGTTTGGCAAACAACAATCAGACTTGATTTTAATTTCTAAAGATTTGTCACAGAGTCTCAAGAGCATGGAGCAAAGAGCATGGAGCAAAGAGTTGTGAAGAATCAATTATTTCGGTTTCAGACAATGGATATTTGGAAAAGAGCATCGAAGATATCGATGCCACTTTTTCAAATTGCTGATAAGTTGGAAAAAGAGAAAAAGTTTCGTTTTGCAGAACAGTTACGCGGCGCTACTTTATCCATAACCAATAATATCGCTGAAGGTAGTGGATCCACATCGTCAAAAGATTTTCAGAATTTTCTGAAATTCTCTCGACGATCCGTGTTTGAAGTGGCTAATATCTTAATGATTTTAGTTAATGCGGAACATATCAACATAAATGATGTTGGAAAGCATCTAATTGAATTGGATGAAATATCCAAGATGATAGTTGGTTTTTCGAAATCACTTAACACATAACTCTATGCTCCATGCTCTACGCTAACAATAAAATGAACAACAGCGAACACAGACAAAAAATAATGAAGGTTTAAGATATGAAGATCAAAACTTTTCTCATCGGAGTTACAATCACTTCCGTATTAATGGCTCATGATGACGCAACAGAAATCCGCACAGATACATTTCATTATTCTGTTGAAAACCGGCAGTTGCTTGAGGTGGAATTTTCCTACGGACTTGGCGAATTTGTTCTTGGGGCAAATCCAAAAGGAAATGCTATTGATGGCACGATCACTTACGCTGTAGAAAAGATTATCCCGGATGTGCGTTATATCCGTCATGGAGCGAAAGGAATCCTGACCGTGGACATGGAATCTATTGAAGATCAACATGAGGATGATGAACTTAATTTTAGTTTCGATCTGAATGTCCGTAAACAGATTAACAAATACAAAAATGATATTGACTTTTTATTACCGTCCACAGTCCCCACAGAATTGGAGTTGGACTTCGGGCTGGGGTCTGCTCATCTGGATTTTACCGGCATCCGATTGTCGAGCTTAGATATCGACTGTGGACTGAGTGATGTTTTTATGACGGTATCAGACCAAAATCCTATTCGGTGTAAAAAAGTACAGCTTTCTAACGGGTTAGGCGATATAGACATTCGGCAACTTGGGAACCTCCGTGCGGAAAACATTGATATTGAAGTAGGATTGGGCTCGGCATCTATAGACTTTCGCGGTCAACAAATCTATGACATGAATGTAGATATTGAGATTGGTTTGGGAGCTATGGATATCATTCTGCCAGAAAATACCAATATCCGAATTGAGATCTATGATAATTTTTTATCTTCCGTAGAAATCCGCGACATGGTTAAAAAAGATGATTCGCACTGGGTAAGTCCTGACTGGAAAGCCGGGCGCCCGACTATCAGAATGTCCGTGGAAATCGGATTAGGATCGATCGATATTGATTTGAGGAATTAGGTTCGCAACAGAATATTTTCGTGCTTTTATTAGACTGCATTATTCCTCGAAAATCGAGATGCAAACATTTGAATTTATACGCCCGCCTGCTGCTGGCAGAACAAAAGTAGATTACGGAGAACAATAATGAGGCATAGCCAAATTATTGTCAGCTGAAAATGATACCTACCTCATCATTTTACTCCCATCAATCTATCCGCTTGGGCGAACTCTTCAACCCGTCAACGCTAAAACATCTTTCACTAATTGTTCAATCCCGTCTGCGGCTTCGCTGATTCTTCCGGCAAGCATATAAGCAGGAGTAGACACAATTTTCTTTTCTCTGTCGACAACCGTTTTTGTCACCGGACATGAGACATGATTTGCACCCATTTCGTTAATGTCTTTGGCGGTTTTTTCGTCGCTGCCGATGGTTAAATCCACTGTTTCGCCTTGTTCTCCGATGATTTTTGCCAACATGGTTGGTGCAATGCAAATGACACCGATCGGTTTTTTCGCCATGTGTACTTCCACCGCTAACCGATAAATATTAGGATTGACCATACATTCTGCACCTGTCATGGCATAATCGCAGAGATTTTTGGCAACACCGAACCCGCCCGGGAAAATTAACGCATCGATATCTTCGGCAGTAATTTCAACAACATCTTTGATCTCACCACGGGCGATTCGGGCTGATTCGATCAGTACATTTCTGCTCTCCCCGTCCATTTCTTCACCGGTGGCATGATTAATCACATGCAGCTGATCGATATTCGGTGCCATTAACACCATCTCTGCCCCGGCACGATCCAACGCAAGCATGGTGATGACAGATTCATGGATCTCCGCGCCGTCATAAACACCGCATCCTGATAAAACAACTCCGACTTTTGGCATTTTTCCTCCTCTTTTAATAGTTTTTTTCTTTTATCTCAAAATAGGACTGAGGATGTAGGCAAGCAGGGCAAATTTTGGGTGCTTTTATGCCTTCGTGCAAATACCCACAATTCCTGCATTTCCAGATGATTTTACCTTCCCGCTCAAAAACCTTTCCTTCTTCAAGATTCGTATATAATGTTTTATACCTTTCCTCATGTGCCTTTTCAACTTTTGCAATCAATCTGAACGCAATGGCAACCTCTTTGAAGCCTTCCTGTTCCGCTATATTTGCAAATTCAGGATACAGTTTTGTCCATTCTTCATTTTCACCTTCGGCTGCAGCTTTTAGATTTTCCAGGGTTGAGCCTATCTTTCCCGCAGGATACATCGCTGTAATTTCAACCATATCCCCTTCTAAAAACTTAAAGAATCTTTTTGCGTGTTCCTTTTCATTTAAAGCAGTTTCCTGAAAGATTGCAGAGATTTGCTCATAGCCTTCTTTTTTTGCTTGCGATGCAAAATAATCATATCGCATTCTTGCCTGTGATTCTCCGGCAAAAGATTTCAACAAATTTTGTTCGGTTTTTGTCCCTTTCATTGATTCCATTTGATCCTCTTTCCTTGTGCTTTTATTTTTTTGTGAATGACTCAGCATTGCGGATGAATTTGATATTTCTTTTTAGTCCGCTAAACTTCGTTCTTTTTACCGCAGACCCTTTAAACAAGTTACGAAAGTCATCCTCACTCATGGAATCCCAATCTTTGTTTTTCCATGTTGTAATTTCTTTACGGGGATAAAATCCCGATTTTTCTGTTTGAGTTTGTGATTTGTGATTCCACGGACAAACTTCCTGACAAATATCGCAGCCATAAATCCAGTTGTCAAATTTCCCTTGAAATTCTGCGGGCAACTCTCCGCGGTGTTCGATTGTCAAATAGGAGATGCACTTGTTTGAGTCTAAAATTCCGTCCGAGAGCGCCTGTGTTGGGCAGGCATCTTCACACGCGGTACAGGTCCCGCAGAGGTCTTGCTCAAACGGCGCATCCGGTTCAAGTTCAATATCCAAAACAAGTTCACCAAGAAATATCCAACTACCATAATCACTTGTAATCAGATTAGTATGTTTCCCCTGCCAGCCCAACCCGGCGCGCTGTGCCCAGACTTTTTCCATCACCGGAGATGTATCAATACACACAACGCCCTTAACTTTAGACTCAAAGGATTGAACAAACTCCAGCAGCCTGAATAATTTCTTTTTGATAATGTTATGATAGTCATCGCCTCGGGCATACCGGCTGATTTTGTAACTGTCTACATCAAAATCGTTATAATAATTCATCCCGACGGATATCACGGTTTTTGCACCGGGAAAATATTTCAAGATGTCCCCGCGTTCGTCTTGGCGTTTTTCCATCCAATGCATGGAGGCATGAAAACCATGTTGAAACCACTGAAGCAAATTCTGTTTAGCTTCACTGTTTGATGCTGTGTCGGTAATACCGACTTTTTGGAATCCTAATTCAGCGGCTTTAGACTTAATCTCTTCTTCAAGAGATCTATTTGGTTGGAAAATTATCAGTCCTCAGAACTCTCCTTGTAGTAATTATAAATGATGAGTCCTGCACCTGCGATAAGAGCAAGAGACGCCAAGCCAAGATACCAAGTGGAGAACAAGTAATTTACGATGACGGTGATGAATTTCAACGCGTAGATGGCAATGCCGACGACAAGAAGAACGATGCCAAGTTGTTTGATGTTCATATATTTTCCTTTTAACTGAATGAAGGTGTGCAAAAAATGCCTGGATTTCCTGTGTAAAAATACGATAATTTTATAAAATAATCAGATAATAATTCTCTCCTGTCACTCTTCAAGCCACCGGCAGTATGACCATCACTTTAAACCCAAAACTCGGATCACTTTCAAACACCAAATCACCGTTATAATTTTGAATTATTCGATTTACGATAGATAATCCCAAGCCTGTTCCGGGAAGTTCTGAGTGCTGACTGTCGCGAAAAAATCTTTCCGTAAGTTTCGGAATTGATTCTTTTTTCACACCCGGTCCCTCGTTGGTCACCAAAAGAACGAGATGTCCGCTTTGATCTTTTTTCACTGCTATCATAACCCTGCCTTTATCCGGTGAGTATTTAATCGCATTGTCAAGCAAATTAGAGATCATTATATTGAACCAGTATGAATCACCTACATATGAAATTGAACTTAAGCCGGATGTAACAATTTTGATCTGTTTATCGGTCGCAGCTACTCTAAACCGTTCAATTTGTTCGTGAATTATATCATTCAGCCACACGGTTTCTTTTTGAAAACGAATATTTTGAGAATCTACTTTCGTCAATATAGATAACATTTCAATAATTTTAGAAAGCTTGGACAATTCTTTGTGAATTTCTTCGGCATGACCATTCTTTTCCTTCACATCTGATGCGGATTGTAGCTGTTCAAACCTGGCATGAATTACAGCCAGAGGGGTTTTTAATTCGTGAGAAGCATTTGCCGTAAATTGTCGAACAGATTTAATACTTATTTTTAGTCTCTGCAATAATTCGTTTATTGAGACTGCAAGATAATATATTTCATCGCGGGTTTGTGGAACGGAAACCAATCTATCTAAATTTAACATTGTGATACGTTGAACCGTTTTAGAGATATTTTTTACAGGAGAAAGTGTTTTTTCTGCTAAATAGTGGCTACCGAGTGTGGCTAATAATATAGAAAGTGGAAAAAAAAGAAAGTATCTGTTTATCAAAATGTTTTGAATTTCCTCTATATCAAAATAGGTGACACCAACCAACAACCAGCCATAATGTTTAGAGGAAAATCGAACAGGGGTTGCTAATATCCGAAGTTGCTCTTCGTTAAACATAGCTTCATAAGTGACCGGTTTATTTATTTTAACACCCTCGTGCGGTATTTCTTTCCCAAATAAATTACGTGAACTTTTTACTGTGTGTTTCTTTTCATCAAGAAATTGGACAAATACAGGATCATTATCTGCTGAAACATGATGATCTTCCAGCCAATCTAAACCACGAATTAAGAGCATACCGTCTGTATCTACCGATAAAGTACGCTCCATCTCATTCGTTTCATTCTCAAGGACATGATCCAAATTATGCAAACCTTGTACCCGCACCAAGTAAACAGCGAAAATAATTGATATCAACTGGATCACCCCAACCAATGTTGAGGACCAAAGAATAATTTTATTCCGGAGAGACAGTCTATGAAATATTTTTAAATTTATACCCATATCCTCTCACCGTTTCAATGTGTGATTGTGAGGTCCCCTTGTCTATTTTATTTCGGACATAATTAATATACACATCCACAATATTGGTATTGGAATCTATGTTCATATCCCAAACATTTTCGAGGATTTGTATGCGTGTTAAGGGCTTTCCTGCCATCCGCATCAAATATTCTAACAAAAGGAATTCACGGTTTGAAAGGGTTACAATACTACTGTTAATAGACACTTCGCGATTTACGGAATCAAGTTTTATTTCTCCAATCGATAAAACCGGGGTGTTTTTATAGGAATTACGGCGAATTAATGCATTGACTCTTGCGGCCAGTTCATCGGTCGAAAACGGCTTTACCAAATAGTCATCCGCACCGCTATCCAACCCTTTGATACGTTCATCAACGTCAGATAAGGCTGTAAGCATGATGATTGGTGTTTGAACCTCCCTCCCTCTAACCTCTCTGCAAACAGAGATGCTATCACCGTCTGGTAGTCTTCTGTCCAAAATAATACAGTCAAATTCTTCAATGGATAGTTCTTCCTGCGCATCCCTGCAGTTTTTTACCCAACGGCAGGAATACCCCATATCCGTAAAATACCCAACAATTTGCTGTCCGATTGATTTTTCGTCTTCTACAATGAGTAATCGCATGAAAGCAAACTACATAACATTTTCTAAACAGCGCAAAGATTTCTTTGAATAATTAGAATTTTTTAATCTGCTTTTAAACTAATCCTAATAATCAATATGTAGATTTGTGTGGTGAATAAGCCCATTTAAGGATATGTATATCCTTTTATGGTTATTTAACGGAATTTTCTTGAGACAAGAAAATGTTCAAATACAACACAGACAATAGAGGAAACACATGAAAAAAATGTTAACAATTATGGTGATGCTTTCTTTGGTAAGTGGACTGACCTATGCTCAAAGCTATGTGGGTTCACCGTCCTGCCAAATATGCCATAGTGAAAAATATAACGATTGGAATGATTCTGGTCACCCTTACAAATTCTCTGTAATTGAGAATAATCAAGCTCCAATTTATCCGGACTTTGTAACGAATTTCCAAAGTACGTGGTTAACCAACCTTGGTGACGGAAGTTTGGATTGGTCAAATATTGCCGGCGTGATTGGCGGATTTGGATGGAAAGCACGTTTTGTTGGTACCGACGGAATAATTGTCGGCACGGCCAGCAGCACCCTGCCCGGAGCTGGCGGTGGTCACAACCAATTCAATTTCTTTGGTGGCGAAGAACATGGTTGGGTTGACTACAGCGCTTCTACCACGAATAAATTGTATAACTATTCTTGCTTCAAATGTCATACCACAGGTGGAGACACCACAGGAACATGGCTACCTGGTGTGGAGGGCTTAGGAACATTTACCGAAGGCGGCGTTGGATGTGAAGGCTGTCATGGACCAGGGAGCAATCATGTTCAGACAGGTGGAGATATACAGCATATCGATCGTGTATATGAATACGCTCATTTAGATAACAGCATTGGCGGACTAGATATTAACGGCGTAGTGCAAACACCAAGTGCAACCAGCGATGATGTAACTTTCCTATGCGGTACTTGCCATAATCGTAGCTACACCAGCCCCATTAATTCCAGTAGCGGTTTTATTAAACATCATGAACAATGGGATGAGTTTGTCTCTTCAAACCATTCAGAGCAGGGATTCAATTGTACGACGTGCCATGACCCACACAAACGTGTAATTTGGGATGGTGACGCAATCACGACAACATGCGAAACATGCCATAGTACTCAAGTAGGAATGACGAATCATAATACCAATGCAACGTGTGTAGACTGTCATATGCCATTTGCAGCTAAATCCGGGACAACCCGGGGAGAAAGTGGTTACATGGGCGATGTCCGTTCACATTTGTTAGCAATTACTGTGGATGCTGAATCCATGTTTACCGAAGATGGTTCTGCAGTACGCGATGACGAAACACGCTCTGCTTCGCTTAGTCCAGCTTATTCTTGTTTAGGTTGCCATAATGATGATCCCACAGATGCAATTCCAGAAATGGATCTCGATCAAGTTGTGAATCTTGCTGCCAATATGCATGCTGCACCGGTTGACGATCCCACGTATGTGGGCTCACCAACTTGCAGCGTTTGCCATACTGAAAAATATAACGATTGGAATGATTCTGGTCACCCTTACAAATTCTCTGTAATTGAGAATAATCAAGCTCCAATTTATCCGGACTTTGTAACGAATTTCCAAAGTACGTGGTTAACCAACCTTGGTGACGGAAGTTTGGATTGGTCAAATATTGCCGGCGTGATTGGCGGATTTGGATGGAAAGCACGTTTTGTTGGTACCGACGGAATAATTGTCGGCACGGCCAGCAGCACCCTGCCCGGAGCTGGCGGTGGTCACAACCAATTCAATTTCTTTGGTGGCGAAGAACATGGTTGGGTTGACTACAGCGCTTCTACCACGAATAAATTGTATAACTATTCTTGCTTCAAATGTCATACCACAGGTGGAGACACCACAGGAACATGGCTACCTGGTGTGGAGGGCTTAGGAACATTTACCGAAGGCGGCGTTGGATGTGAAGGCTGTCATGGACCAGGGAGCAATCATGTTCAGACAGGTGGAGATATACAGCATATCGATCGTGTATATGAATACGCTCATTTAGATAACAGCATTGGCGGACTAGATATTAACGGCGTAGTGCAAACACCAAGTGCAACCAGCGATGATGTAACTTTCCTATGCGGTACTTGCCATAATCGTAGCTACACCAGCCCCATTAATTCCAGTAGCGGTTTTATTAAACATCATGAACAATGGGATGAGTTTGTCTCTTCAAACCATTCAGAGCAGGGATTCAATTGTACGACGTGCCATGACCCACACAAACGTGTAATTTGGGATGGTGACGCAATCACGACAACATGCGAAACATGCCATAGTACTCAAGTAGGAATGACGAATCATAATACCAATGCAACGTGTGTAGACTGTCATATGCCATTTGCAGCTAAATCCGGGACAACCCGGGGAGAAAGTGGTTACATGGGCGATGTCCGTTCACATTTGTTAGCAATTACTGTGGATGCTGAATCCATGTTTACCGAAGATGGTTCTGCAGTACGCGATGACGAAACACGCTCTGCTTCGCTTAGTCCAGCTTATTCTTGTTTAGGTTGCCATAATGATGATCCCACAGATGCAATTTTGGATAAAACACTGGCAGAAGCAGTTGTCTCTGCTGCAAACATGCACGGAGCCGTATCGACAGTTCAGGATAATACCATTCCTGCTAAATTCAACTTGGCTCAGAACTATCCAAACCCGTTCAACCCAACCACAACGATCGACTTCTCTCTTCAGAAAGAATCTGACGTGCGGGTGGTTGTCTACGATTTGATCGGAAAACAGATAGCGACACTTGTGAAAAACACGCTGGGTGCCGGAAATTATCAATTAAGATGGAACGGGACTACCGACAATGGTACACCTGTACCCGCCGGTGTTTACTTTACTGAGATGACCACACCGGAGTTTAATAAAACCATCAAAATGGTCTATTTGAAATAAGAGACCTACGTTTCTCTCTTCAACAAAAGGCTGGGGGTCACCGATCTCCAGCCTTTTATGTATAGTGCAGGGGTTTGGGAAAATTAGAACTGAAATTCAAAAAGAAATTATCAAATGTTATCAAATAAACTACTGATCGTTTGCTTCATTTTGGTTGTTTCATGCTTGTTGAATATTGGCTACTCGCAGGATGAAGCAGCAGAAATTGACAGTGGTGATTGTATCGACTGCCATGAGACCGGCAAACATGAAACATTGATTGAAAAGGATTTGTCAAACTCAATTCATGATGGGTTTGAATGTCTTGAATGTCATGAGGACATGGACACGGCTCCCCACGATGAATCATCAGAATTTTATGCCGGAGACGAAGGATGTCGAAATTGCCATGATGATGCATCAGATGAATATGAAGCCCATGGCCGAATGGCAGTTGGTAAATGCGAGGATATGCCCCAGTGTATGGATTGTCACGGTGATCATGATATTTTACCATCCGATGTCAAATTATCCAAAACTCATC
>JACKQG010000567.1_pt2 | contig 23115 bp, 19 predicted proteins | sample 8237621 | NCBI WGS metagenome assembly JACKQG01 (sample SAMN15677084, study PRJNA649215) | marine metagenome | biome: marine; feature: Black Sea; material: saline water; isolation source: suspended particulate matter (SPM) from the Black Sea western gyre | collected 2013-06-09/2013-06-10 | depth... | reverse complement strand
AATCTTATACCTTGCTTCGCCTTTGCCTTCGCCTCAGCCTTTTCGGTATGAAAGTTAATTGATCTGGGTTAGAAATTCTTTTGCACAAAAAACGAAGATTTGACTTGTAATACTATAAAAAATACACAACATATGAGGATGGTGTTGATGTGAAAGTTGGTTATTGGTAAGTTATTTGTTGTGAGTTGTGCTTTTTTGTATAACTTTGCCGATTTCCATTTATAATTTACCAGTATCCAAAACAGGGAATAAATTTCAACGCTAATTTTAAAAACAGAAGTTCATAAAAATAAAAAATCTCGAACCCATTTTTACATTAGAATAACTTACTTCAGTTTGGAAATAGAATAAAACATTCATTGCTTTTAAACAGAAAATTCCTTATTTTCATTTTCCATTCAAACAGAAATCAGGAACGTATGATAATCAAAGGATTCGAAGATAACAGTTTAGCAACAGAAGCCGGCTTTAAAACAGGTGATGACATCGTAACGATCAATGGCGAAAAGGTCAGAGATATCATCGACTATCAATATCATGTCAGCGAGGAAATCCTGGAAATTGAAGTCGACCGGAATGGACAGTCGTTAATTTTTGAGATTGAAAAGGATTACGAAGATAACCTGGGAATTATTTTTGAAGATTTCAAATATAAACATTGTGGCAATAAATGTATCTTTTGTTTTGTTGATCAGAATCCACCACAGCTAAGAAAAAGTTTGTATTTTAAAGATGAAGATTTCCGACTATCATTTTTATACGGCAACTATGTTACCTTGACAAATATCAGTAAAAAGGACTTGCAGCGAATTGTTGAACAACGTCTTTCACCGCTTTACGTTTCAGTGCACAGCACCGATTTGGAAGTGCGGAAAATAATGTTAGGTATTAAAAAGGATGATCACTTATTGGAAAAGATTCGTTTCCTGGTAGATCATCAAATCGAGTTGCATGCCCAAATTGTGCTTTGTCCTTTTGTAAACGATGGCGCTTCATTAATAAAATCAATCGAAGACCTTGTTCAATTTTATCCGTATTTAAAGTCCATTGCCATTGTGTCGCTCGGTATGACCAAACACAGGGAAGCGCTTTATCCTTTAAAACCGGTAACGCCATCTTTCGCCAAAAAAACGATCCAACAAATCGAAGAGCTTGCTGAAACATATAAAAACCAGTATGATGATTATATTATTTATTTAGCTGATGAGTTTTACATGCAGGCAGAAATGGAATTACCCGCAGTAGAGCGTTATCAAGAATTCCCACAAATCGAAAATGGTGTGGGAATGGTGAGAGAATTTATTAATGTTTTCAAGGAACAAAGTTTACACCTTCCGCATAGAATAAGTCAAGAAAAATCTTTAACTTTAGTAACCGGTGCTTTGGCAGCGCCAATAATTATAAAACACGTAATCCCCCGGTTGAATCAAATCGAAAATTTATCAATATCGCTTTGTGTAATTCAAAATAATTTTTATGGAAATTCTGTTACTGTTACCGGTCTTCTAGCCGGTCAGGATATTTTTAAGCAACTTAGTAAAACCGAATTGGGAGAGAAAATTATTTTACCGGCAAATTGTTTGAATTTTGAGGGTGTTTTTTTGGACGATTGGACACCAAAAGATTTGGAAAAAAAGTTAGACAGACCGGTGGAGTTTGTTGAAAATGATTTTGTTTCATTGTTAAACTGAAATATTTTTTTGCCACAAAGGCACGAAGACACAAAGTTAAAGAAAATAATACAAATTTATGCTCCTAATCGAGATGAATTAAGGACAGTGAATTAAATAACTTGACCATTTGTATTTTTTCAAGCACTGTTTTTGTAAGATTTAGTTCGGTGCACTTGATCGGCTTAATTAATTCACGTCCCTAATCTCTTTTATTTTAACCTTTCTAGTTCTTTGTGCCTTGGTGCCTTCGTGGCATTACTATAATAATTAAAAAAAATGAAAAAACCAGTACTAGCAATAATAGGCAGACCAAACGTTGGCAAATCCACTTTGTACAATCGAATCATTCGTAAACGGGATGCGATTGTGGATGATCAACCAGGTGTTACCCGCGACCGCAAATATGCAGAAGCTGAATGGAGCGGTGTCAATTTCACTCTAATCGACACCGGTGGCTATCTGCCTGACACAGAAAATCTAATCCATCAAGCCGTTTTAAACCAAGTGTTTCAGGCAATCAATGAAGCCGATGTCGTCGTGCTTGTTACTGATGTCACCAGCGGCATCACCTCACTTGATTCTGAAGTGGCTAATATATTGCAACGCTCAAAAAAACCGGTTTTATTGGTAGCCAATAAAGTGGATAACCGGGAACGGGAATATGACATTGTTGAATTTTTCAAATTGGGTTTGGGAGAGCCCCTGCCTATCGGCGCTTTGGGTGGAAGAAATATCGGTGATTTTCTCGATAAAGTTATCGATCTATTTCCCGACTATGAAACTTCAGCAGAATCTGAAACGCCGGAAATAAAAATTGCTGTTGTGGGTAAGCCAAATGTTGGCAAGTCATCATTTGTAAATGCGATTCTCGGAGAGGATAAATTGATCGTAACCAGTATTCCCGGCACCACGCGCGATGCAATCGATACGCAATTCAAATATTTCGGGCACAACTTTCTTTTGATCGATACGGCAGGTTTGCGCAAAAAAGCTAAGGTTAAAGAATCTGTTGAATATTTTAGTAATATCAGGAGCATTTCCAGCATTCAGAGATGCGATATTGCTGTGATATTAATTGATGCGACTGAAGGAATCAGAGACCAGGATAAAAAAGTTTTGGAGACAGCAGTGCGCTATAATAAGGGGATAATCCTTGCTGTTAATAAATGGGATTTAATAGAAAAGGAAACAAAAACTGCCCAACATTTTGAGCAGGAAATTAAAGACGCAACCCCTTATCTTAATTATATTCCGATTATGTTTATCTCTGCATTAACAAAGCAGCGTGTTTTCAAAATAATTGAGATCGCACGTTCAATTCAGGAAGAACGAGGGAAAAAAATAAAAACCAGCGCGCTAAACAACTATTTCGAGCCTATTATTCAACAGACCACACCGGCGGCAGTTGGGGGCAAAGAAATTAAAATTAAGTATATTACCCAGGTTAAAAACAGCCCACCGGTGTTTGCTTTTTTCTGTAATCATCCAGACCTGGTAAAATCAAATTATAAAGCATTTTTAGAAAAAAAACTGAGAGAACAATACGGATTTTTCGGCGTGCCCGTAACCTTAGTTTTCAGGAGAAAATAACAAGTGAAAAACACCTGCAAAATATTTTTATTTCTTTTGATGTTGTCCTTTTCAAATTCTTTGGATGCGCAACACAAATTTAATACAATCAAAGCTGCTTTCGAAAACAAAGCGCTAAGCTATGCACAATATCTCGAATACAGCGCGCTTAACCTTTTTGAGCCGGATAAAGTGCCGGAGAAATACCGCTTGGGAGAAGATGTTAAACCCGTTAAAAGCGGAACGTTCTTGGTTCAGGAAATAAAAAATAATTGGCAGGTACTAAATCCTGATGTACAAAAAATTCTTGCAAAATATCTTTCCAGGTATGATTTGCAATACAGTATTTTAAGCCCAAGCGGGAGGTTCAGGCTTCATTATGATGCAACAGGAGATAATGCTGTTGACACATCGGATAAAAACAGAAATGGCATTCCTGATTATATAGATTCAGCCGGTTTATATTTCGATTATGCTCATTATTTGCTCATTGATAGTTTAGGATACAATCCACCGGCGCGAGATTCAACCGGGCAGGGAAAAGAATTTGATGTTTATTTCGTTCAAATTCAAGGCGCCTATGGCATTACTTATTTAGAGGAATTGGTTCCTGGTAGAGGGAATGCTTATTCCTGTTATATGACTGTAGAAAATGATTTCCGGGGTTTTAAGACACCGCCTTTGGGCTCTTTGAAGGTAACGTCCGCTCATGAATATTATCACGCAGTACACGTCAATTATGCTTTTCGCGATGAAGACATTTTTTTTATGGAAATGTGCTCCACCTGGATGGAAGACTTTGCTCATGCTGATGTGAATGATTATTTGTTTTACCTAAATTACTTTTTCAATCACATTAATTATCCCTTCTCATATTTTAATGGCGAACATGAATATGGCGCAGCGCTTTGGAACCACATGATTGTTAAAAAATATAATCCGGATCTGATTCGAGATATCTGGACAAACATACGCAACGAAAATGCTATGACATCCATTCAAAAAGTATTAACTTCGTATAATACAACTTTTAATGATGAATTGATCTCCTTTGGTATCTGGAATTATTTCACCAATGAACGAAACGATAGTTATAATTTTTACCAGGAAGGTTTTCTCTATCCGAGTGTACGATTTGCACAAACCAAAACAATTGATGGAGAAGATTTCACCATTTATAAAGAGATGAGCAAACTTTCATCAATCTATTATCAAATATCAGATACTACAAATAACCTGGATATTGGTTTAATTGTGACCAACCTTGAAACACCAACCTCAAAAGATTTTAATGGAAATTATGACCCGGCTGAAAAAGATAGTTTTAGCATCGACTTAATCACGCTAACTGAAGATCAACCGCCTGGTGATGAAGATTTCTTTTTACAAAACAACCTCGTAAAATTAACCGATCGCCATGGTATTCGATTGAATGTTTTGCACCAAGAAAACTGGCGCGCCAATGCTGTGGTAACACTTGAGAATGGCGAATATGAAATTATTCAATTTTTTCCTATGTATGCTACAAATGGAAAAACAAAAAGAAATTTTATAGAAACCGTCTATCCCAATCCATTGGTGATTGGTGAAAATGATCCTGTGCAAATGAAATATATTGTATCAGACGAAGAAGCCGGGGAACTCGACATTCTATCTTCGGACGGACGGTTAATGAAAAGATACCGCTTCGATGCTCCGAAATACAATTACCACATTTTACAATGGGATGGCAGGAATGAAAAAGGGAACTTTGTCAGCAGCGGAATATATGTGTTGGTTTTACGGGTTGGGAATTCAGTTGACATAAAAAAGTTAGCTATAATCAGAAAGTGAAAAAAGAAATATGAATATTATATTTGAATTTTTAATCATCGCTCCGCCAATTTTAATTGCATTGACTTTCCATGAATTCGCCCATGCCTACGCAGCGTACCGGCTTGGAGACCCAACTGCCAAACAGATGGGCAGGCTTTCTCTCAATCCGTTGGTGCATCTTGATGTATTAGGGACTGCCATGCTGTTTATCGTCCACATTGGCTGGGCAAAACCGGTTCCGGTAAACCCGGCATATTTTAGAAATCCCAAACAAGACCTGCTCTGGGTTTCATTAGCGGGACCTGCTTCCAACCTTTTGCTTGCTTTTATTTTCGGACTGATGTGTCGCATGATGGGAATTGAAAGTCTTCGAAATCTTGAGCCTGGGTTTTCAGGTGTTTTCCAATTCATGATCGGTTTTGGAATGATTATCAATATTGTTTTGGCATTTTTCAATTTCCTGCCGATTCCACCGTTGGATGGCTCAAAAATTTTGATGGGATTGGTGCCGCAACAATATGAAAACCAATTAGTGCCATATTTGAGGTATGGGCCAACTATCCTAATCGCATTGATCGCAATCGGATATTTGACAAAGGTTTCTATCCTGTGGATGATTATTAATCCGTTTGTGAAGTTTTTTTCGTATTTATTTGCTGGAGCGGATTTGTCGTTTTAAGCCCAGATAATGCAATAGAAGAAAAAATTGCCACGAAGACACGAAGAACACCAAGAAACACAAAGAAGAAAAAAATAATTCTTGTTGTTGAAATCGGGAGATTCCGGCTAAAAAACATGCCGGAATGACAGTTCTTAACAAAACTATATTAGAATTGAGCAGCCCTGATGCAGATGCGACTTATCGTATTGTTGAAACCAAACTCCATTGATCCATTACTCCGTAAAACTCCCACGTATTTTTTTTCTATTTTTCCGTGTGGGTTTTTGATCCGTGTGGGCAATATTATCTTTTCCCATCAAAACGACAACACTTCTGGGTTTCGTAAAATAACTTTCTGTTTTGCTTAATAACATTTCATCCCCAGGTCTCAAAAAATCTTCCCCCGTTTTTAAGCTTGTGTCCACAACTCTGTACCAACTCTTATTTATGTCTTTGGGCAGTTTGACATTAAAATTCTTCTCATCTGCATTCAAAATAAAAAACAAACAGTAATTGTCCTGATGCGAAGGAACCTCTGCTCCATCAAGCAAGTAACATAAAATTTTCTGGTTCGGATTTTTCCAATTTGGTTCTTTCAGGTTAATATCGAACCATTTAATATCCGGGATATCATTTGAATTTTTATCTTTTCCCGAGAAAAAAGTTGTACTCCTAAAAACAGAATGACTTTTACGAAAGACAATTGCCTTTTTAAAGAATTCAAAAACATCCTGATTTTTCTCTAACAGTTCCCAATCAATCCAACCGGTTTCATTGTCCTGGCAATAAGCATTATTGTTGCCCTGTTGTGTTCTTAAAAACTCATCTCCAGCCAGGATCATCGGCGTGCCCATGGAAAAGAGCAAACAGCAGATAACATTCTTTGCCATCTGTTTGCGAAGTTTGAGAATTACCGAATCATCTATTATGCCTTCAACGCCGCAGTTCCAGGAATAGTTGTGATTTGATCCATCATTATTTTTCTCACCGTTTGCTTCGTTGTGCTTTTTGTTGTAAGTGTAAAGATCATTCAACGTGAAACCATCGTGGCAGGTAACAAAATTGATACTATGATTTACCGTTCTGTTATCATCAAATAAATCATGGGAACCGGTCAGCCGCCAGGCAAGTTCGCAAATTTGACCCGCTTCTCCCTTCCAGAATCTTCGCATACTATCCCTGAATTTATCATTCCATTCTGCCCAATCCTTTGGGAAATTACCTGTTTGATAAGTGGTCACATCCCAGGGTTCAGCGATCAATTTCACTTTATTTAATACCGGATCATTGGCGATAGTTTTAAAAAAGACACCATCTTTTTTGAAAACAGCCCCCTCGAGTCCCAGTATCGTTGCCAAGTCAAAACGAAATCCATCCACGTGCATTTCTTCCACCCAATATTTTAACGAATCAATTACCATTTGCAATACTTGTGGATTTTCAACATTCAAGATATTTCCGGTACCGGCATTGTTTCGGTAATATCGGTATGGCTTATCACTGGTGCCTCGTAATGCATAATACGTTTGGTTATCAATTCCCCTAAAACATAAAGTTGGTCCAAGCTCATTTCCTTCGCCGGTGTGATTATAAACAACATCGAGAATTACTTCAATTCCTGATTTATGAAGTTCACGAACCAGCGTCTTAAATTCATTCACCTGGCAGCCGGGATAGCTTTGTGAACCATAAGAAGATTCCGGCGCGAAAAAACCGATTGTATCGTATCCCCAATAATTTTTTAATCCTTTTTGCACGAGAAAATTATGTGTGTAAGATTCCTGAATCGGTAATAACTCGACTGCGTTCACACCGAGTTTTTTAAAATGATGAATTTTTTCGATGAATCCTAAATAGGTGCCGGGTTGGGAAACGTCCGCAGAGTGGTGAGCTGTAAATCCTTTTAAGTGAACTTCATAAATTATTAATTCATTTAGCGGGATAGCTGGTGACGTGTCATTCTCCCAATCAAAAAAATTTTTTATAACAATCGATTTAGACACAACCAGGGTATTGTCACGCTTATCAAAAAACCGGTCTTTTTGAGTTGAATCTTTTTTATAGCCATTCAAAATATTTTCTTTACAGGCAAATTTCCCGGTAACAGCTTTTGCATAAGGATCCAACAAACATTTATTTTTATTAAAACGAAAACCATTGTCAGGATCGTATTTCCCATCAACTTTAAATGCGTAAAGCTGCCCGGCTTTTAAACCATGAACAAAAACATGCCAGGTATTTTTGTCTTTATTTTTAAGTTCAATGATGTCAGTTGGCTCGTCTTCCGGCTTTTCAAAAAGCAGCAAAAATACTACTGTGGCATATTTTGAGAAAAGTGCAAAATTGACTCCATCCGGTTTCACTGTCGCACCCTGGGGATAAGAGCTTCCTGGAGATATTTTCAATTATAATTTTCCTTATAAATTCTGTTTTTCTATAATACTCATGGCAGTCATCTAATAAAATTAAGTCTGAAAATTTCTTGTTTAGGGGGCTGGATTAAATAACTTTCCCATTTCAAATTTAAATTGTGTTGTAAATCAACGACTTACAGATTCAATAGGTGTAATTTAATTTATCCAGCTCCCTTAAACGTTAAAATAGTGTTGTCCATTGGGATTATAAATAATATTCAGTGAGGAGGGAACTGCGCTGATTTCAAATCGTGAGTTAAAATACAATTCACCATCCAGGTGTGCAGGAACTTCTTTTTCAAATTCAAATAGCAGTTTTTTTGTTTGAAAATAATTTACGACATCGTCTTCAGTATGAATTTTTTTCATCACATGTAATAGCTCTTTGACCCTTGAAAAAAATTTCAACTCCTGGATCAAACAAACATCCAGCATCCCATCATTTACAAATGCATCGGGCGTTAAAAATAATCCACCGGCGATCCTCCTGCCATTAGAAATAGTATTTAAAAATGATTTGGACTGAGTTGTCTTACCATCAATTGTAACCTTCATGTCAAGTTCTTTATACGAAACCAGTGTTTTAAGGATATGCCACTGATATTTAAATTTATTTCCCTTTTTGACATCCTGTTTTTTATCACTTTTATAGTTTTCAGCCGCCACTTGCGCATCAAATCCCAGGCCCATGCCATTGAGGAAATACTTATCATTGCACTTGCCCACATCCATTTTAATGGTATTTGTTTCCAGCAAGATTTCCCATTCATGATTTGTGAAACGCCCCGGGAAACCAAGGACAGCAATAAAATCATTTCCGGTACCAGCCGGCACCGCACCAAAAACAACGTTTTTTTTGCCAACCAGAATTTGAGCAACTTCATTAAAAGTGCCATCTCCACCAACCGCAATAATGTGGTTAAATCCATTATCTACAAAATCTTTAGCAATTTCTGTCGCATGACCTTTTCTGTCAGTAAAAACGATCTCTGCGTTCAAATTTTGCTTTTGGATTATCTCTTTAATTTTCTCAGTATAATTTTTAGCAAAGCCATTACCAGCGACCGGATTGATGATAAAAATCCATTTATTTTTAGATGTCATTCAAATCTCCAGCAAAATGTTTTGTTATAAACTTGTTGTCAAATATCAACCAAACGTAAAACCTTTTTCTTTAAATAACTTCAAACAAGCTGTTACAACGTCAGGTTCGTACTGCTTGCCTTTCCCCCTTTTTATCTCTGCCAACGCGGCGTCAATTCCTAAAGCAGGGCGATAAGGGCGGTGCGAAGACATGGGTTCAACAACATCAGCAACAGTGATTATTTTCGCTTCGAGTATGATTTTCTTCCGCTTTAGTTTTTGTGGATACCCGGAGCCATCTATTTTTTCATGGTGCTGCAGAACCATTTGAGCAATGGGCCATGGAAAATTTATTGTACGAAGAATTTCAAAACCAAACTGCGGGTGCATCTGCATTAGCTGATATTCCAAATCAGTCAATGCACCGGGCTTGGTTAATATTTCAGATGGAATATTTATTTTTCCAATGTCATGTAACAACCCGGCAATCCTTATCCCTTCAATTTGGTTCTCTTCCACTCTTAACTCTCTTGCAATGGCGCAAGCTAATTTTGCGACACCAACCTGATGTCCTGCTGTATAGGGATCTCGCATTTCAACTGCGGACATTAACGCAAGTACTGTTCCCTCAAATGTCTTCTTCAAATCGTGAATGCTTTTTTGCAGTTCTTTTTTTGCCTGGTTGAGTTCCGTGAGATCAACATCTAAATTATAGAACTCAGGCTCACCATGCATATTTTTAAACATCACATGACTGGAGTGCGCTTCAAAAATTGACCCATCCTTTCGTTTTAATCCCTGTTCCCCGTCAGGGATTGCTTTTTCTGTTTTGATCCAGGTTTGAATATCATTGGTTACTTCCTGCCTGCTGTATTCCGGAATAATTAATTTCTCTAAATTTTTTCCTATTGCTTCTTCTTTAGAATATCCATACAACGCCTCACTTGCTTTATTCCAAAAAATCAGGTTCCTGTCTTTATTAAATCCCTGCACAGCGATACTGGAAACATTTTCAATAAGAGATCGAAACCGCACTTCGCTTTCACGCAAGGCGCCTTCCGTTTGTTTGAGATTGTCAACATCAATGATGATTCCCTCACAGGACATCAACTTACCCGTTAGATTATAAACGCCTCTACCTTGCTCCCACACCCATAATTCTTTTCCGGTTGAAGTGAGAATTTTATATTCCAGTTGATAAGCCTGTTCATTTTTTAGCGCTTCCTGTTTTGTTTCCCAAACATTTTTTTGGAATTCCGGCTGGATAATTTTCCCAAAAGATATTTTTCTGTTTTCAATCAAATCTTCCGGCAGATAGCCGGTCAAATTACTGCATCCCTGGCTCACAAATTTCATCGTCCATTTTTTATCATTAAGACAACGATACGCCAAACCAGGAAGATTGCTCATAAAATAGGAAAGCGCTCTTTGACTTTCCATAAAACTCTCTCCAACCCGAACCCGCTCACTTACGTCACGGACATAAAACATCTGCGCCGTTTCGTTAGAGTATTTTACCGTCCGAATACGTAATTCTACCGGCACTGCTGTCTCATTGCCGGTTCGAAAAGATGTTTCATAATAACTTATCTCACCGGACAGCATGCTGGGCAAATCATTTTCCACATCTTTGAGACAATCCGCATGGACCAGTTCCAGCATTTTTTTCCCAATCAACTCCCCCTTGCCCATCTCGTGAAGCAAGCTTGCCGCTAAATTAACATCTATAATTTTTCCATTGAGATCGGTTGCATAAATACCATCAGGGGAACTCTCAAAAAGTATTCTGAATCTTGTTTCGCTTTCCCGCAAACTTTGTTCAGCAGTTTTTTTACTTTTTACCCTCATTTTTTTACTCCACAACTTTTACCTTTCCGACAATCCAATTGCCAAAAGATTTATTCATGCTTAAGCAAGTCAAGAAATTAATCTTCAACCACAAATTCAAACAATAAACTGGATAAAACTAGAAAAACGATGTCAAACCCACTTAAAATTTTAATCCATGAGATTGTATCCGAAAGCGTACCGCCATTTATTAAAATGGTTGTTGATTTTACGGCTGCTAATAATATTGGGATGACAACAGGGAAGAGAAGCACAGGTAATAATATTTCACGAGCCCGTGTATTTACTGAAATGGCAGAAAGCAGGGTCCCAACTGCTGCGAAACCAAGCGTTCCAAGAAAGACAACAAGGCTAAGGGGAAGAAGAATTGAAAAAATGTTAAGATTAAAAAATATAATCAGAAGCGGTATAAGTATAATTTCCATTATAAGCATGAAAATAAAATTACCGATCATCTTTCCGAGATAAATAACGTAATGATCAACAGGGCAAAGCAATAGTCCTAATAATGATCCATGATCAACTTCATAAATAAAAGATCGGTTCAAACCCAAAATTCCAGCAAATGTGATGGCAATCCATAAAATTCCCGGAACCATTTCCCGCACATTTGTGCTTCCTGGTTCAAACATGAAATTGAAAATGATAACCACAATCAGGCAAAAGATCATCATAGAAGACAGCGTATCACGGCTGCGAAATTCGGACAAAATATCTTTCCACGTAATTGCCATAATTGTTTTCAATACTAAAATCAATTACCTTCTCCTGTTCTTTTTCTGTACAATATTTTAAAGTTCTCAAAATTCATATCACCGCGACTGTTTTTTTCAACAATTTTACCCTTTGCCAGGATAGCATAATGGGTAGCGAGTTCCCAGCCCAAATAAAGGTTATGCGTTGTCATTATGATGATTCGTTCCGGTGTTATGAGCGAAGTCAATAAACTTGAAAAAAGATCGATTCCCTGTTGATCAAGTCCGCTAAATGGTTCATCCAATAATATAATTTTGGGATCAGGCAATAACGCTCTTGCTATTGTCAAACGTTGCTGCATGCCACGGGAAAAATTTCTTACTAAATCATCTCTTCTATCATACAATCCAACCTGGGTCAATTTAGCGTGTATAATATTTTTTTCATTTTTCAAACCATACATGCGCGCGTAAAAAGTTAAATTTTCTTCTGCGGACAGGTTGCCATATAAAAAACTTTGATGACCGATAAATCCGATTTGGCTTCGTAATTCAATGCCGGACTGGTCGGAAATATTACGTCCTATTTCAATTTTTCCTTCAGTTGGTTTAGACAAGGTAGAAAGAATTTTGAGCAGAGTCGTTTTTCCAGCGCCATTGGGCCCAACAATTATCCAAAATTCCCCGGAGTGTATTTGCAGGTCTATTCCCCGAAGCGCAAAAAAATTACCAAAAGATTTTGTGATGTTATTTATTTTGATCATAATTTCAATTTAATTTCTTGATCACCATAAAGAAATAGATAAATATTTTTATCAACATTATCCAATATCTCATCCTTGATTGTACCGATGAGTTTAATAAATCTTCTCTTATCAAATGAGCTTATTTGTTTTGTTTTAATTAATGAATCTTTCATAAGCCTATTTTGATTATCCTTGATCAAAATAATATCAAGTACGGTAGGATTCTCAATTTTAGATGAAATTGGAATGATTGTTAATAAATTGCTTGAAGTTATATATTTCTGTTGCTGGATAATAAGTGCAGGTCTTAATTTTTTATATTCATGACCAAAACTTGGATCAAAATTGACTAACCATATCTGACCGCGTTGAAATTTTTTCATAATTCATCCAAATTTAGATAATAATTAACTTCTTCATCAGATAGAAAGTCATCTGATATATCGTTTATTGATGATAATTCGATGTCTATGTCAGATGCTTCAATTTTATTATCTTCAAATGTGACTATGACTTTAAACTTAACATTTCTTTTTCTTGTCAATTCTTTGGGACAATACAAATGCCCATCTGACAACAATTTACTTTCAAAGGCTAATGTTTCCATGTTACATTCCTTAATTTTAAAACAATATTTCGCCCATTAATAACAATATTTATCTCTAATTTAATACAATATTTTTATGATGCAACTTTTTTTTGAATAATCTTTTCAAGGGCTCATCTTTTGTTTTATGTGTGTAGTTACTATTTCACTTTTTAATATTTTGGTTAACTCATGCTTGGCATTCGATAGGGCTTACAAAGTATTAACCAGATATAAATTTTGAAAACTATCTATTTTTTCAAAAACGTATAACCAAATCCCACAATTAGAAAACCAACCACGACCAACAAAACAATCCATTTAATATCGAAATTAAAGCCTATAGTTTTCCCCGGCAAATTGGTCAGGGTCAATTCCAGTTGCATTCCTGGCATCAAATGTTTTAATGAATAGTGTTGATAGGTTTTGCCTTTTATGTTGAAATCGCCCATTGGTTTTACGCCAGGACCCTGAATAGTCAATTGAGGATTTTCGATGAACACATTCACCCCGCCGGTTGGATAGATAATTTGACGAGTATATTGGTATTCATTTCCTTTGTATGGAATTTGGAACTGGTATGAATACTGTTTACTTCCCGGGGAAAATAAGGCAGTATCATATAACGTACCATTTTTAACGGTGCTCGAATTTTTTGCATCCGGCGTTAAAATTTTCAGGTTTTCATAACCTGCCGGTAAAGGAAACTCAAGAACATAATGAACATTTTCGTCTTCCGTTTTTTGACCCATATAAGTTTTTTTGCCACGATTGTTGATTAAAAAGATCTCTTTCAATGTAAGGACATTATTTTCATGGCTTAAAAATAAATGTTCCATAGGCACAAAAATATCTTTCTTGTCCGATGTATTATCAAAAACGACAAGATCACTCTGCTGCTTTAATTGATGCAAAGAAATGCGAACGCCATTTCCGTAATAGACAATATCATTAAAAGTTACGCGTGGATAATAAATCAAAGAACTATCGACCGGCAAGTTGGTCAGGCGGTATTTCCCTCGTGAATTAGTTTTCTTAACATAGCTGGAATCATCAACGAGATTATGCCCCAGGTAAACTAGAAGTTGCACTTCTACATTCCTGACCAAAGAGCTGTCTTCAGATCCACTATAAATATTTCCCCAAATTTCTCCTTTCTGGGCGGTTAGAGAAGTTTGGATAATTAATAAAAAAAACAACAAATATATTGGTATTGATTTTTTCATATTTCATTTTCCTTTGCTTTTCTTCTTTTTTGTGTTTTTCTTTTCTGCTTTTTCGATTTTTGCCGTTTCTTTTTTCTTCCGTCCCATAGCGTGTATCAAAATTATTATCACACCAAGCGTGACAATAAATGAACCAATCCACATCCAGTTCATTAATGGATTGATTTTTATTGCAAAGGTAGCTGATCCATTTTCTTGATAACTGGCGAGAGAAATGAACAAATCCTCTTTCAAGTTTGAAAGCAGGGCTGCTTCAGAAGTCCGCTGAGATTCACGCATTGTCGATTTATGAAAATGGCTTTGGGGGTATAATGTTCCGATTTGTTTGTCACCTTGAAAAATCTTCATTTCAGTGTAAAGAACATCTTTATTTTTTTCGTGACGCTCACCCATTTGATTATACTCAATACGGTAACTTCCAATTGTTGTTGATTCCCCTTTTTTCATTGTGAGTTCTTTTTCTTGTTTATATGCCGTCGTTCCTACAATGGAGAGAAAAATCATGACAACGCCAATGTGAACTAAATAGGCTGCATATCGTCGGGTTTGTGTATTTAAAACACGTTTTAATGCCTGAAAAAAATTTTCACCATGTTGTTCTTTTTTTGCCGAAGCGCTTTGGAATAATTCAGTAAAAATCACGCCAACCGCTAAAAAGGCGATGGTGAAAACAGCTAATGATGGAAAATGTTTTATTCCGGCAAAAAATAAAATTATTGCAAAAATTAAAGCGCCGGCAAATGAGTATGTAGCTTTTTTAATTAACACATTAACCTTTGTCTGCTTCCAAGTTAATAATGGACAAATAGCTAACAACAAAAACATAACGATCCCAAATGGAACAGAAACTGTATTAAAGAATTTTTCACCCAATGCAATTTGTTTCCCGATAAACAATTCTGTAAAAGCCGGGTAGAGTGTTCCCCATAAAATTGTAACCGTTAAAATAATAAAGACAAAATTATTGAGTAAAAAGTTAAACTCTCTGCTCATTAATGAATCAATACTTGCTTCAGATTTTAATTTTGATTTTCGCCAGATCATTAGCATTACAGTAACAACAAATACAATACCCATAAACACTAAAAAGAGCGTGCCTATGCTTGATCTCCCGAACGCGTGAACTGATGAAATAATACCGCTGCGCGTGATAAAAGTACCCAGGATTGTCAATAAAAATGTCGCTACAACAAGAGAGATATTCCATGTTTTCATCATAGAGCGGGAACGTTGTGCCATGAGTGAATGAATGAACGCTGTCCCGGTCAACCAGGGCAGGAGGGAAGCATTTTCTACAGGATCCCATGCCCAATATCCTCCCCAGCCTAATTCCACATAAGCCCATTGTGCGCCGAGAACATTACCAATCGTTAATGAAATCCAGGCAAATAAACTCCAGTTGCGGCTCTCATTTAGCCATTTCTGTGACAGGTCGCCTTTCATCAAAGCAGCTAATGCAAATGCAAAAGGAATTGTAAAACCGACAAAACCTAAAAACAGTGATGGAGGATGAAATACCATCTGGGGATTTTGTAACAGGGGATTTAATCCATAGCCGTCAGGTAAAGCGCTGCCGAGTTTTTCAAATGGATTGGAATAAAAGATAACCAAACCTAAAAAAAATACCGTTACAGCACTGTGAATTGTAAAAACGTAAGGTTTTAATGAGCTTTCTTTTTTCCTGTTTACATAAACATACAGTGCATTGAAAGCAGTCAAAAGCCACGCCCAAAAAAGCAATGAACCAGCCTGACCCGCCCAAACAGAAGATATGGTATAAAAAAGTGATAATTTCCGGTCTGAATATTCAGCAACATAACGTAAAGAAAAATCACGTGTAATAAATGCATACGCTAACAAACCAATGCTGAGTGTTATTAAAAAGAATTGACCATAAATAGCCAATTGAGCATTTTTAATAAGTTTGTTTTCCTTTAATTTTAATCCCGAAGCGCCTGCCCATATTGTATATGCCGTAAGCATAAAAGCGGTCAATAATAAATAAAATCCGAAAGACAAGGGGTTTCTCCTTTGTGATTATATTTTAATTTAGTATTTTGATAACAATGTTTTGTAACTTTACAGTTCTAATTTGGCAAAATAATTAAAAAAAATTATTGGAGCCATTCTTTGTCTTTAATTATTACTACTTTGTCAGATTAGCAAATAATTGTAAAATGGATAAAAAACAAACAAAAAACCTGTCATTCCGGCAATCGCTTAAGCCGGAATCTCATATTATCTGAGGAGATTCCCGCTAAAAACGTGCGGGAATGACAATGGACTCCAATCTGACAAGTAGTATTGTTTTACCATTAATTTTATAGTTTTCTGATAAATATATTTACTCCGTCTCTGCCTCATATTTTGAAGGACATTTGGTCATGATCTGTGTTGAATTAAAAATACCGTTTTCGTATTTCCCTTCAACAACAACCGATGGCGCGTCTTCAAATGTATCTGGCGCTACGCCTTTATGCCTGACATCCAAAGTATCCTGCCCATCAGTCATTTGAAAAGTAAGGATTAAATTTTGTGCATCCCAATTAACCGATCCATCTACAAGCACCCCGTTAATTCGTGCGCCTTTGCCGACCAGTTCTTCCTGTTGCTGGAAAAAATCTTCAATTTCCAAAAAATATGAAGATGAATCTTTCATCCCTGACCAGAACAAATAGACAACGACCAATAAAATAATTCCACCGCCGATAACAAGTTTTTTATTCATTTGTTTTCCTCTCGGTTTTTTTTAAATAATTGTATTCGGAGTGCATCGCCTTTATGCGATGCGTAATGCATAAAGGCATTGCACTCCGAATTTTTTTGCAAGATATTCAAGGTTTAGTAAAGCTACATTACTTAATAATATCAGTTCCCATGAATTCTCTCAATACTTCAGGGACAATTATAGTACCTTCATCAGTTTGATAATTTTCTAAAATTGCGATCACTGTCCGCGGCAGGGCCAAGCCCGAACCGTTTAGCGTATGCACAAACTCTGGCTTTGAAGAAGGATCACGTTTGAAACGAATATTCGCTCTTCTCGCCTGAAAATCTTCAAAATTGCTGCAAGAAGAGACTTCCAGCCACTTGCTCAAACCAGCAGCCCAAACTTCAATATCATAACATTTTGCAGCAGCAAAACTCAAATCTCCGCTTGCCAAAGTAAGCACCCGGTATGGCAATTCCAGTAATTGTAAAACTTCTTCTGCGTTTCCTAATAATGTTTCCAGTTCATCGTATGAAACCTTTGGATCAACAAATTTCACCATTTCCACTTTATCAAATTGATGAACACGGATTAGTCCGCGCGTATCTTTCCCATGAGTCCCTGCTTCTCGTCTGAAACAAGGCGTATAAGCCGTATAATAAACCGGTAAATTTTCGCCCTTTAACACCTGATCTCTCAATAAATTAGTAACCGGCACCTCAGCAGTTGGAATCAAAAACAAATCATCCACCGCTGCATGATACATGTCCTCTTCCATTTTTGGCAATTGCCCGGTGCCAAACATGCTTTCCCGGTTGACAATGAACGGCGGATAGACTTCTATGTAGCCATGTTTTTTAATGTGCAGATCCAGCATAAATGAAATGAGCGCGCGCTGTAACCTGGCGCCCAATCCCATATAATTGATAAAAAACGAGCCAGAAACTTTTGATCCGCCGGCTAAATCAAGGATTCCTAATTTTTCGCCAACTTCCCAATGGGGCAGCGGCTGAAAATCCATCTCCGGCAACTCGCCCCATTTTTTCACTTCAATATTTGCCGATTCATCTTTTCCTTCCGGAACAGAGGGATGCGGAATATTGGGAATACGAATCTGAATTTCAAAAATCTGCTCATCGAGTTTTCTGATCTGCTCATCGAGTTCTTTTATTTTGTCTGAAACATTTCGCATTTTGGCGATGACTTCGGAAGCATCCTGCTTTAATTTTTTCATGTTGCCAATTTCTTCCGACACCGTATTCCGTTGACGTTTAAGGTCTTCAACTTCAATCAGCATCTTCCGCTTTTCTGTATCCAATTCGATCAACTTATCCACATCTGCATGATCGTTTTTCAACTCGATAGCGCGTTTTATTTTTTCAACGTTATTACGAATAAATTTTAAATCAAGCATTTCAATGTCCTTTAGTATATTTTTGTATCAAATAAAATCTTTACACACCCAAAGGGTGAAAGGTAACTGGGTAATTAGTTTATTGGGTAATTAGGAATTTGCAATACTGTTATATTTTTATTACCAAATTACCTTAATTACCCAATTACCACTCACTACTCACAAATCACCACTCACCTTTCACCACTAACAAATCACCACTCACCAACTATTGTCCTTTCCCCGCAATCATCGTATAAGCTGTTCGCAGCATAATTTTTAAGTCCATTCGCAGTGACATGTTTTCCAGGTAAAAAAGATCGTACTCCAACTTTTTTTGAACATCTTCAATTGATGTATCATAGCCGCTTTTGATTTGCGCCCATCCGGTGATTCCTGGTTTCATCCGGTGACGTCGATTGTATAAGGGGATTTTATTTTTCAACCTGTTCACAATCTGGGGTCTTTCCGGACGCGGCCCGATCAAACTCATGTCATTAAAAAGAATATTTATAAATTGGGGTATTTCATCGATCCTTGTTTTTCTTAAAATATTCCCCACCCGGGTGATGCGCGGATCATTTTCTTCAGCCCAAACAGCCCCGGTCTCCTTTTCCGCTTTATCAACCATTGATCTGAATTTTAAAATTTCAAATATTTTTTCGTTCTGTCCCACTCTTTTTTGTCTAAAAAAGATTGGTCCCCGTGAACTCAATTTAATAACAATCGCTACCAAAATCCAGATCGGTAATAAAATAAAAATCACGAATATCGAAATAAAAATATCGATCAGCCGCTTGATCTGTTTTTCCCAATCGGGCATTAATTGGGGAAGAATTTCAATCAAAGGGATGCCATAAATCTGGTTGGTTCTTCCATAGCCCATAACAATATCATAAAGATCAGGCACAATTTTTAATGTAACCGGCAAATTATCACACCGGGAAATGATATTAACAACCTCTTTATGCGTACTCTCCTTTACGGCAATGATGATCACTTCTATTTTGTTTTGTAATGTGATATTTTTAATATCTCCGTAGCTTCCGATAACAGAAAGCGCCCGGTAACTTTTTTTCAGATTTTTCTTGGATTGCGATATAAATCCTTTAACCTGGTAGCCGAGAGCCGGTGCATTATCTAATTTGTCAAACAATTCACGAGCCTTATCATTCCATCCAATGATAAGTGTATTCCGTCTGCCAATACCAATTTCCAGAAGTTTTCTCTGAATCGTTCGTAGTAAAATTCTTCCCAGGCTAACAAAGAACACTAACATCAACCAATAGGAAATGATAATTATTCGGCTGAAAGTCGGCGCAGAATCAAGATCCACCTGGGTATCAAATGTCGCTACGAAAATAATTCCCATGCCTATGGAAATCGTTTTCAATACAACCACAAATTCGTCAAATCGTGACCTTGCATACCAGGATCGATAAAGTCCAAAAAACAAAAAGAACAGGAACCACACAAAAAATAAAATTAACGAAATTCCAATTTGTTGATCCGGCGTAAAAAATCCTAATTGTTGACGCAATAGAATCCAGCAAAAAAAAGTTATATTTATTGTGATCAGATCACTAAAAAAAAGAAAAATTTTTTCAATGGTTTTTGGCATTTAGTCTGTATCATTCTAAATGATTTTTTTTTGTTAGTTTTTTTCCTGGTTCAAGCCAGAATGATGCTGGATACTGGTTACTCGATGCTTGATCCTCCCTTCCCATCCGGTATAAAAAGGCCAGAAACAAGAATCCAGTATCCAGCATCAAGAATCGAGTATCAAGTCAACAATTCTCTCAGCGGTATTACCATCCCATAATGGCGGTATTTGCCCTTTCTTAAACGTACCGGATAAAATTTTGAAACTCTCAGCTATTATTTTTTCCGTATCCATTCCAACAATCACATTGGTACCCTTGTCCACTGTTACCGGACGTTCGGTATTTTCTCGCATTGTAATACATGGGATTCCCAATACGGTTGTTTCTTCCTGAATTCCACCGGAGTCAGTTAACAAGAAAGTTGCGTTTTCCATCAAACATAAAAAATCCAGGTAGCCCAAAGGATCGACCATTATAAAATTTTGATTTAAGTTGATCCTTTTACCCAGGTCCAATTGCTCAATCATTTTTTTTGTTCGTGGATGAATAGGAAAAACTATTTTTATTTTTTTTTCAATTTTTTCAAAAGCCCGCAAAATTTTTGCCATACTTTCCGGGCTATCCACATTGCTGGGACGGTGAAGTGTTACCAAAGCATAAGAGCGACGTTCTAAATTTAACTGCTGCAATATTTTTGAGTTTCGTGCTTTCTTTTGAAAATGCAGCAGCGAATCGATCATCACATTGCCAACAAAAAATATTTTATCTTTTGAAACACCTTCAGACAATAAGTTTTGTTCACCGCTCTCTTCAGTTACAAATAACATGTCAGCCACCGAATCGGTAACAATTCTGTTGATCTCCTCAGGCATAGACCTGTCAAAACTCCGCAAACCGGCTTCAACATGAGCCACCGGGATATGTAACTTTGAAGCCACCAATGAGGCTGCCAAAGTTGAATTTACATCACCCACAACAAGAATTAAATCGGGCTGCAACTCTAACATGACCTTTTCAAGTTCCATCATTATTTTGCCTGTCTGTTCAGCATGGGAACCTGAACCTATTCCGAGATAGATTTGCGGCTCGGGCATTTCCAGATCATCAAAAAAGACTTTTGACATTTTTTGATCATAGTGTTGCCCCGTATGCAATAATACCGGTTCGATCTTTTTCGATGCCTGCATCAAGCGATGAATCGGGGCGATCTTCATAAAATTTGGTCTGGCGCCGACGATGTTTAAGACTTTGATCTTGTTGGTTTTTGTTTCCATCAGATTCATTATAAACATCCCCCCTTGCCCCCCTTAAAAGGGGGAAAGTTTAAAAAGTCCCCCTTTGAAGGGGGATACAGGGGGATGTTAATGATCGCAGGCTGAAGATGGAGTTTAATCATTTACTTAATTACCTAATATTGTATTACCAAGTCACCAGGGATTATAATTTTTTAAACGGTAAAAATGTTAAATGCTCCGACAAATTATTACCGGAGCATCATTTTTTTCAAGATGAATTAGATGACATAATTACTCGGCTTCAAAAATATCAGTATAAAATCCGCGTCCTGAACCAAGCTTTACAATTTTATGCAAATTCTCTTTTATGTTTTTAGTTACATTTCGAGTATCAACAACAGCCTTTGCATGTTCTACAATAAACCCGGCATCATAAGATGAATGATCCGTTGTAATAACAACCACATCGTGTTGTTGTAGCACTTCTTTGGTTAATGGAAGTGACTTGAAATTTCTCTGTCCTACTTTAACTTCGGGTACAAATGGATCGTTATAATTTAGTTCTTTTGCGCCCCGCTGGAGCAGCAATTCCATTATTTTCAGCGCTGGCGAATTTCGTCTGTCATCAATATCTTTTTTGAAAGCAACGCCAAGCATTAAAATCTTTCCGTGTTGAATCGAAGTGCTGACATTGCCCAATGCCTTACGAATATTTCCGATCACGTAGAATGGCATTTCTTCATTGCTCTCTGCCGCAAGTTCAATGAAATTTGTGTGGAAATCATATTCCCGCGCTTTCCACGAGAGATAATATGGATCGACCAAAATACAATGTCCGCCAATTCCAGGACCAGGATAAAAAGGCATAAAGCCAAAAGGTTTGGTGGCGGCTGCATCAACCACTTCCCAAATATCAATCCCGCCCATACGGTCACACAATCGGGCCATCTCATTGACAAGCGCTATATTCACGCTTCTGAAGATATTTTCCAAAAGCTTTTCCATTTCAGCGACACGTGGATTAGAAACAACATGGACATGACTAACAACCTGGGCAATCGCTTTTTCTGCCAACTCTGAACATTTTTTCGTTACACCACCTACAACGATGGGCGTATTTTCAGTAGTAAATTGTTTATTCCCCGGATCGATTCGTTCAGGCGAAAATGCCAGGTAAAAATCTTTACCAACTTTAAGACCTGTTTCCTCTAAAATTGGCAAAACATCTTTTTCAGTAGTTTGCGGATAAGTAGTACTTTTCAAAATAATAAGCTGATCCATCCGAAGCCCGCTCTTAATCCCTTGTGTTGAATCAACGATGTAACTAATGTCCGGATTCTTGGTTGGCGTAAATGGTGTTGGCACACAGATAAAAATAATATCGAGTTCTGCAACAGAATCATAATTCATTTCTGCTTTGAATTTTCCGCTCTTAAAAACATGTTCCCATTTTTCCGGCGTGATGTCATCAATGTAATTTTCACCTTTATCCAGGCTCTCTTTCTTCCTCTTATCAACATCGATACCAACAACATCAAATCCTTTCAAGGCATACTCGACAGCGAGGGGAAGCCCCACGTAACCTAAACCGACAATTCCGATTTTCGCGCTTTTGTTCTCAATTTTTTCTGTTAAGCCCATAGAGTCTCCAAGTGTTATTTTTTTTTATTTTCAGAATACTATTTAAAGAATTTTATTTCAATGTTTATGTGAATGGTGAGTGGTGAATGGTAAATGGTTAGTAGTTAGTAGTGAGTGGTGGATTGGTATATTTATGGATGGTATGTATTCTATCCGTACTTAATAATCGATCACCGTTAACCAAAATCCAGTAACCACTAACAACTCACCACTAAC
>JACKQG010002631.1_pt1 | contig 23119 bp, 19 predicted proteins | sample 8237621 | NCBI WGS metagenome assembly JACKQG01 (sample SAMN15677084, study PRJNA649215) | marine metagenome | biome: marine; feature: Black Sea; material: saline water; isolation source: suspended particulate matter (SPM) from the Black Sea western gyre | collected 2013-06-09/2013-06-10 | depth... | reverse complement strand
CCACCGTTTTTTTTTTGTTTTTCCCCCCCTTGTCCGCCTGCCTGTTTTGGGTCCGTACCCGTCACGCCAATCAGTTCGAGTACCTGGCCGATCGATGCTTCCGGCGGTTGCGACAAGTCAAGTTGCAGGCTTTCCGCCGACTGCGCACCGCCACTACTCTCGTTGTCGCCCTCGGTGGGCCCATATAAGCGATACGCGACGATGAAATTCGCCCACTCGGTACTGAAGATTTCACTCAACTCGTCGTGCAACGCCTGTAGATCCTCGTTGTTCAGATTAATCCGCGGAAAACCTTCGCTCGACGCATTTCGCTCGTTGCTGTACAGCGTCAGGTAAGCCGACAAGCCGCGATTGCCGGAACCGGTTGGATCGTTCGACGTGAGGTCAGTCGTATCGACCATTCCCAGAGAAGTTGACATCGTTTGTTCGTGCTGGTCGATCATGCCATTGCGGTTGAAATCCGCGCCAAACAGGAGCTGTGGCGTGACACCGGCAACAAGTAACAATTCCTCTACCGATTGCAGCGGTCCGTTGCGTGGTTCATACGCCGGCGTCAGTGTCGAATAGTAGTCACTGAACTCGGCACCGTACTCTCGCGATTCATCGTCTTCATCGATCCAGTCCAAAATGGCATCCGCAACTTCTTCGGTCATGCCTGGCAGACTCATCAACAGCGTTCGCCCGCCGTTCGGGACGGCAGTATCCGCGATCAACAGCATGTTCATATTCAGCCGTGACGATTCGTCTTCCAGTCCGTACCGTACGCCCCCCGGTGAAAGACCAAGCTCGTCGAAGTAGGGAGCAACGATCGTGAAGCAACCGCGATAGAGAGGATCTTGTTCGGGAATGACGACAGCCGTTTGGAAATAAGGCGGGTTGTTGAAGTGGCCGCCTGCTTCTTGCCGAGTTGCCTCATCGGTTGCCAAGTATTGCTTGATGGCTTCCACGCCTGACTGGACGAGCATACGAGCTTGGAGCTGTTTTCCGTTGACGGAAGCCACGCGGTGATGCGACACCATCAAGTCGCTAAACGAGTACGCTGCCAACGACAACACGACCACCACGACTAGTACGATGACCAGCACGATTCCACGACGTCGTTTCGAGGATTGCCGAACTGTCATATCCCAGCCGCCTCCAACGATATGTCTTCTTCCGTTTCCGCGGCTTGTCCCGTCGCTACGGGAACGAGCAAGCGGTAGTAGTGCAATCCACTTGAATCAAGTTCGGACGGCGTCCCAACTTGCGATGCCGCAACCGTTTGATTGCCCATCGAAGGCGCTTCGAGAAGCATGATGATTTGTATGGCGAGGGGTAGCGAGCCTTCGACTTCCGTGTCCCACTCGTAACGCCATTCGACGCCGTCGAAGTACTGAAACTCGATCGAAGCCACCTCCGCTGCCACGACTTCTCCGACATCATCGCTTCCAGAAATCAAACCGTTCGTCAGTGCATACTGACTCACCGCTCGATCGAGTTGTCGTCGGACGAGTCCCCGTTGCACGACGTCTGGGTCGGTGGAGGTCAGGACGTCTTGGTGGGTCGCGGTCAATCCGCTGGCAGACGTCGCTACGTCTCCGTCGAGGACATAATATGTCACTGTCTTGATGTCGCTCGGAATGTCCGTCACGCCGAGTGTCTCATTGCTTGTGGCAAGCATCTCCTGATACTCGTCGAAGCGAGGCAAGCGACTGACATCCAGTTGCAACTGATACTGATTGCCGTAGATCCCGGGAACGGTTGGCAAAGTGACGGCACTTGCAAGGTCTTGTGAAGCGGTGGATTCTTCGGTACTCGTCTCGGAACCGAGCGAAGTACCTAACTCCCCGCTCAATTCGCCCGCGCCCTCGGACGTCTCACTGCCAGAACCTCCCGCGCTCTGAGCAGCGCTTTCCAACGAGCTGGCAATCAACTTTTCCAGGCCTGACAAATCCTGTTCGTATTCCTGTACTGTATTGCGAATGTCGTCTGCGATGATCTTTAAGATCGCTCGCGCGAGTTGAGATTCTTCGAGCTGCTTGCGCCTTGAATCGAACGAACGCAGATGCAAATCGATCGCTACGCTGATTGCCAAGAGAATGACCGTCGTTAAACCAAGCGCCAGCATCAATTCAAGGAGTGTGAATCCACGCCGGCGTGCTGCGGCCCACCTAACCATCGGCGCCTCCCGTCGACGTAAACATCTCTTCGGTTGTCGTTACTACAGTTGGATCAATCATCCAACGCGTGACGGCGAATGAAACGGGACGTGAAAAGAGTTCGGGGTTCTGCTCGATCTGCAGCCAGATTGAAGTCAGGCCCTCTTGATCGAGCGGTTCGGCGACGATCGTGTAAAGCCATTCCTGCTGATATTGAAGGTCCTCCACTTCGATCGGACCCACTGATTGCATTGGGATAAAGCCAAGTTGAATCTCGGCCATCGTTGATTCACAAATCAATTGAGCCGTCGTCAAGTCGCGAGCCTTCTCCGCGTTTCGCGCACCGATTCGCATTAACTCGCCTATCGCAGCCAACGCTCCGCCCAATATGGCCAACGCCAACATGACTTCGAGAAGCGACAAGCCAGAGCGGTGAGCGGTTCGAGTTGTGCGTCGTTGGCGCATCATTCCACCTGCTCGGCGGTGAGGAAGTCGCTGACGTACACGACACCTGTCAGGCCCCGTAACGTCAGTTTGATGTAGCGTTCACGATTACTCTTGATGAACAGTTTTGCGGTCGACGACGTTCCATCCGGATAGAAAAAGATCGGTGCTGACATCGTCGTATCTTGGTTGACCAAGGATGCAGTGCCTTGGGCCGCCAATAGCGCCCGGGCTTCTTGTTCCGTCTCGCCCGCGAAGAACACGATATCTTCCGGCAACTGCTTCATCGCCGCAACGGAAGCCTGATCGAAGACTAGCGGTGTCGGAGCGGTGACTGACGTGCCAAATCCACTAACGCTGGTCAACTCGGAAGATTCGAGATAATCTTCGTCCGAGTACCACGGCTCGATTTGGTACCCGTCCGCATCGGGTTCGTATCGGAAGACGTAGGTGCGTCCTGATTCCATCGCCTTGGCACGGGCCTTTGCCCACTCGGCTCGAATCAGATCGCCGGACTTACGAAGGCGATAAGTTTCCAACGGGCGATTGACCGATGGCATTGCGATTGCGGCGATGGCGACGAGCAACCCCAAAACCAACAACATCTCCAAGAGCGTGATGCCACGCTGGCGCCTAGATCGCGTTATTGGAGTTGCGGTCATGCTTCAGCATCGGCTCGTTCTCGGGAGCCACCTTTCGACTCAACCAAACTACTGGCTAACGATGTCATCTTCCGTGCCGTCCTGGCCATCTGGTCCCCAGGACCAAACTCGAAACGTGTCGCCACTGGACTCGTACTGATATGGATGAAGCCACGGATCGGGCTCGATCTGTTTTTTGCTGTAAGGCCCAGCCCACCGGCCTGTGTCAGCTAATTCCGCAGGTGAGTTAAACAACGCATCAAGGCCTTGCTGCGACGTCGGAAATGTACCGACATCAATGTGATACTGTTCGATCAGTTGGGCGACCGCGAGGACTTGGAGCTTAGCAACCTTCTTCTGTGCCGTGATCTGTGTTCTCGACAGGAACACTCCGACCGTCGATCCAAGAATGACCAGAATCGTGAGTACCAACAGAACTTCCAGCAACGTAAAACCGTCACCTCGACGTTTGCGACGTTTCATCTTCAACTCCTTATCTCAACCCTTGTGTTCGTTAGTTTGTATTCACTGAAACGGAGAAACCTTCTAAACGTCTACACCGTTGCACTCATCTTGATCACTGGCAGCAACAACGCCATCACGACAAACAACACAACTCCGGCCAGAACCAACAATAGCATTGGTTCGATCAACCGGACGGCCAGCTCAAGCCGCCGTTCGGTACGGCGTTCCAACCCATCGGAGATCTCAACTAAGACATTATCCAGCGTATTCGACTCTTCCGCGACGGAAATCATTTCGACAACCGTTTTGGGAAAGTAACCGGAACTCGCCAATGGACCGGCTAATGTTTGACCTGAGGAGATATTCTCCGAAGCCTCCTCGATCGCCTGCGACAGAACACGGTTTCCAGCCGCGTCGCGACTGACTTCCAACGACTTCAGGATTGGTACTCCGTTGCGGAGCATCGTTCCCAGCACGCGACAGAATCTGGCCACAGCCAAGTTCTGAAAAATCGGACCGAGCAGCGGAACCTTTAGCTTCCATCGATCCGCAGTTAGACGACCTGATTCCGTCGCCATTCGTGTTCGTGCCACGAAGAACGCGACGAGGGCCGCTATGAGCAGTACCCAACCGTATTCCCGGACCGAACCGCTAAACCAAAGCAGCCAGTCCGTCATGGGCGGCAACTCTCCTCGATCGCGAAGACTGTCAAAAATGCTCGAGAACTTGGGTACGAAAAAGACAATCAAAACGCCAACCACCAACGTCCCTACGACCGCTAGGAACATCGGATAGGCCAGAGCACCGGTCGTCCGACTCTTCAAATCTTCGTACTGCTCGGTAAACGTGGCGACACGATCGAGTGCTTCTTCCAAAAATCCGCCTTCACCGCCGGCTTTCACCATATTGATCGCAAGTTCGCTGAACACGCGCGGGTATCGCTGCATGGCTTCGCCCAGCGTCGTGCCTTCCTCGACGCGTCGATAGACATCCTCGAGGACTTCCTTGAGGACCGCGTGGGACGATTGGTCGCGAATGACTCCGATCGAACGCAACAGAGGCACGCCGCTTCTGAGCAGCGATGCCAATTGGCTGTAAGTAACAGCCATCGTTTGCCCGCTCACCCTTCGCGAGAATGCGTTTCGTTGCGAAGCAGATTTCTGCGGTGTTATTTCTAACGGAAATAGTTGTTGCGACGAAAGGTTGGCGACGGCCTCGCGCTCGGTCTGCGCGAACAGCGTCCCGGTGACCTTTTGGCCTTCGAAGCTTCTCGCGGTGTAGGCAAAATCTGGCATGGTGTCGTTACGCTTTCGCGACTTGTTGATCGCCCTTGGTGACGCGCAACACTTCGTCAACCGTGCTGCTTCCGGCCAAGGCCTTTTGCCAGCCGTCATCTCTGAGTGTCGCCATGCCGCCTCTAACAGCGGCCTTCTTCATTTCCCAACTGCTGGCTCGGTCGTGAGCCAGCTGTCGCACCTCGTCGGTAGTGACCAACAATTCATAGATACCAAGCCGACCGGCGTATCCAGTTCCGCGACACTCGCGGCAACCAACGCTTCGATACATCGGACCGCTAAGTTGGTCGAATGGAAAGTCCGGAGGAAGGTCAGCGGTATCGGGTTCGTAACGCTCCTTGCACTTCGTGCAAAGGCGCCGGATCAGTCGCTGCGCCATCACCGCTTCAACCGTGCTTGCAACGAGAAATGGTTCGACTCCCATTTCGACCATGCGCGTGTAGGCACTTGCGGCATCGTTCGTGTGGAGCGTACTGAACACCAAGTGACCGGTCAGCGACGCTTGGATTGCGTTCTCAGCCGTGTCGAGATCGCGAACTTCGCCGACTAACACGACGTCCGGGTCATGACGCAGAATGCTTCGAAGCGAATGGGCAAAGGTCAACCCGATCTTCGGATGCACCTGAATCTGGTTGATTCCTTCCAGCTGGTATTCCACTGGATCTTCGGTCGTGATGATCTTCACATCGGGACTGTTGATTTCGATCAAAGCGCTGTACAGCGTCGTTGTCTTACCGGAACCGGTTGGCCCCGTCACAAGCACGATTCCGTGTGGAATATCGATTAGCTCGCGGAACGTGGCATACGTCCCCATTTCCATGCCGAGCGTTTTCAAATCGAAGGACATGGCGCTCTTGTCTAGGAGACGCATCACCATGCCTTCGCCGTGGATCATGGGAATGACCGAGACACGAACATCAACTTCGCGTCCCGAGATTCGCAGCTTCATGCGACCGTCTTGGGGCATGCGCTTCTCGGCGATATTCAATCGTGCCATGATCTTTAAGCGGCTGACAATTGCCAACGCAAAACGATTAATCTCGGGAGGGACGGGCTGTGTTTGCAGCATCCCATCAATTCGGTATCGAATCTTAAGTCCAGACGGCTGTGTTTCGATGTGGACGTCGCTCGCACGAATTTCAATCGCTTCGAGCAGGATCTCGTTGACGAGCCTTACGACGGAGGCTTCCTGTGCCATCTCGGACAGCTCGGAACCATCCGTCTCGATATCGCTGAGCAGCTCGATGCCATCTTCTTCGGCGGTCGCAAGCATCAGTCCTTCGACCGTTTCGCTGCCGACGCCGAGATGGCGTTTGATCAGCTTTAAGATTTCTGTCCGAGCAGCCAGCACCGGCGTTACGCTCAGGCCAGTCGCCGCGCTGACCTCATCCAACGGATAGAGATCGAAGGGATCAGAGGTTGCGACGACCAGAGAACCGTTATTGCGGCTGATCGGAAACAGCGACTGGCGGTGAATCAGTTTGTTCGGAAAGCTATCGAGCAAAGACAGGTCGACATCGGTCTCGGCGAGGTCAAGGTAGTCGAGACCAACGGCGTCGCCCAGGGCGCGCAGTGCCGCCTCCTCGGTAACGAAACCGAGTTCGACCGCCGCGTCGACGACGTCGTCCTGATTCTGCACGCGAGACATCGACAGTTGTCGATCGTCCAGCAAGCCACGGCCAACAAGTATTTCACCAGCTTCCATTCGTTACACCTTCAATCCATGTCGTTCGTTGCAGTCGTTCGTCGTTGTTCATTAGTAGATAACGCAGTGCCGTAACTCGCAGATGCGGAATGCATCTACTCCTGCGGTCTCCTTGGTCGCTCACCTTCACCGCGTTGTCCCCGTTCGCGACCGCCGCCTGGTGGACGGTCTTGAAATTCAAAGGGATCGCCTACCATGGCTTGAAATTTCGCTCTTTGGTCCGGATTGAGCTCCGCCAACAGTTGGTCCTGCAGCTCACGTCGCAATTCGGCCAACTTCTTGCTGAATTCCTGTCCCAGCTCCAGCGACTTGTCTCGCAATGCTTCGCGCTGTTCTTCCGTCACGCCAAGCTTCTCGCCAATCTCACGCGAACCCAATGCACCAAGTCCACCGCCACCGCGCATCCGAAATTGAACCTCCAGCTGTGACAGCCGCTCTCGTTGGTGTGGCAGGAGGAACGATAAACCTTGCTCGGTCTCTTTGTTTAGAGTTTGCATGGTCTCTTGAACCTTGCTTCGCAAGGCTTGACGCTGCTCGTCGGTCGCGTCTCGATTGCGAAACTGTTCGGCGAATCCACTAAACAGCTCGCGGCGTCGTTCGTTGAACTTTTGTACTAGGTCACGCGCTTCTTCCTTCTGGTCATCCAGTAGCTCAAGCTCGCCCTGTACGTCGGCTCGCTGCAGCAATTCCAATGGCCCGCCACTACCGAATCCAGGTGGCCCTCCCCGACCTTGGCCGCCCGGCCGCTGCTGGGCGATTGACGCAGACGCACCAACGGACAACCCGATACAGGTCGCTACAAGAACCCACTTGCTGACCAAAGGCACGTTGATGATCTGCATCGGTGATCGTCCTTTCATCATTTTTAGGTGGGCAGGACAGGCGGGATATCTGAAGGAAGGCACAATTGTTGCCGCAGTCAGCGACTTGTCATTCAACCAACACGCTTCGAAAAAGTTGCGGCAAAATGGGCCGTTTGCCTAAGCCAAGCCACATTAATTGAGTTCACGAGGATGACCGCACGAACCTGCTGTTTGCGGCGTCATCAGACCCATTTCCCATTGTACTCGCCGTGCTGAGCGATGGGAACGCGCGCTTCGATCGTCGGGTACAGTCTGTTACAGAGAACATTCGATCGGATTGGGTCTTGGCGGTGTTTACATTGCACCAGCCGCCCTGAAATGGCGTCTTTCCGACTCCCGCGTCACTGACGCGTGTGGCCTGGAATCCACTCGGCGTCATCGGGGGGGTTGGTTTTTTTCCGGGTGGCGATTACGGGAGGGCGGGCCAACGTGAGGGTTGCTCCCGCCCCCGCCCGCCTCCGGGACCGCCACGACCACCCGTCGGCGCTCCACCGCCGCCACGACCGCCGAACGGTCCACCTCCTCCACCTGGCCCGCCGCCTCCACGGCCTCCAAACGCTCCACCACCGGGGCCTCCTCCACCACGCAAGTTGCGAAAGAAGTCGATTCGCTGCTGGATCGCCGCTGCATCGCTCGATGGACCGCCGCCGCCAGGTTGATTCGAGCCGGGCGTAGAACTTGACGAGTTTGAAGTTGACGATTGTATTTCTTGGCCAAGCAACGCCTCTAGGGCTGCTTGCACTGTCTCTGGGTTTCCGTAACGGATTGTGACAATGTCGGTCGCATCGTCTGATTCGATACCTTCCTGAGCAAGTTGGAAGACTAGCAATTCGACCTCTTTGAAGAGCGGCTCGGGTGCAGCGACGATCAACGAGTTACTACGTGCATCGACGCCGATTGTCATTTTCGCCGGCTCCGCCTGTGCCTGCTGACCGCCTCCGCGACCTCCACCGCCACCTCCGGCGGCACCGCGAAATGCCTGGATAAAGTCAGCCGGCGAAGGTTGCCGCTGCTGTTGTTGTCCGCCTCGACCGCCCGTCGCTCCGGCGATTCGCTCGGGATACACCTGCTTGACGATCTCCGCCATTTGATCGGCGGACATGAACTTCACGGGAATCAAGCGTGGCTTTCCCTCCGTCTGTACGTCCTCTGGGCTCGCTTCACGATCAATAATTGGTAGAAGACGCTCGATCAGCATCAGGTCCGAAGGAGCCGCCTGCACGATCAGCGCATTCAAGCGCGCGTCGGCTACGATGCTGGACGACCCCGCCGCGAGCAAATCGCCGGAGCCGCCGAGGACTCCGCCTAACAACCCATCACCTAACACCGAAGACGCTACATCTCCGAGCAGCGAGCCGCCGCCACTTGCGACAGCTCCGTTCACGATTTGATTCAACGTTTCCGCCGCTACGTCTGCCTTTACATACTTCAACCAGAAGACAGTAGGCTCACTTCCGAGCATGGATGACTGTTCCGTAAAGGTTCGAAGCAACGTCTCAAAATCGTCAAGTGCGTCGAGATCGTTCGACGCGATTACAAGGCCGTTCGGCGTTACTGAGACGACAATGTCTCCAGTCAGTTGTGGTTGACTGGCTTGCTCCTGTGCTTCTGCTGACGCGTTCTCAGTGGCTCGTTGTAACTTCGCAAACGAGAAACGTGTTTCGTCCTTCCGGCCTGCATTTCCGGGGACGGGCGGTTTAGCTTTCGGAGCGGGTTGCTTTTCCGGTTGAGGGGCCGGCGCGGGTTGCTCAGGCGCAACTGGAGCGGGTTCAACGCGCTGTTGCTCTTCTTCTTGCGCTGAAGCAGACGGAGCAGCCAACCGACGTTCGCGTAGCGTCGAGCCGATGGCAGATGGCGTTACAACTCGGATCTTGTTGGATCGCAGCGTGGGCCAGAAGAGTTCCATGTTCTCTAACGCAGACTCCGCCGCTGTCCCGTTGAGGGGGAGAACTCGGATATTCTCACGTCGCCCCGCTCCCTCGCCCTGCGGTCCTTCGAGCGCCTCGACTAGTTCTTTGATTTGAGCAATCTGCGCGGCGGAACCACGCACCCACAATTTCATGGTGGTCGGATCGCCATCGATTTTTGGCCCATCGCCAGCCGTTTCCTCGTCGTCCATGCCGAACAACTTGTTGATCGAAAGGATGACTAGCTGCGGGTCCATTTTGTACAATTGAATCACTTCAATTTGATCTGCGTCGCCTTCAAGTTGCTTGAGAGTCGCAACGATCGTCGCGTGTTCGGCGGGTCGAGCGAGTGCGACAACTTTATTGGTTACCGGATCAATTGCCAGGCGAACGTCAGGTAGACCGGCGAGCAGCGTTGAAAGGATCTGATAGACCTGATCGGGATCTGCCTTGGCGATCGGGTAAGTCATTAACTGCGGCGTTGCAAGGACTCCCAATTCCGCGCCTTCATCGGGTCGAGCCTCTCGATCAACCAAGGGAATGATCGCCTCAAGCTGACGTATCAACTCGCGGTCCCCCGTCGCAAAGAGTCGCGATGTGAACGGATCGATCGCGATGCGAATGTCTTCGTTCGAGTTGGCATCTTCCTCGATCTTGAGCAGCGGTCGCGCAATCGCCATCACTTCTTCGGGGCCGACATATTCTAAGTTGATTTCCACAATACCTTGACTACGGCCAACGTCCGGGCTCTCGATTTGCTCAATCATCTCCCGAATCGTTCGCAGCTTGCCGGCTGTCTCTGTGACGAGGAGCTGACTAGCCGTAGGAAACGATAAGACTTTTCCCTGCGGCCCCATCATCTTGTTAATCTCTGCCTCGGCGTCTTCCACGTCCATTTTCACCAAATGGAACAGACACTTAACGACCTCGAACGAACCCCGCTTATCGAGGTCTTCCACGCTCACAAACTCAACGAGCTGCGATGGAATCTCGTCCTCCAGATTCATCAACGTTAGCAATCGGTCGCTGCGTACAAGTGTAAAGCCTCTCAACAGCAACACACGATTCATCAAGTCGATCGCTTCCGAGGCTGAATAGGATCGGGTGTCACGATAATTGAAGGTTCCAGCCGGTGGCGATTCCATTAGCAGCGAGAGGTCCGCCTCGTCGGCGAACCACGTTAAGACATCTGCCCAAGGCTGATGAACGAAATTGAACTTCAATGCTGGTTCGGCGGGCTTCGCATCAGGTGTTGTTGCCGCCGGAGCTTCTTGGGGAGTTGTAGGTCGGGCAAAGTCGTCGCCAGCGGCCGGCATCGGCTTCTTTGCAGCTGGCGTGACCGGAGCCTTCTTTGGCTTTGTCGGGGGCTCTTGTGTTGGAGTCGAGGCGGTGGCTTGAGCTGGCGGTTTGATCAGCTGCAACTCGCCCTGGGCCAGTCCGGCCAATCGTTGCCAATTGGCTCGTTGTGCTTCCGTCAACACGCCTGCGAGCTCGCGTTCGGAGACCTGTATCGCCGCGCGGCGCTCATCCTCGCCACCCTCGGCGAGTGCTTTCGTGCGTTGCGTCAATAGCTCCGTGATTTTTGATTTTTGCTCGTCGGTCAACTCCAACACCGTTGAGAGTTCGTCATCCGCCAACGAACTCATGCCGCGGCGGGCGATTCCGATTTGTCCCAACGCGCTCCGTTGTTCGACCGTGAGTAACGCTGCTCCGAGACGTTCCGACTCGGCGACAAATGGTGCCAGGCGCGCTTTAGCTTCCGCCGGCGGAAGGTCCTTTAGCTCGAGGGCCATGTTCAGGGCTTCTCGCTCGCGCTCCTCTATCAGCTTGAGCAACTGTTGCTTGACCTCGTCTGAAAGCCCCAATCGCTTGCTACCATCATCGTCGATGGCATAGGCGAGGCGACCTACGAACGTCGGGTCCGCCGCTGGCGCAACGGTGAGCGCCGAGAAGCAAATAGCCACGAACGCAAAGACGGCAAGCCGCGTGGTCTGCTTGGAATAAAGAGACGTGTTCAACTTCTTATCTCCGGCAGGTTGAAGCCCGTACGGCGAGATGGAGCCGGTGGGTGTGCATACGAAATCTATAATAATTGGTCGTTTCCGTCTTGCGCGATCGAAATCGAGGCATTTCGCGGCCAACGCGCGTGCATTCGCCCTCGTACATCCTTGTGATATCATTAAACGCAGGCCGCTGATCCTAGTTTCGGTCTAAGTTCCCATTTCGCCCAATTTCAGGCTCTCTTCCGCGTGCCAGCCCGGGATTACTTTATGCCTTCTACCGGAGCATTTCGCGTTGCTGCGGTTCTGTGGTTCCTGCTTACAGGAACTGCCGACATCGCTGCCCAGACGGTCCGGACCGTCGATCCTCGCGAATTCGGGTTGGAAATCCCACTCGGATCGGTGCGTGAAGGGAATGGCGAAGCAATCGCGACGGCAAATGAAGATGGCACGCCCGTGATTGCTAAGTTGCTCGTTGATGTGGGTGAAAATCGGATCGTCATCCTGCCGGACGGGCATATCGTCGTCAGACATCGGCGCGACGCAGTTAACACAGAGCGGAGATTTGAGCCGGTCGATAAGGAGGAACTTGCGAAGCGGTTGTTGGCGGCAGAGTTCTCCGGCTTCAAGACGAAGCAAACACGTCGCTACTTGTATCTTTACAACACGAGCGACGAGTTCGCGCTTGCGACGAGCCGGATTATGGAGACGATGTTTCCCGGCGTCTCGAATTATGCGAAGGCGCAGAAGATCGACATTGCCGAACCCGATGTTCCACTTGTCGTCGTTATGTTTCGCACCGAAGACGAGTTTCAACGTTACCAGCGAATGCCCGCTGGTGTGGTCGCTTATTACAACATCCTCGACAACCGCGTCGTGATGTATGAGGAATCACGTCTGCGGAATGTTAATCCGGAACTCGCGATCCAACAATCGATTTCAACGATCGCTCACGAAGGGGCTCACCAGATCCTTCACAATATCGGAGTGCAAAAGCGTCTGTCGCGCTGGCCGATGTGGTTAAGTGAAGGTTTGGCCGAGTTCTATGCGCCAACCGCCTTCGGCAAGCGCTTAAAGTGGAAGGGCGCGGGGCAGGTCAATGATATGCGAATGTTCGAATTGGAACTTTATCTCAAGAGTCGCGAGTCCGATCAGCCCGATGGCCAGATGATCGAAGAGACGGTTGTCGCGGGGAGACTGACATCAACGGGGTACGCGTCTGCCTGGTCGCTGACGCATTTTTTGGCGAAGACCAAGCGAGTCGCATTCAATGAGTTCGTTCGCGAAGTGAGCCAACTTGGCCCGCTGGAGACGGGCGGCGAAATGGTGGCACCGGGTATCGTCCCGACGAACCTCGATTTGTTCCACAAGCACTTTGGCGAGGATTTGGGCGACTTGAACAATCGTTTGGTCTTGCATCTCAAGAAGCTTCCGTATTCGGACCCGTTCTCTGAATGGCCACACTTTGTCGCCACGGTCGCCGTGCCGGATGGACGGCGCGGGAAACGCGACGCGAATATCTTCCATACTCCTGACATGGCGACGAAGTGGATTCGAGAGGCACTTGAGACGGTTGACGAACCACAGCGATCGGCCGCTGCGACGCAAGTGAGGGCGTTTCCGAACCGTGAGATCGCAACTCGCTACGTGAGGCAGTGGCTCGGCCAGTGAAGACTGATCTCCCGCTAGTTCGCGAGTTGAAGCCGAGTCCGAATTCGGTCGACGTATTTCGGCGATTGGCACAGCGATCGCACTGCCTCTTTCTCGATAGTGCTTTGCAACACGAGACCTTGGGCCGCTATTCGTTCGTCTCGGCGGATCCGTTTCAATTTCTCGCCGTTGACGCGGATGAGCAGGATGGGCTTGCGCAGATCGAGTCGGCGTTATCTCATTTTCGTTGCAGCACGGTTGCTGATGTGCCACCGTTTCAAGGTGGCGCGGCGGGACTATTGAGTTACGATTTGTGTCGTGATTTCGAGCGAGTTCCAAGCGCACAGCATGATGAGTTCGGTGTGCCGACGCTTGCGATCGGTTTGTATGACGTCGTTGTTGCGTTCGATCATCTTCAACAACGAGCGTGGCTCATCTCCCAGGGTTTTCCTGAGAAGGAACCGTACTTGCGGCGAAAGCGTGCTGCTGAACGGATGGCTCAGTTCGAGACTTGGCTTGACGCTCAACCAACAGAGACCACCACGAACACGTATCCAACAATTGATGAAGTTGACCTCGCACCGCAGTTCACTGTTGCGGGCACCGAACATGTGACCAGTGATTTCTCTCGTGAATGCTACCTTGCCGCCGCACAGCGAGTGATTGACTACATTTACGCGGGCGATGTATTTCAGGTGAACCTGTCGCAGCGTTTGCTCTGTCGAGCCACTGACGATTCAGTCTCGCTCTACATTCGGCTGCGCGAACGAAATGCCGCGACGTTCGGAGGATACTTCGACGTCGGCGACTTTCAAATCGTCAGCGCGTCCCCAGAGCGATTCGTCCAACTTAGAAACGGCTGCGTCGAAGCTCGCCCCATAAAAGGTACTCGCCAACGTACGGCCAGACCGGAAGCTGATCTGTTCGCTGCCGATGACTTGCGACAGAGCGAGAAAGACCGGGCCGAGAACGTCATGATCGTCGACTTGTTGCGAAACGACATTTCACGCGTTTGCCGTCCCAATAGCGTCCAAGTAACACAGCTTTGTGACTTGGAAGTCTATGAGTACGTCCAGCATCTCGTCTCGGCGATTCGTGGCGAGCTGGACGAAGGCAAAACAGCATTCGACCTAATAAGAGCGGCGTTTCCTGGCGGCTCTATCACGGGAGCACCGAAGGTTCGAGCCATGGAGATCATCTCCGAACTCGAACCCACGGCACGCGGGCCGTATTGTGGTTCGCTGGGCTACGTCGGGTTTGATGGAGCGATGGACCTCAGTATCCTGATTAGGACCATCACGGCGGGACGCGGTTGGTGGCAATTGCCCGTTGGTGGCGGTATCGTTGCCCAGTCCAACCCGCAACAGGAATACGAAGAAACCTGGCACAAGGCCACTGGGATGTTAAAAGCCCTCCGCTAATTCGAGTCGGATGTGATCCTGCTAATCGACAATTACGATAGTTTCGTCTTTAACCTAGCCCGCTATTTTCAGCAGCTAGGCCAAGAAACTCGCGTCGCAAGAAACGACGAGATCGACGTCGATGGAGTGAGAACACTGGCTCCTGCCGCCGTCGTCTTGTCACCTGGCCCGCGCACGCCATATGAAGCCGGATGCTCATTGGAACTTGTCCGCGAACTGTGGCGAAACTATCCGATGCTTGGAGTCTGTTTGGGCCATCAAACGATTGCTGCTGCATTCGGAGCGAAGATAGCGCGTGCGCCTCAGCCGATGCACGGTCGTACGAGCGACGTGTACCACGACGAGTCGGGTGTCTATCGATCGATCCCAAGTCCTTTTTCCGTCTGCCGCTACCACTCACTTGTCGTGGATGGAGCGTCTTTGCCAGATGACTTAATCGCCACAAGTCAGACGAGCGACAGTGTCGTCATGGGCCTCCAGCATCGTGACGCACCGATCATCGGTGTGCAATTTCATCCGGAGTCCATCTTGACCGATCACGGGTATTCATTGGTGAGTAACTTCCTCACCCTTGCAGGCATCACTTCCAGCGAGCTTCCCGAGGCGTCGTCGGAACGACTCCCCTCCCCTGCCCCGTCGGCGCAACTGCCAACCACCCCGGTCACGTTCTGACATGATCCTCGAAGGCATAGTCACAACTCTAAACGAAGACGGTTCGCCCAACATCTCGCCCATGGGGCCGGAGGTCGACACGCTGATTACGAGTTTCGTGTTGAAGCCGTACAAGACCTCTCGCACTTACCAGAACCTGAAACGAATCGGTGAAGGCGTCCTGCATGTCACGGACGATGTCGAACTGATCGCGCGGGCAGCGATCAATCAATTCGACAAGCTCCCAGCGACGTTCCAAGCACAGGCCGTTGCCGGCGTCGTTCTTGCCGACGCGTGCCGGTGGTACGCCTTTCGTGTCTCTGATCTCGACGATCGCAAAGACCGAACGCGAATTGAATGCAGTGTCGTTGATCAGGGGCGCATCCGTGACTTCTTTGGTCTCAACCGCGCAAAACACGCAGTGCTGGAGGCTGCGATCCTTGCGACGCGAACGAGCATCTTACCGCAATCAAAGATCAACGAGGAGTTGGCACGATTGCAAACACTCGTCGAGAAGACCGCAGGTGATCAGGAACGACGGGCGTTTGCCCTGTTGATCGGCCACATCGATGCAGCCTACGCGAACGCGACGGATTCAAGTCTATAAGCTTTAACTTCCGCCGCTGGCGAACAAATCGCGGCCGTCCACCAACGATTTCATTTTGCCATCCGCGACACTTCGCGGCAGCATCCAGAAACCGCAATCAGGATGGACGTACTTGATCCGTTCGACGCCCAGTGCGCTCGCTGCGCGTTCGATTCTCTTGGCAACAACGCTAGGCGTTTCGACTTCGTTGTCTTTGATGTCGATCACTCCAATGCCGAGTCCCAACTCCGGCTTGACGTCTTTGAGAATCGACAATTCTTCCGCGGGCCGTCGGGCGATCTCCAGTACGACGTGGTCGGCCTCAAGTGCATTCAAAAATGCTACCAACTTGTCGTATGTCCCCTTCTGAATCGTTTGTCCGCCATAGTTGCCGTAGCACAGATGAACGGCCCTCTCCGTATTCACGCCCTCTAGGATGCGATTGATTCCCGCGGCTGCGAGCGGTCCATCGTCGGGGTGCCCGGTTACATTGGCTTCGTCGACCTGGATCACGTCCGCGTCGATGGCTTCGATCTGTTGCTTGAGTACGTCGGCCAATCCCATGACCAACGATTCAAGGTCGTTGTAGTGTTGATCAGCCAGCATCTTTGCCAGCATGTAAGGACTTGTGACAGTAAACTTTTTCGGCTTGGTCGTGAGGGCGCGGTACATCTCGTAATCGGACCTGAGGTCGAGCATACCCGCGCCCAACGGCCCCACGCAGATGCCTGGCGGTTTGGCGCGAAACGCATTTCCGGACTTGCCACGCCATGCCGCGAGCTGTTCGGTTGAGAGAACTGTGTTGACGCCCTCCATCGGTCGCACAAAAAAGTCGATCATCCCATTCGTTTCAGCGTGATTAACATCCCAGCGATACAACTCACCGTCCGCCACGACATCGATGCCTGCGAGTTCTTGCGTCTTAACGACCGCGAGAATCGCGTCGCGGAGGCTTTCGCGAGTACTGAACGCTTGTAGCCACGTAGGAACGGGATAGCTACCGACAACGGTTGTCTTGATCATTTGCATTTTCTCGGAGTGAGGGTACTGCGGTTAAACGATCCAGATGCTAGTCAAGCGAAACAAACTCCCACTCATTCGGTGTTTGCATCGCGCTCATGTCAGGCTCCACGGCGAACCCGAATCCTTCACATTGTAACGAGCCAATCTGAAACCGACCTGCGACAAGCTGCGGTGCGACGATGTGGTTCTGTTCCGCGTAGAGATCCCCGTGAGATACTAGAGCCGCGGCTTGTTGTTCTGATGGCAAGTACGAAAGTCCTGATTGATAATGATGTCCGTTCCGTTCGATGTGTTCGAGACCGAGAGTCGCAACGAGGCAGAGATCGGATTGCACCGGAACGATCCCCACTGTGCAGAGATCTTCACCCGTCATCATGTAGTTCTGCGATTGACCACGATCGTTGTGCAACCACGTAAGTCCTGCGTTCAGCAAGCTCTTGATCGCGCCTTTGCAACTCTTACTACTAACACCGCGATAGCCAAGTGCGATTGCCTCGCTGTACGACTCGAGTGTCCCGTCTGATTCGTCGATGATGACAGGCTTTGTCAGCGACAATTCGCGAATACCTCCGGTGTGCTCAGCGGAGAGCGCGATTCCACGTTCCAACGGCTGTTCGACTGCGAGCACGTTGTTCCAAAGTGTCTTCAGCGCAGGTTCAATGCGGATCGCCTCGATCAACTCATCGAAGTCGCCAGCGTTCGCGTATTGCTCGTTTCCGTCGAGCGTAATACCGTAATCGTCGCCTCGATGTCGCTGGACGATCGCAGCGATTGTGTTCAATCGTTCGAGATCTCGATCGAGTTGATTTGACACTTTGATCTTTAAATAACGCAAACCGGAACGGTCGATATATTCTTCGAGTGCTTGAGGAAGACCGTCGCCGACGCGCTCGTCGTCTGGAATGTCATTCGATGTGATCGGATCAGACAATCCGACAGTATGACGCACGTAAATCGAGGTGCATGGCTCCGATGGCAGCCAATCTTGTGGCTGTAGTCCAGTGAGTTGCGAGTGGACGCTGCCCGATACGATCCCGAATAAATTGCTTCGTACAGCAGTAGCAAAACTAAGTTGCTGGGCTCGACACATGGCGTCGATGATTGCTCGTTCGACGACACTAGCTCCAAAGCTCGCCAGCAATGGCGGCAAGTTCCGCGCCGCGCAAGCGACGTGAACATGCTCCAACACAGTGCTCCACGCTGGAAAGAACTCACTCGGCTTGGCTAGTTCCGCTTGATAACCCGTCTCGGCTTCGCCGATCGCCCACAACATGTCTTGAATCTGCTGTTCGAAGGTCTTTTCCGGTGACTTGTCGAACCAACTCGGAGGCAGACAATCGCCGCTGTAGCCTGCTTGCGCCCGCCCACCCACTTCGATGACGACTCGGAAAATCATCTGCGGACACCATGTTAGGCAAGCCTTGCCATAACGAAACGGCAGGCGTGTGGTGGAGTTGCGGAGTCCGAGTTGGGAATCTTTGAATGCGATGTTCATGAGCAGCCGCCTTCAGTTAGCTGGCTCATTCTACATGATTCTCGTCCGCCAACATCCGGAGGTGATCAAGCACCGCATACGCGGCATCGGGCTCGGTCGTGAAGATTGCTTGCGAGAATGGCGGCGCCTGTGCCTTTTCGCCCAGAATGCTCATGTGATGTTGAAGCAGGAGTTGTCGCTCGCGAGTTGTCTGCAGCAAAAAATGTAACCACAGCCACGATTCGGCGTAGTCGCGTTGAGTCATCTTGTCGATCGCGACCAGCTCGTCGAGTCGTGCGAGATTTGGCTTCCAGTTGCCTTTGCGAGCTGCCTCATGCAGCAACTCGATGTGCTTGAGGTGTAACCCGTTCGCACCACGTGGCGTTTCAAAGTACTCGGCGATTCCTTCGTCGAGCCATAGCGATGTATTTGGAATAACCGAGTGCAAATATCCGTGGGTTACTTCATGCCGCAGGTCTTCCGCGATTCGATCACCCCAGTGAGCATAAACCGTCAATCTGGTATCGCTCTCGACGAAGAAAGCGCGACGATCGGGTAGATTCGGAAAATGCCTGTCGATGTATTTCTTGTAAGTGTCCTCTTTGCTGAACAAGTAGATGTGAATCGGCTCATCGGAAACGGGTACATCCAGCTGCTCTAAGATGTCGCCCCGCAATGCGACCAGCTCTTCGACCAAACGATGTCGCGTGGCAAGCTTGAAGTCGCTGTAAACGACAAGCTGATCGCGAACGACGCTTAATTCTTCTGGTAACGAAGGCGCGGTGCGCACGGCTGCACAGCCGGCTGTGCAGATAACAAGAAGAAGGGCGATCCCAAATCGCAAGGCGGGACTCCTGGGCTGGTAGCATCGAAGGTCAGAAGTTTAGCAGTTCGTGTCCGTTGGCAAAATGTCAACCTGGGCCGTTATGCCAAGGCTGCGACGATCTTATCCAACTCTTCCTTCAGCTTGCCCAGGATGTCATCGTACGAAAACGCCCCCAGTTCTTCTGTGCCTCGTTTCAGATTGACGAAGTTGGGGCCACACCACAGCCCGAGATCCGCATCATCGGTTTCACCGGGGCCATTCACTCGGCAGCCCATGACGGCGATTGTGATGGCGTGATCCTTTGCATACTCAGTCATCTTCTTGACTTGCTGGGCCAGTTCGATGAACGCTTCGTTCTCGACCCGCGAGCAACTTGGGCACGAGATGATGTTCAGCGTGTTCAGCCCAAAGTCAACAACCGATCGCACGCGTCCCGCCGCAATGTCGGCGAGGATTTGGCGTCCGGCCTCGATCTCTTCGGGCTTCTGCTGATTGGGAACTGTCAACGAGACGCGAATCGTGTCGCCCACACCACGGCTGATCAGCTGCTCGAAGGCAATGCGTGTTTTGATGATTCCGTCCGGCGGCATCCCCGCTTCCGTCACGCCTAGATGCAGCGGAATGTCGGGACGCGCTTCGGCAAAACGACGATTGACGTCGATCACCAACTGCGGGTCGGAGTCCTTTAGTGAAACGCAATAGCGAGTGAAGCCGATCGAATCGAGATACTCGCAGTGGTCCAACGCACTCTCCAACATCGGCCCTACCGAATCATCTTCGCCGAACTTCTCTTTCTTTGCCGGATCGACGCTGCCACAGTTCACACCCACGCGAATCGCGCAATCGTGCTTGGTAGCGACGCCTGCGATGTAGGCCACTTTCTCTTGCCAAGGCTTCTCACTCTCGTGGTGGTATAAATGACCAGGGTTGTAACGGATCTTGTCGACGTGCGGAGCCACAAACTCGGCGAGACGGTAGTTTTCCTGAAGATCTACCGACAGATTGGCTTTCGTTCGGCGACGAATGTCCGCTAACGCATCAGCATCCTTTTTGCTGTCCACAGCGATTCGGACGATGTCCGCTCCGGCTGCGTGCAAGGCGTTAACTTGGTCTACGGTCGCGTCAATGTTCTGAGTATGCGTTGCCGTCATGCTCTGCACGGCATGCGGATTTCCGTCGCCGATCGTGACTGAGCCAATCTTGACCGGACGGGTTGGGTTGCGGGAGATTTCCAAGGTGTTTGTACCTTCGCTGACTCTCGTAGTTCGGCAACGCTTAGGAGTTACTCCGGTATTCTCTACTAACCGCAGCGAATCCGACAACATCACATGGCCAGACTAACGACCTGCCTCGCAACCGGGAAGCCGGTTGACGCTCTGCGGCACAGCTGATATCTCGGTGACTGTGAAATACGAACCTAACTTCCACGTCGTCCTCCACGAACCAGAGATCCCACAGAACACGGGGAATATTGGCCGTACTTGCGTTGCCGTTGCGGCTAAGTTATGGCTGGTCAAGCCATTGGGTTTCAGTATGGAAGAGCGAATGGTGCGTCGCGCCGGACTCGATTACTGGCCGCACCTGGAGTGGGAGATCGCCGAGAATTGGGACGACGCCACCGCGCGACTGCCAGCCTCTCGCCCGTGGTTTTTCTCGAAGAAGGCTGCAAAGTCTTACGCCGATGTCGCGTTCGAGCGAGGCGGAGTCCTTGTGTTCGGATGCGAGACACAAGGTTTGCCTGAATCGATGCTCGAAGCCAACGCGGACCGATGCCTGCGTATTCCCATTCGCGACGAAGTCAGAAGCTTAAACCTCTCGAACGCTGTCGCCGTGACATTGTTCGAGGCGATGCGACAAATCAACACTGCTTAGGAGCCCCTGATGCCAACGATCCCCGCTGAACAACTTCAAGAATTCGCGACCGCACTGCTTGCCGCGGGAGGCGCGACAGAGGAAGAGTCGCGCCGTGTCGGCCCGAGCTTGGTCGATGCAAACCTGCGAGGTTACGAATCGCATGGAGTGATGCGTATTCCCTACTATCTGGGCGCGACGAAGAGTGGCGAGTGTACATCCGGTGCTGAGTTGACGATCTTGAAGGAGTCGGCGACGCACGTGACGGCGGATGCGAACTGGGGCTTCGGCCAGGTACAAGCGGGCCGCATGTTGGAGCGGCTCGCCGAAAAAGCTCGATCAAACGGTATGGCGATCGGCACGATCATCCATTGCGGACATAGTGGACGTCTTGGCGAGTACTGCGAGAAGGCGGCGGCCGAAGGGCTCGTTTCGATGATGATGGTCAACTCGCACGGCGCTGCGGCTCGTGTTGCCCCGCCCGGCGGCCGAGCTCCGCGGCTAAGCACAAATCCGCTGGCCATTGGCGTCCCGAACGGCGACGAACCATTAATCCTCGACTTTAGCACGAGCGCCACCGCCGAAGGCAAAGTCCGAGTGAAGAAGATCGCCGGCGAGAAGGCTCCCGAAGGATGGCTGCTCGATAGCGAAGGGCGACCGACGACTGACCCGAACGACCTTTACGCGGACCCACCCGGATCGATCCTTCCGATGGGCGGCGCACAAGCGTACAAAGGATTCGGGTTGAGTTTGATGATCGAAATCCTGACCGGTGCGTTGTCAGGTGGCGTTGTCGCACGTCAGCCGTTCTATCCGAAGAAAGGCAATTGTGTGTTCCTCATGTTGCTTGACCCCGAAGCCTTTGGTGGAGCCTCGCATTTTCAGACGGAAGTAGCGAACTTGGCGGAGTACATTCGCAGCTGTCCTCGGATTGACGAGGGCCAAAAGATCATCCTCCCAGGTGATCCCGAGCGATCCGTACTTGCCGATCGAGCCGCCAACGGCATCTTTCTGGACGACGAGAATTGGGCCGCACTTTGCCGGTTGGCTGATGAATTGAGTGTAGCGATTCCGACTCCGTAACCTTCACTCACTGCATGAAGATCGCCCGAAACACATCATCCAGGCGACATCAGCTTGACATTCCGCCGGCGGCCTAGGGCGGAGACGCTCGTCCTTGGGAAATTGACAGCTACGGTGGTCGCTTGCATTCCTCGGGAACGCGTCGCATCATATCGACAAGCTTCGATACACCCGCCATTTTGCCGACGAGGTCGAATTAATGAATCTGCCGCGAGTCGCTACCCCGTTCTTCCTCTTGGTTTGCTCATGTTGCTTACCCACGGTTCACGCAGGCGAACTCGATCTGGTGCGCGGTGTGTCGGGCCAGCCGTTGAAAGCGCAAGTCCGGCGAGTGGTCAAGGCGCTCGGCGACCTTGGCGAGCCGCTGACCGCCGATCAGAAATCACAACTCGCAGCGGCCTTAAAGGAGATGGACGACGATAAGGCTGGAGCGGCGATTCAAGCAGTACTTGATCCGTTGTGCCTGGCCGGAGTGAACATCAACCCAGAAAGCCGCGTGAAGGTTGCTCGCGGTGACGCTGCTGCCCAACTCAATGAGCAGGGCTGGCGAGTCTTCCTCGTCAAGGTCCATAACGAAGCAGGTGTCACGGCACGGCTTGGCGTGCAGAGTCCAAACGCCGCTCCGGTTTATGCCCGATCCAGTAACGCCGCGGCTCCGGCGCTGCGAGTGAAGCCGGAGGATGTGCCGAATCGCTGGATGGATGTGCATTCGTTCGATGGTCAACCGCTGAACAAAGCCCTTTCCGGCCTAGATCTCGAATATCGGATTATTCAGCTCTACTGTCGCGACCGTGGCAAGCGTGAAGCGACGCTGAAGTTCGATGTCGGGCAAGGGACTCAGGATCTTGGTTCTCGTAACGAACTGGCCATCCTGTTTGAGTGCCGGCCCGCGGTGAAAGTCGAAGTCGAGATCCTCGATTCGAATGGTAAACCAACCACAGGACAGTTCGTGATTCGCGACGCAAGGAACCGAGTCTACCCAGCTCGTTCACGACGATTGGCACCTGACTTTTTCTTTCACGATCAGGTTTATCGACACAGTGAAGTGGACCCCAATAACTGGACAGGGCAATAAGGGGTAGAATCGCCCGAATTC
>JACKQG010002629.1_pt1 | contig 23128 bp, 17 predicted proteins | sample 8237621 | NCBI WGS metagenome assembly JACKQG01 (sample SAMN15677084, study PRJNA649215) | marine metagenome | biome: marine; feature: Black Sea; material: saline water; isolation source: suspended particulate matter (SPM) from the Black Sea western gyre | collected 2013-06-09/2013-06-10 | depth... | reverse complement strand
CGAGAAAATCCACTTCGAAGCCCGTGGTGAGGATAAGTAGATTCTCGAAGCTACCTATTGGAACCGCGACGCTGAGCGAAGTGTCCAGATCGCTGATGCCCAAGCCATCGTCTCCCCCCTGGTCGATCCACGCTCCCGAAAATCGAAAACGCTGGAAGAACCCCTTGCGATAGCGTCGCACCGCGTAATCGTCGCGGCGACGGACAATCTCCAGCGCGCGATTTCGAGGCGTATCAACAGCGTCTTCAAACACCGGTGGTAATCGCAAGAAGGACGGATCCGGGGCGTCTTGCAGAGCCGGTCCTACCGACCCGGTAGAACCCTCAGAGTTCCCGTATCCCGACGGCTGCCCCGACCACCGATCCGGCGGCGAGCCGATCTCTTGCCCGCAGGTGGCCAGCGGCGTGGCCAAAGCCAGCATGATCCACGACGCCCCAGCGATGAAACGTGCGCCCGTCGCGGCTGGTCATGAACGTCGGCTCGACCTGGTTTGTCTTGAGGAGCCGCGTGGGGAACCCCAGCAGAATGTGCGGTGCCCGCTCGTACATCCGATACAGATCGCCGTCCTGGAAGATCGTGTAGAACGCGCAGGTGTTGCCTTCCCAAGGCTTGTCGGTCACGATCGCGACTTCCTTCGCCTGGGGCTTGTTGAGATGGAGTCGAGCGTCGCCGCTTAGCCCATCGATCAGATAGTCGTCAACGAACAGTTCCAGCCGCGAGCCGATATCAATCGGTTCGGCCGCCCTGGCACCGCCCGACGCATCGAACCGCCTTTTCCCAGACCGCGTCGGTCGCCCCCACCGCTTGCTCGAAACGCAACTCGCCTGCGCGCGCCTGTTCACGACCGAGGTCACTAACGCAATTCGCCAATCTGCAAGGGTCACGTCGCCCCACTCGCCTACTACCCGCCCAAAAAGATTGGTCTCTGTGGTTAGACTGATGGCGCGAAGAGTGGTTGTTTCGCCGCAGGGAGGCATGTGGACGGAACAGGACTGATGTCCGCAGGTCCTGAACGGACGACATCGCGGGAGGTACTTCGCCCAGTTTGGAGCGCCTTGATCGTCGGAAATTCGCTCATGTTTTCTTGGATTTTCGTGTCCAATCCGGCGAGTTCGTGGGAAGTATCTATGAGCCATGAACACGGAATGCGATCATCCAGCCTCGAAAACAGCGATTCAGCAGGAGTCCGCGATGCACAGATGCGGAAATGAACTCTGCGATTCTCTCCCCCAGGTATTTTCACGTCTGTTGATGAGAAAACGCTTTCATAGTAGAGTCGAATGGCCATAGAGAGCATTCGTCAGCAGCGGCAATTCGTGGTGCATCGCAAGGAAACAGCACAAGATGAGGCCCAGCCAATCGGGAAAGATCGGTCGCTTGCTCATAGCTGCCGTCATGCTGCCGTCGTTGGCCGACTGCATATTCGCTCACGAGCCGGCTGGCTGGTGCGACTGGCGTGGACCGGGACGCGCGGCCTATTCGCCCGACGTACCTGGCAGCCTGCCGTCCAAATTGACCCCTCTGTGGACGCGGCCCCTCACCGGCTCCGGGCTGGCTGGCTTGGCGTCCGCGAATGGCCGAGTCGTTCTGGCGGATAAGACCGCCGATGCCAAGAACGACGTCTTCCGTTGCCTCGACGCAGGGAGCGGGAGGGATGTCTGGAACCTGACCTACCCCGCCCCTGAGAAGATGGACTATGGCAACGCCCCCCGTGCCACGCCCGTCATCCACAATGGTCTGGTCTACCTGCTCGGTGCATTCGGGCATCTTCATTGTGTACGACTCGACAACGGCGAAGTCATTTGGAAGAAGGACTTCGGGAAAGACTTCGGGGCAACCGTTCCGATATGGGGATTCTGTTCCTCACCACTTGTGGTCGACGACAAGCTGATCATCAACCCCGGCGGCACAACGGCTTCGATCGTCGCTCTGGACCTGGCAACGGACAAAACGGTCTGGGAAACTCCCGGCGACAAAGCTGCCTACGCCGCGTTGATCCTTGCGACTCTCGGCGGTCGTCGGCAGATCGTCGGCTATGATGAAACGTCGGTTGGTGGCTGGCTTCCAGAATCCGGCGAGCGGCTGTGGCGTCTGGTTCCGGAAGAAGAGGGAGAATACAACGTGCCCACACCGGTAGCCGTTGGCCGCAAGCTATTTCTGGCGACTGAGAAGAACGGTGCCCGACTGTACGGCTTCGACTCACAAGGGCGTATCATTCCCGAGCCCATCGCGACGAACGAAGACTTTTTTCCTGACATGATATCTCCGGTTGCCGCCGGCGAATTGGTGTTGGGTGGATCCGGAAGCCTCATGTGCCTGGATATCAACCGTGGCCTCGAGCTTGCATGGGAGTCGTGGGACGACCACTATGTTGAGTATTTCACGGCAATTGCCGGTAATGGACGCATTCTGATTACCAGCATTGACGGTTGGCTGCATCTGTTGGAGAAGAACGGTCGGAAGCACCATGTCATCTCGCGAATCGACATGTTCCCGGGCCTGTCCGAGAAGCAGCGGCAGACATGGTCCCACCCGGCACTGGTAGGCAACCTGTATTTCATCAGGAACCAGGCGGCCGCTTATTGCTTCCGGATCGACATGCCGCCGGGGAGCCGGGACGATAAGCTAACGGAGAACGAGACACTGAAACCGAAGGAGACCCTACCATGAGATTCACGTCTTGGATGATTCTGGTTTTTGTCGCGATCTGCGTCTGCGCGTCCGTTGTCTACGCGCATATCTGCCATAGCATCTTCAGAACTCCCGGGCTGCTGGCGGTTCGACCCGAGAAAGACGTTGCTACCTTGCGCGAAACGGACACCTTCAAAGTCTATGCGCAGAACAACTACATCGCGCCACTCAGCAAAGTCACGCTGACCGCCAATACGAAGGATGAGGGCATTCAGGTCAGCATATCGCCGGAAATGGTAGAGCGGCTGCGACCGGGGGAACGTACAGAGTTCACCGTCACGATCGACACCAAGGACAAGCAGGCACGAGACCTGGACCTTGATTTCGCTATTGATGCGCGTGAACTAAGGATGCGGCCGGTACAGCAACCGACCGACAAAGAGCTTAGGGATGTTCTGAAAAGAACGTACTTGTGCGGCAAAGTCTATGCAGCAGAGGTTCTGGCGAGTCGTGGGCGGGAGGATGGGGAGGATTTCCTGAAACGTGCGATTCGGCGTGACCCGACGCTCAGAAAAATGAGGGTGTCCGTACCACATCACAACGCCGGTCGAGCCGCCTGCCTCGTCGGCCGCATGGGCCACAAGAAGATGGCGCCGTATCTACGAGAACGATACAAGTTGGAGGAGAGTACGTGGATACGTGGGAACATCATCATCGGCTTGGCTCAACTGGCATTCGAAGAAGATCAGCAGATATTTGCCGAGGCGCTCAATGATGCCGATCAATTCGTTAAGACATGCGCCCTGCTCGCAATGGCCATTCGCAATGACTCGAAGGCACAGGAAAAGCTCAAACCCATGTTGGTGGCGCCTGAGCTGCCGGTTCGAATCGCTGCCGCCTGGGGGCGTGGCATTGTGAAGGACGAGGAAGCGATTGCGATGCTGCATTCCATCGTGGATAGCAAGGGTGGGTTTGACAGGAGTATCAAGAACATGGTGCCCGACCTGCCGGGCGACGACAGCGGTGGGTGGGGTAACTACCTGCCACGGGCGATGGCGGGAGAAGCTTTGCTCTACCTGGCAGGACGCAACTTATGAAACGAACGGTCTGTTTGTTAATCATGCTGTTCTGCGCGCGATCGGGTCAATCGCAGGACGAGCCGGAAGTGTTCGCACTGCTCGACGGGCTCTACATCATCACGGAACAGGCTCCCGTGCTCAACGCGGGCAACGTCTACCGCATCACGTTGTATCAGTCCTACCCGACGCCGCTGTTCAACTTTCGCATGAAAGGCAAAGGCGAAGGGCTGTCCGTACGGGTCGATCCAAGCGACGTGCCCCGCCTCAAGATCGGCGAATACTACGAATTCGACGTCCACGTCAGTCCACTGCCCGACGCCCAGTTCAGTGGCGACCGAACGACCGTGGAGCTCTCATTTGATGCCGACGAGCTGGACTCGGACCGGACGTATCCACTCGTCATCCCTTTGACACAGGCGGCTGCGGACGAGATCGACAGCGCCGCTTCCAAGACCATCGGGACGGTAAAGGTTCGCGTTCGATGGTGGGCAGGCTGGGAGAACTGGGCCTACGCTCTGGGGTCGATTGCGATTGTGGTCGCCCTCATCTGGCGACGGCGACGGCGTCGGCGCGAACGGCTGACCGAGAAACGGGTGGCGTGAACACCATGTTGATTACAGACCTCACAACCGGACTTCTGTTGGGCCTGTCCAGTGGTGTCTATTGCCTGGGAAGCTGTGCCATGGTCATGGCGCCCCGCTTGGCTTCAGGCCCGGAAAGCGGCGGTCTTCGGCAGGGCCTGCTGAGCATCTTTGAATACTCCTGCGGACGCCTGATTGCCTATATGTTGGCGGGGGCCGTGTTGTTTTTTGCCGGCCCGGCATTGCTTGCAAATCCGGCGGGTCTGTTCTTCATGGGTACAGCGACTCTGGCTCTGGCAATCTTGATGCTCGCGCAAGGACTCTCGCGTAGCTTCCCGGCGGTCTCCCGTTGTAGCCGCATTGGCAAGACGGCATGCCTGCGCCGTTATCCGCTGCTTGCGGGTATGCTCTCGGCCGCCCAGCTTTGTCCACCGTTGTTGCTATGCCTCGCGCAGGTTGCCGGCGCGGACGCTGCCATAAAGGCGATTGTCTCAACCACAGGGTTCTTTGTCGGCACGCTGTTGGTGACGCTTCCCGTTGCGCTGACGGCCTCGGGCGCAAAGCGGCCCGGTATTCGCGCCATGGCCGCGGTTGCGTCCCTGTTCTGCGGCCTGTGGTTTGCCTCGGTTGGTGCAGCCAGGATCATCGACGCCCTTGGCGAACGAGGCGTCTCATGACCACCAAGAGAATCACGCTTACGCGCCGAATCGTCCAAACCGCCTGCTTCGCATTTCTTCTATACGGCGCCTTCTTTTACGACAAGCCCGTGCGCATGCCCTTGCCCGAGATCGAGTCGGGTACGCCTCGGACCGCGATCTACTCCCGGGACCGTGCGTTGTGGGTGTCGGGCGAGAGTACGGTGCTGGAGCTCTACCCACCCACGCTCGTCTGCCGTTTTGTCGCCAAAGGCGGCATATTCAAAGCATGCTCACTGCACATGTTCAGCGAGAACCTCACTTGGCAGAGTAGTCTCAGGGAAGTTCTCCCGCACCTGTTTCTCTTCTTGCTGCTTTCGTTTATGTTTGCCCGCTACTGGTGCGGCTGGATCTGCCCCTTGGGCGCCATCACCGATTTTCTCAATGGTGTGCGCAAGGTGCTGCGAATTCCCGGCTGGGAAGTGGGAAGAAAGACCGATGTTTTCTTCCGCGGGATGAGCCATTTCCTGCTGTGGGCGACATTGTTGATCTCGGCGTTGATTGCGCTGCCCTTGTTCGGTCTCAAAGGCGTCAACGACAGCCTCTTCCTCCCCTACTGCCAGGTCTGCCCGGCGCGGATCATCTACCCTGCCCTCGGCGGCGTCACTCCCTGCCTGGCCGACACCACCAATGCCACAACCATCTTCCTCACTATCCTCAGCCTGGCGTTCCTTTTGTTCTTCATGGCCGGGTTCTTTGCGCCGCGCCTGTGGTGCCGCGTCTGTGCCATCGGCGCCATGGTCTCCTACTTCAATCGCGGCGGGGCGGCCTCGTTGAAGAAGGATGCCGGCAAATGCACGTTTTGCGGGACGTGCCGTCGCTGCTGTCCGATGGATATTGACCTTGGCTACCGCGAGCGCGAGCGTCTTGACGTCACCGACCCGGCATGTATCTATTGCCTCCGCTGCGTCGAAGAGTGTCCGGAGAAAGACTGTCTTGAAGCAAAACTCCTTGGCATCACCGTGGCGAAGTCATGACAAACCATGCGGAACTGGAAAGCTGTTTGTCTTACTTCCGTGAGTTCGTCACCGCGCGCCAAGGCGAGCGGGAACTCGTCGACTTCGATGGTCCGGTGATCGGCGTGTCGTGCAACTTCGTTCCCGACGAGCTGGTTTGGGCCGTCGGCGGACGGACCGCGCGGCTATGCGGCGGCGACTCGCAATGGCAAGAGGAGGGAGAGAACCTGCTGTCACGACACGTTTGCCCAGTCGCTACGGCCACGGCCGGGTTACCACAAATGGACCCGCAACTTTGGAAACGCCTCGATCTGTTGGTTATCCCGGCGAGTTGCGATGCGAAGAAAAAACTGGCTGAAGTCTTTAGCCGGGACAAGCCGGTGCATGTGATGAATGTGCCGGCAATGAAGGATGACGGGGCCGCCCGGGCCTATTGGCTCGACGAGGTGCAACGGCTGGTCAGACGGATCGAGCAGGTGGCACAGCGGAAGGTCACGCGAGTCGAACTGGACAAGGCCGTGCGACTGTCGATGGAGCGTGAATCGCTGCTTCGTGAACTGCTCGAGCTGCGGTATGGACAAAACGGCGACGGATCCCTGATGACGGGCGAGCAATTTCAATTCGTCACTGGCGCGTCGTTCGCAGATGAGCCGTCGCGATACACGGAGAATCTTCGGACGCTGGTCGATGTCCTGCGGAAGGCCGGCGCGGCTGGCTATCAAGTGGCGGACGGCGACGCGCCTCGCGTCCTGTTGGCCGGCGCGCCGTTGATCTATCCCAACTTCAAACTGCTGGAAATCATCGAGAACGCCGGCGCCACCATTGTGTCCGACACCTCGTGCACGGCCACGCAGGCATTCTACCAACATCTGGCGCCCCGCGACTGGTCCTTGCGCGAGATGCTCAAGGCGTTGGCCGAGAAAAAGCTCTTGCCGTGCATGTGCCCCTGTTTCGGCTCGTTCCAGGATCGCATGCTCCGGTTACGCGAGTTGCTGCGGGTCTCCAAGGCCGACGGCATCATTTTTCACGAGCTTCGCACATGCACGCTGTTCGCCGCGGAAGGCGAGTTCCTTCGGCGTGAACTCGAGGAGGGCGGATCCATCCCTTTGCTCATCGTCAATACCGACTACGCTTCCAGCGACAAGGAATACCTGCGTACTCGGGTCGAGGCCTTTCTGGAGATATTGGGGCAGTGAGCCTCGCAAATACGACCGCTGAGTTGAGGAGAAACCACGGACCGAGTATCGATCGCCACCAATCCCCAGTTCACCGGTGCAATCTGACTCGAAGTATCAAATGATCCTGGAATGGAAGGAACTCTGCGCCGCGGAGGATCTGGCCACAAGAGGGGCCTTCCGAAGAAAGAGGAGCCGTTTCTCGTCAACACCGTCGCCATCCGATACAATCAGAAGGTCTTGCCATCAAACGGTTTGTGTTTGAGAGTCTGGTGGGCCTGTCACCAACCTGAATCACAAACTCCCGCCCGCTGGAGACCTTCCATGACTTCGCGCCGCCGAACTCGATCGTTTTTGTCGATCGCCGCCGTCGCACTACTCGCCTTGCCGGCCTTTGCCGCCGACGTTCCGGATCAGCTTCCCGATCTGAATGGCAGACCGGACGCTAAGAAAGAAGCACCTGAGAAAGCCCACTTCGATCCCGTAATCGAGAACATCGAAGGCTGGACCGTTCACGTGGACCCGCTGATCTATCCACCCAAAGGCAACGCGCGCCTCACGAACCCGCTCGCAAGGAGAACCGAACGATGATGACAAGCAACAGAATCGGAGGCGTATTGGCTCTGGCCGCCGTGGTGATAACAGGATTCGCCTTCAATGTCGCGGCGGAGGACATACCGCCGGAACCGGATGGCAGGCCAGGTGACGCCGCCAGACCGCTGAAGGTCTTCATCCTGGCCGGCCAGTCGAATATGCAGGGCTCGGCGCACAAGCGCACCTTTGCGGCCATTGGCGACGACCCGAAGACCGCGGCGCTTCTCCGCGAGATCCTAGACCAGAACGGCGAGCCGGTCGAATGCGACAACGCCTGGATAACCTATCTGACTGGTGGCCGGGATGGCGATACCGTTCTGCAAGGCAAGGTGAAGGTGGGCTACGGCTTCGACGACGACCGTATTGGCCCTGAATACGGTTTTGGCATCTACATGGACAAGGTACTCGACGAGCCGATCTTAATCATCAAGACGGCCTGGGGTGGAAAAAGCCTGGCCGTGGATTTTCGCCCGCCGAGTGCCGGGCCCTACGAGGCCAGTGCGACGGAGAAGGAGCGCGGCAGCGTACCTGCGACGGAGAAGGTCGGCCACTACTACCGCGAGATGATGCGGTTCGTACGGACGACACTCAAGGCCGCCGAGAGTATCAGGAAGATTGTTCCAGGCTACGACGCAGAGCAGGGCTATGAACTTGCCGGGTTCGTCTGGTTCCAGGGCTGGAACGATATGTGCAACCGACACCACATCGAGCAATACACCGAGAACATGATCCATTTCATCAGCGATGTCCGCAAGGAACTCGATGCGCCGACCATGCCTTTCATCGTGGGCATTCTGGGTGTCTACGGCACGGACCCGGACAGTCGAGAGTTTGACAAGTGGCTGCCAGCGAGCACGTTCCGCAAGGCCCAGTTCGCCGCAGTGGAGCAATACGATGAGAAGGCGCCGGCACGATATCGCGGCAATGTGATCGCGGTGGACAGTGGCCCGTACTACGAACTCGAACTCAGCGACATTTACTGGAAGCGGCGGCTGACCAGCAACTGGAAGCGGCGTGTGAAGCAAGGAGAGATGACGCCGGAGAAGTTTAAGGAGGAATGCGCCCGGTACGGCTTCGGCAACGGTGAACTGACCGAGAAAGAGCAGGGCACCTGGGATCGGTGTGCGTCCAACGCCGAATACCATTACCTGGGCAGCGGCAAGACGTTTGTTCGCTTCGGGAAGGCACTTGCCGAGGCCATGCTGGAGATGGAGAAAAAGTGACCGATCGAGTGGCACGTCAATGATTGCGTGCCTGGAGGAACCCGAAGATGTTGCGAGTACTAATAATCGCCCAATGTGCTTTGTTATCCGGTGTTCTGGTCGCTGAGGTCTCAGCAGCCGATCCCGGAAGCAGGCCCAATGTGCTCCTCATTGTCGTCGACGACCTCAACGACTGGGTCGGCTGTCTGCCGGCTCACTTTCGAGCGAACGGATACGAGACCGCTGGCGCCGGAAAGATCTTTCACCACTATCAGAATCATCCTTCTTCGTGGGACGATTTCTGGCCCAGCAAGAACCTGCAGTTTCCACCCACTCATGTGCCCGCGAAGGAATACCAGCCGGCCTTCGACAGGAAGCCCCGACCCAGAAACTGGTACATGGATTTCAATTGGGGGCCGCTTGACAAGGTCGTCGAGGAGACCGGCGACTGGATGAGCATGAAGTTCGTTTCTCAGAAGCTCCAGGAGAAGCGCGATCCTTCGGCAGACTCAGGACAGGCAAAGCCCTTTTTTCTGGCCTGCGGCATCTATCGACCGCACGTCCCCTGGTTCGTTCCGCGGAAGTTCTTCGACATGTTTCCGCCCGACAGGATTCAGTTGCCGCCTTCAAAAGCGGACGACCAGCCGGTCGCAGCCGGCCCTACGCAGCTACGTGAAGTAGATGCACGATGACGGCCCGACCGCATGGTTGCCTATTACTTTTATGCCTGGAGGGTACAACAGCAATGAGACATCGAGCCTGTTTGATAATTGCGGTTTTCGTTCTTGCGTTTTCCTCAATCTACGGCACGAATAGCGTTGCGGGATCGGCGGAAGATATCCTGAAAGATGCCGGCATGGCCGGTGGGCTGGTCATCCACATTGGATGCGGAGATGGCCGCCTGACGGCAGCGCTCCACGCAGGCGATGCGTTCCATGTCCAGGGTCTCGCTACGAACCCGAAAGACATCGCCGCCGCCCGCGAGCACGTTTTCTCCCTGGGATTATGCGGCAAGGTGTCGATCGATGGCTGGCAGGGCGACACTCTTCCGTATGTTGATAACCTCGTGAATCTTGTTGTGGTTTCGTCACCAGCATCCGTTGCGCGGGACGAGATACTCAGGGTATTGGCCCCCGGCGGCGTGGCCCTGACTCTCGACTCTCAGCTCTCGACCCTCGACTCTTACCGCAAGCCGTGGCCGAAAGAAATCGACCAGTGGCCGCAGCACTATCATGGGGCTGACAACAATGCTGTGGCACGCGACAGCATGGTAGGGCCGCCACGGCATTTTCAATGGATTAACGATCCGCTCTGGAGCCGTTCACACCTGGGCATGCCGTCCATCAACAGCCTCATCTCTGCAAAGGGCAGGCTGTTCTCCATCGAAGACCATGCATCCGTGGAGCAGCCGGCTCTGCCGGGCAAGTTCTTTCTGGTGTGCCGCGACGCGTTCAACGGTATTGAGTTGTGGAGACATCCGTTTCCGGACTGGCATCCGACCAACATCTTTATCAAGCTCACTCCGTCACAACTGCAGCGCCAGCTAATTGCTGTCGACGATAAGGTCTACTGCACACCCGGCCTGAATGCGCCCATCACCGTATTCGATGCGGCTACGGGAAAGGTGCTGAAGGAATACGACGGCACGGAGATGACCCAGGAGTTCGTTTTCGACAAGGGGGTTTTATTCACGGTCCTTGGGGATCCTGTGGATACTTCTTCCGTTGGTGGCGGGAGATTCACACTGGGGGAAACCGCTTTTCCCGCGGACGTTTACGGTCCAATCATCAAGCATCTGGATGATCCCAAGTGTGCGATTGCGGCTATTGAGGCCGATTCGGGCCGTGAACTCTGGAGAAAGAACGGGCAAGCGACTCGTGGCTATCAAGGTGCTTCACTCGCCGTTCGCGAATCGAACGTCGTCTACTCGACAGTTGATTCCGTGGTATGCCTCGACCAAGCCACCGGCGACCAGCGATGGCGCACCGCACTGGAAACCGCCGCGTCGATGGCAGGCAGCGGCAGGAACGGGGACAATTATTTGAAGCCAAATGCCCGGCGGAATTCCGTGACGCTAGTCCTTTCCGACGAGGCGGTCTATCTGGGCGCCGTGGGCTCGCTAACGGCACTCGCCATCACGGATGGCGCCGAGCTGTGGAACGCCAGGACCCGTATGAATCATCACAAGCCGCCGGATATCTTCCTGACCGGCGGGGCCGTTTGGACAGCAAATAACAAAGCATATGATCCGTTAACTGGTGAACCGAGCAAGGTTCTCTCCCAAAAGATGACCGGTCCTATGGGGCATGATCGCTGCTACCAGAATCGCATTACGGATCGGTGGTATATCAATACGGCATCCGGCGGTAGCGATTTCCTGGCGCTGGACGGATTGGGAGAGTTTCCACATCCCTGGGGACGGAGCACCTGCGGCATCGGCCACCTGCCCTGTAACGGCCTGCTGTATCTTGGGCCTCCGGCCTGTTCTTGCGGCAACAAGGTTCAGCTTATCTCCCTGAACGCTTTGGCCTCCGAGCCGGACCTGAAATCTTCGGGCCAACCACTCGACATCCCTGTCGATCCGCGACTCGAAGAAGGTCCGGCGTACGGATTACTTCAGCCTCAAGCCCTCGCTCTTCAGTCTAACGAAGACTGGCCAACCTATCGAAATGATAGAAGCCGCAGCGGCCATACGACGGCCACGGTAAGCACTCGGCTTCAACCTCAATGGCAAACCGAGCTGACGACCCGCGTCAGCCCGCCAGTGATTGTTCGAGACCGGGTCTTTGTCGCCGACGTTGACGCCCACGCTGTATGCGCCTTGAGCGCTGACGACGGGAAGCTCAGATGGCGTTTCACGACTGGCGGACGCGTGGATTCGCCGCCGACGTGGCATGAAGGGCGGCTTCTGTTCGGTTCTCATGACGGTTGGGTTTATTGTCTGAGGGCAAAGGACGGCACATTGATATGGCGATTCAAGGCATTGCCCGACCGACTGATGTGCGCGTACGGTCAGGTTGAGTCCGCCTGGCCGGTCTCTGGAAGCATACTGGTGAAGGACGATATCGCGTATTTCGCGGCAGGCCGGAATTCCTACGTCGACGGCGGGCTCTTCCTCTTCGGCCTCGACCCGGAAACCGGCAGGGTGATTCATCAAAGGAATCTGTACGGGCCGTATGACAAAGACGGGCATCCGGTCATCAGCAAGGAGACAGCCTTGGGTGGGACCGGTGCGGGCGGCGTCCAGGGAAACAAGGGCGACGTCATGCTGGCCGCGGGCGAGTATCTGTTCCTGAGGCACGAGGCATTCAACAAGGACCTCCGCAGTGTCCCCCGCAACGAACAAGTTCTGCCGCACCTGATCACATCGCACGGTTTTGCCAACAAGATTCCGCATCATCGCAGCTTCTGGACGATTGATACAGATCTCTATTACGACCGTTGGACCGCTACCCTGGGGGTGCGCGGAGATATCGTGGTCATGGATGGCAGGCGTTACTATGAAGTCAGAGGTTATCCTCCGGGCCGCTACACGACATACGACGTCCGAAAGAACGCCTACGTTCTTTTCGCCGGAGAACTCTCGAATAACAAGCAGTCGGGATCGGCGAAACTCGAGCACAAGGAACTGTGGCAGACAAAGATACCGCTGACGGGCAAAGCCATGGCGCTGGCGGGCGACGTCCTGTTCGTCGCCGGCACGCCGGCCGTGTTTCCGGAAGGCGACCTGGCAAAGGCATATGAAGGCCGGATGGGTGGTGTACTTTGGGCGGTTTCCGCTGTGGATGGCGGAAAACTGATGGATTACACACTGGATGCGGCTCCGGAATGGGATAGTCTGGCGGCAGTCAACGGTCGCTTGTTTCTGTGTACCACGGACGGCAGAGTACACTGCTTTGCGGAAAGAAGCGACAATTGACTTTGGATGAAGAAACTCGGTTGTGGACCGGTCTCCTCGGTTGTGGACCGGTCTCCCGACCGGCCCACCGGCCCGACCGAAGACTCCCGCGATTTCTGGAGACCTTCGGTGGTACGCGTCGTTGGAGTTCACGCTTTAGCGTGTCTTCGGAAGCACGCTAAAGCGTGAACTCCAACAAAGCAACAAGAAAAGGTACAACACCCATGAGACATTCGGCCCGTTTGAAAACTGCGGTTTTCGTTCTCGCGCTTTCCTCAATCTGCGGCGCGAATAGCGTTTCGGGATCGACGGAAGATATCCTGAAGGATACCGGCACTGCCGGTGGGCTCGTGGTCCACGTTGGATGCGGTGATGGTCGCCTGACCGCAGCGTTGCACGGTGGCGATGGATACCTTGTCCAGGGTCTCGATACGAACACGGAAGACATCGCCGCTGCCCGTGAGCACATTCATTCCCTGGGATTAACCGGCAAGGTGTCGGTGAATCGCTGGCAGGGCGGCAGTCTGCCGTATGTCGATAACCTCGTGAATCTTGTCGTGGTTTCGTCGCCGGCATCCGTTGCACGCGACGAGATACTCAGGGTGTTAGCTCCCGGCGGAACTGCGGTCTTTCTCGACGCGAACGATTCTGAAGAGAAAGCAAAAAGGATCACAAGACCGTGGCCTGACGAGATCGATGAGTGGACGCACTACCTGCATGGGCCGGACAACAATGCGGTGGCGCGGGATCGAGTTGTCGGGGCGCCTCGGCGCATGCAGTGGGTCGCCGATCCTCGGTGGACCCGGCATCACAATACCCTGAACAGTATCAGCTCCGTGGTGACGGCCAACGGGCGATTGTTTTACGTTGTCGACGAAGCCTCCCCGGCGAACCTGAACCTGCCTGGCAGATGGGCGATCGTAGCCCGTGGCGCCTTCAACGGCGTCATGCTCTGGAAAAAACCCATGGGCTCCTGGGCGTCGCACAGGCAGCGTTTTCGTTCCGGCCCGCCGCAGTTGCCCCGATTGCTGGTGGCATCCGGTCAGCGCCTTTACGTTCCTCTTGGCCTGGGGGAACCCGTTTCTGCCATCGACGCGGCGACCGGCACGACGGTAGCAACCTTTGCGGAAACAGAAGGCGCCGAGGAGATCCTATTGGTTGATGAAGCGCTGCTTGTGCTCGAGGGCGACGCGGTTGCCGAACAGGCCCTGACAGATCGCGAGGCACGGAAGTTGCACGGTTTTCCCGTGAAGAAGACACTGATTGCGGTCAATTCGGAGAGCGGAAAGACATTATGGAGTTGGTCAACCGAGGGAGACCCGCTGCCCTTGACTCTTGCTTCGGACGGCAGCAATGCCTACATCCGCACGGATGTTGGCGTGATATGTCTGGACATCATGTCCGGAAAGGAACGCTGGCGTCATTTGGCCGGACAGCAGGAAAAGAGAAAATCCATCTCGTACGGCAAGGAAAACCTCCTGGTTGTTGACGGCGTGGTCCTCTGCAGCCTGAATGCGATGCTGACTGCTCTCTCCGCAGAAGATGGCAAGAAGCTGTGGGAGTGTAGCGTTGGCAGTTCCTTTCATGAACCCGTCGACGTATTCGTCATCGACGGTCTGGTCTGGCATAAGGTCGGTCACAGGGCGGATCCCATGCGAGTGCCTCCGGATCAACGTGAGGCCAGGGATCTACACACAGGCGAACTGAAAGTGCAGGATGCGGTTCCTCTTCACCTGGTGACACCAGGACATCATTTCAGGTGCTATCGCGCGAAGGCGACCGAGCGGTTCATCATCATGGGAAAACGCGGCGTCGAGATGGTGGACCTGTGCGGAAACAATCACTCGCGAAACAACTGGGTGCGAGGCACCTGTCAGTACGGAGTCATGCCGGCCAATGGTCTGCTCTACGTTCCACCGACCTCGTGCGGGTGCTACTCGGAGGCAGCGCTCCGCGGTTTCTGGGCGTACGCGTCGGATTCTCCTGCCGCATCACCAGAACAACATGTGGTTGCAGAAGACAAACGACTCGAGCAAGGTATCGCTTTCGGGAGAATCACACAGGTCGAACCAGACGATACCGAATCCTGGCCCACGTACCGGCAGAACTCACTCAGGGGAAGCGTGGCCGCCACCGATGTCCCTGCAACACTGAGACAGACCTGGAGTACCAAGCTGGGCGGCAGTCTCACGCAGCCCGTGGTGGCCGGCGGACGTGTCGTACTGGCTGACCGGGACGCAGGCATCGTGTATGCCGTGGACCCCAAAGAAGGCACAGTGCTCTGGAAGCACTTCGCCGGCGGTCGCGTGGATTCGCCTCCCACGCTTCACGAGGGAAAGGTTCTCCTTGGCAGCGCCGACGGGCGAGTAACCTGCCTGAGACTTGCGGACGGGGCCATTGCATGGCGTTTCCTCGCCGCTCCGGCCGATCTTCGCACGGTCGCGTTCGATCGTCTGGAATCACCATGGCCGGTCAGCGGAAGCGTTCTTGTGCTCGACGGCGTGGCGTACGCATGCGCCGGCCGATCGAGCTGGATCGACGGGGGAATGGTCCTCTACGCGCTGGATCCGGCAACAGGAGAAGCCCTGCACCGGAATCAGGTGAGAAGCACGCAACCGGAATACAAAGGACAGGAAGATACTGAGAGTGTTCACATAAAGGGCCATCTCTGGACAGACTACAAGACATTCACGCAATCGGACAAAAGCGACACGTATTCGATCGCGGGCGGGCTCTCCGATGTCCCGGTCAGCGACGGAACGCATGTGTTTCTGCGGCATCTGATGTTCAACAAGGAGCTCGAAGCGAAGGCCGGACAAACGCGGCAGTTGTTTTCGACGTTCAGTTTGCTTGACGGAACGGAGCATCATCGTTGCGACTGGGGTTTGGGCACGGGCGATCACGACCGGATGCCGGCAGCCCGGCACAAGGGCGGCTTTTCTCAGTACCACTTGGAAGATGCGCAGAAGTCGGCGCCCTACAGAAGCGATCAGCCGACGGGACTGATGTTAGTACACAACCAAGATACCGTTTGGGGCGTCTTAAGGAATGGTCGGGGAAATCCCGTGGGGAAGTATCGTCTGTTCAGAAAAGACATGGATACATCCACGCGAGACAAGTCGTGGAGGAAGGATCTGTCTGTGCGCCCGCGGGCCATGCTAAAGTCCGGCGACATGCTTTTCCTGGGGGTTATGCCGACAGACATTCCAGCAGACGACCCGCACGCGGCGCATGACGGGCGTTTGGGCGGATCGCTGTGGGTTTGCTCGGAAAAGGACGGAAGCAAGATTGCCGAATACGCCCTTCCCGCACCAGTGAATTGGGACGGTATGGCTGCGGCCGATCGGCATCTTTACCTGTCAACGGCCGACAGCCGGTTGGTATGCATGGCACCGTCCGATGAATGAGTGGGCAATGCTGCGTTGAGTTACTGGTTGTTCTTCATTTTTCAAACTGAGGAGTACTACCGATGAGAATGTTCTTCTTGATGAATTTGGCTGCGGTTTATTGTTGCACGGGACTGTTTGCCGCGGACAACACGCTCACCGAGGCAGAAAAGCAGGACGGATGGGTCTTGTTGTTCAATGGCAAGGACTTCAGTGGTTGGCGGATCGACAAATGGAATCCAAAGAGTTTCTCGATCGAGGACGGCGCGATCAAGTGTCATGGTAAGCCGTCGATGATCTACTATGACGGCGAGGGTAAGGAGATGAAGGACTTCCATTTTGTAGCCGACGTCATGACACAGCCCGGCGCGAACGGCGGTATATTCTTTCACACCAAGTATCAGGACAAGGGCTGGCCGATCGGACATGAGGCGCAGATCGACATGACGCACACAGACCCAGTCAGAACGGGCAGCATCTACATCGTCAGAAAGAATCTGGAGGCACCTGCCAAGGATAACGAGTGGTTCAAGTACGAGATCATCGTTCGCGGGGCGACGATTGAAACGAAGGTCGACGGCAAGACGGTGGTGTCCTACGAGGAGTCGCCTGATGTCAAAGGCACGAGAAAGCTGTCTTCCGGGACGATCGGGATCCAGGCTCATGACCCTGGCAGCGTGGTGCTCATCAAGAGCATCAAGGTCAAGCCGTTGTCGCAATAGCCAAACAAGCCTCGGGCGAGTTGGCCACATCAACCTACCTTGTCGCGGCGCTCCAGCGCTCGTTGAACCATGATGAAGGGACGCCGGGCGGCCGGATTGGCTGCGGCAAGATACAGGCTCCGACCTGCGAAGAGAATTGGATCGAAGCAGGACTTACGCCCATGCTTCTCCAGCGATCGGAGCACGTTCCCGAGGATGCTGTCCATCAACGTGACGTCGCTGTAGTAATTGGCTCGATCCAGACGCGTCTCTCGCGTGTCGACGAAGTTCGGCGGCAGGTCGATCTCGGAGCAATCGTACGTTGTGTTCTTGACCCAAGGTGTGTGGGGCGGATGAGTGCAGACGACCAACAGCAGGGGCTTTTCCTCGCGATATCCCGCAATGAACTTTGACGCCGTGTTTTCATCTCGGTGAACAAAGTCGTACGGGAACCGCTTGCGTGGGGAATGGTGAAACTTGCCGAGGTGCGCGGTGTAATAACCCAGCTTCTTGAAGAACTCCGGCATGTGCCCTTCGATTACTCATTACGCGGCACGGACAGCGGGAGGTCCAGCCAAGCCAGGCCGATGTGTCGCCGCATGTGGCTGGTGCTGGTGCCCCCGGGTGCATCGTAGAACAGTGCCAGACGCTGGCCGACCTGAACAACAGAAGGCAGTCCGATGCACTTTTTTGACCAGGTACAGTTTTGACCGTCGAGCACAACCGCTTTATTCACCGGAGCCCACTTGTTGAGGTCCTTGCTCCAGTAGACCCAGATGGCGTCGGTGTACTCGCCGGAGTCTATGCCGATATGATTTGTGAAAAGGAACCACGTTTTGATGCTCTCCTCATAGTAAAGCGACGAGTTCTCGATCTGCTCTTCGATCGGCACCATCGGCTGTGGGTCCACGGCCCATGGCCCGTCGAGGTTCGTCGTCCTCGCAATGCCCAGGGTGCGTTGGACGCAGGGATTGCCCGGCTTGCGCTTCGTGGCACTGAAGAACTGAAGATACTCGTCACCGTTCTTAATCACCTGGCCGGGACTGGCCGTAATCGAGTAATAGGTGTCGGGCTTCGTGCGGAAAGGGATGACGTTCTTTTGCTTGATCCATGGGCCCGCCGCACTGTTCGCCTTGGCTTTCATCGTGAGATACGGGAACGACGGGACCAGATCCGGTGGAGCGGATACGTTGGGCGTTCCAAGATAGAACATGTGCCATTCGTTGCCGTCGAAATACGTGACGCCGTAGGAAGCGGACCGCGAGTCGTCTTCACCTGGGCCGCCAAAATCGAGGATGGGGCCTTGCTCTTCCCACGTCAGCAGATCTTTGCTGACCGCCAGAGAACAGAGCCAGCCCTTGGGCCCGGCCGCATCGTAGTGCATGCAGTAGGTTCCGCCGTCTTCAAACACCCACGCATCTCGCGCACCGAGCATATCGCATCGGTCGGGTCCGTCGCCGTACCGAAGCACAATGCCATGATCCGTCGCATTCATCCGTAGCGTGGCCTCGGGGCGACCATCGCGGTACTTGGATTCTGCTGCCCACACGATGGGTGTAAATAGGAGTAGGATTACGACTTGCGTAAGTCTCATTTCGATCTCCCGCGATACGAGCTAATGGCCGGCGTGAGTCCAAGGCTTATTCAATTCGATCCTCCACCATCACGGAGACTGGCCCGTCACGATCCTTCCTCCAGGTTGTGGAATCTCGGTAACTCAATACGCACCGTACTTGTGAATGGCGTTGATCATGGCCGCGAAGTTCTCGTGAGGGATGTAGTTAACAATGCTGTGGCTGGAACCGGCGATCCAGCGTCCGCCCGGCTTGAGCACGTCCATGTGTTCTTTGACGTCCCGCTCAACGTCCTTCGGCGTGCCATTGACCAGCGGCCAAGTGATGTCGATGTTGCCGGAGAGGGTGACCTGATCGCCGTAGCGCCGCTTGTAATCGCGATAGTCGACGCCCGACGGGTCCATCGGGTTGAGACAATCAACGCCCATCTCCAGGAGCATCTCGACCGCGTCGTCGATCTTGCCATCGGAGTGGAACAGGATCGGCTTGTTGGCATTGCTAGCCGGCTCCATGATGCGATCAAAATGGGGGCGCCAGAGCTGCGCAAAACGTGTCGGCTCGACGAACAGCCCTTTGTTGTAGGCAAAGTCGTCGGCCAGAAAAACGACGTCGACGCCCTCGTCGATCGCCCGGGGGACCAACTCGGCGAAGTAGTCGGCCGACCGAGCCATCAGCTCGTCTAGCAAGTCCGGCTCTTCGATTGTCATCACCATGCAGTCCGTCATGCCGACCACGAATTCGTAGAGCGTTTGGAAGATGCATCCGCAGAGGAACATCACGCCGATGCCAGTTCCCTCTGCTGCGGAGACATACTCGCGAACGTAGCGGAGCTTTTCCTCGATCTCAGCTTCGCCGGGCCATACGACGCGTGCGAGGTCCTCCCGACTCCTGAAGCTACGGTCATTCCAAAGGACTATGGAACCGTCGGGCTCTCGCCGCTTGATCGGTGTCCAGAGGTTTTCCAGCACGATCGCGTCCTGCCCGATGATCCGGCACAGTTCGAGATAATCCTCCGGGTACATGGGCCGGCCGCCTTCAGCCGCCTCGCTACCCTTGGCCGGATCGCCGCCAACGCCCAACGTGTTGCCCGCCGGTCGGCCCAACAGTTTCTCAACGTGCTGATCCTCGATCAGCACCTCGAAGTTTGGCACGCGGTCGGTTGGCTCGCCGCGCATGGCGGCGATCAGACGTTCCTTGTTCGGTTGGCCTGAATAAGGCTGGATCCCCGGCATGTCAACTCCTTCCGGACATATCAGAACAGTTTCGACATGTCTATCTCGTCGACCGCGCCTTCGTCGGCTTCGATCGAAAGAATCGAATCGTCGATCTTTCCAGCAAGACTACCGGCCGTGCGATACATGGCCAGCACGTTTTCCAGCGGCGAGCCGACCTGCGCGGCGTGCGTCGGCCCCAGGAATAGGCCGCCCGCGGGAAACAGCTCCAACCGGCGGTTGATCTCGCGTTCCACGTCTTGCGGCGTACCCCAGGCCAAGGTGCTTTGCACGCATACCGAACCACAGAAGGTGAGCTCCTTGCCAAACCGTTCCTTCAAGACGCCTATGTCCATCTCCGGCGTGGTCGGCTGCACCACATCGTAGACGTCCATGCCCAACTCGATCAGCCGCGGCACAAATGCTTCGCAACAGCCGCACATATGCAACATCGTCCGCGCGCCGTGGGCGCGAACCATCTCGAAGTATTTGCCATACTTCGGTGCAAAGTGCTTCTCGAAGACGTTAAGACCGATCATCGGTCCCCGCTGGTTGCCGAAGTCCTCGCCGGCGTGGGTGAAGTCGATCAGCCCCCCGGCTGCCTCCAGCGTGCGCCGCTGCACCTCGTAGTAGAACTCGAATCGGGCTTGCATGATCTCCAGATAGACCGGATGGTCGTCGATCAGGTCCATCAGCACCTGTTCCATACCTCGGGCGCGCGAGATACCGTTGATGAAGTCCATGTCGCCGGCCGTGCCGCAGCAGACCGCAAACCCCTGCTGACGCAAGGCCTCGGCCTGTTGGCGGATCGTCGAATAGTCAAACCAATCGGCGCTGGGGAAGTGCGAGCGGTCGAGTTCTTCCAGACGGTCGACTCCGGCAAAAGGCAGGTAGGAGGCCTCGAGGTACTTGCCCCCCTCGAATTCCGCATACTTGTACCGCTCGCCGAAATAGCCCTCGACACTGCCGTCGGGGAACTTCCGAAGCTCGGGGCCGCAATAGACGGGCTCGACGTAGCGGAAGTCGTCGCCCACGACGCGGAGCAATTGCTCCATGTTCTTCAGACCGAAGTGATCCATGATCATTCGATTAACTTCCGGCGTACCCTCGTGCTTGACCGGAATGCGATCGTAGCCGCGTCGCTCGAAGGCACTCAACACTCGTTCTCGTGAATTCATTGGATCACCTTCTGCAGTGTCACCGGGCCCAAGAGGCCCGATTCCAGTAGCGGGGAGTCTTTCTTGTAGGTCGTCACGTTGGTTTTCGTCAGCCGTTTCTCCGGCGGCAACGCGGCGTCACCGATCAACCGGTTGGGCCAGAGGTTCACCACGTCGATTTCAAGCTGATTGCCGGTCGGTTTGACGGCATCTGTGATCTCCACTCGCCACGGGGCTGTCCAGACGACGCCGAGCTCCTTGCCGTTCAGTCGTACTGCCGCCACGTTCTGGACGCGGCCGAGGTCGAGGTAGATCCGAGCGTTCTGGCCGCGCGACGTTTCGGGCAAGTCGAACGTCTGCCGGTAGGTGGCCGTGCCGCTGTAGTAGCGGATGCCCTCTTCCGGTCGCTTGGTCCAATCTTCGAGCTTCTCGAAGACGACCGATTCGGGCCCGCCCCACCTACGATCGAACGAAACCTGCCAGGGTCCGGCGATTTCCGCAACCTGTTTCAAATCGGGGAAGTTCCTTGCATCCTTCGAAGCTCTGACCTGGGCATTCTTGCGAAAGACCAGGAAGTAGCTCTCCCGCGGCGCGAACGCCAACGGGACGGCCGTACGGCCGTCTTCCACGCGCCACTCGGGCAAATCGCGAATCTGTCCGGTGACCGCGTCCCACAACTCCGGCTGTTTGCCGCCTACGCGGAACACAATTTCAGCGGTTGTCGGGGCGGCTGACTGATTGCTAACGAAGTAGATCTCGCAGTCACTGCTACGACGGTGAATCCAATCGAGTCTCGCTTGCGGGTTCACGTCGCGAAACTCGACGTCGGGCGCTAGGCCATCAGCTTGAACGATCTCGTCGAGCGTCATGCCCGAAATCAGACGGCCCGAGCCAATTTTACGCGGCCCCGACGCGGCCGAGTCGGCTGGCCACAGTGCGTCGGCCAGCTTCTTCACCTGCTCGTCACACTCAGGATGGTCCGTCAGGCCAGGCGCGGCGGTCGGTCGGGGGCCGATGACCGTCACGCCGCCGGTGGCCAACTCCTTGATTTTCTGTAGCACGACCGGCGAAACGCTCCGCGACGCATCGTGCGGCAGCACCAGGTAGCGGTAGCTCATCCCATCGGGCAGGACGAGCCGGCCGTCCTGGGCCGACGCCCGAGTGAGCAACACTTCGGCGTTCACGGCGTCGTAGTCGAAACCGGCCGGGCGCATGGGCTGCTGCCGGTTGCGCGGGGCGATGAAACCGGGGATGTCCTCTCCGCGGAAGTAGGCGAAGTCGGCCACGAAACGTCCCTGCCGCAGCATGTGCTGACACCGGGCGATGTAGCGGAGCCACCCGTGGCTCATGTTCCACCAGGTGATGTAGGGGTCGAAGTGCGTACCGATGTTGACCCACTGGTAGCCCGGTATGTCGTCCAGATTCGGCTGATGCACCCAGAAACAAAGCACGTACCGGGTCAGGCCGTGGCAGAAGGCGTCGTCGCCGATGTCCTTCATGTTCCAGGGCGTGGACGTCCAGTCACCGGCATACATGTAGGTGAAAGCTTCGGCCTGACAGATGGGCTTACCGTAGATGTGCGCTGCACAGGCCGCCTGCTTCACCGACGGGTTGAAGTGGCTGTGCGTGATGGGACCGTCCGGCTCCACCTTCCGTTTCCAGAACTCACCCATGGGAATGTCATTGATCCCTTCGCACTGCAGGGCATCGATCCAATGCGTGAAGAACGGCCCGCCCGACTCGGGATGCGTGCCGCGCATACCACCGGCGACCGTCAGTTCGCGCAACCGGCCGTAGTAGTTGGCCGCCACCAAGTCGGCTGCCGTGCGGCGATAGTCGGCCAGGAACCGCCGGGTGGTCTCGGCGTCGTCCACGGTCGCCCCCAGCACGGCCGGCAGGAACAGCAGCGGATCGTAACCCCGGCGCCGCTGGAACTCCGCTCGCATCTTGGGGGTCCACGTGGGCTGACCCAGTTCCCAACTATCGATATGGAAGTACTGGAGCGTCTTGCCCACCAACGGACCGGCGTCGGCGATCAGCTTGGCGCCGGTCGCGGCGAAATGGGCGTCCATGGCCGCGGCGCTCATCGTGTCGATTTCCGGCCCAACGGGTCCGGAACCGACGCACTTGGTCCGGTTGCCGTGCAAGGTGTAGCCGATCCGCAGGACGCGCCACTTCCCGGCCGGAGCATCCCAGGTCAAGTGCCCCTCATCGTCGATGAACTCCTTCAGGTCCACCATGGCGTCGCGCTGCCACATGCCCTTCCGAGCCGAACGGGGATTCTTGAG
>JACKQG010002628.1_pt1 | contig 23133 bp, 17 predicted proteins | sample 8237621 | NCBI WGS metagenome assembly JACKQG01 (sample SAMN15677084, study PRJNA649215) | marine metagenome | biome: marine; feature: Black Sea; material: saline water; isolation source: suspended particulate matter (SPM) from the Black Sea western gyre | collected 2013-06-09/2013-06-10 | depth... | reverse complement strand
ATAGTGATTTATGATTTGTGAAAGTAAATTAAGTTGAGAATTTAGAAATGAAGAATAAAAACTATGAATGACTCGCTTTCGCAAGCTACGGACGCCAACCCGAAAGAATTTCATTCTGGCGGTGGCGGGCAGTAAAGCAAAACTTGTCCATAAGGAACAAAAACATAATAAATGGAAAGAACCTTGGATATTATTAATCCTGATGAATTAAATGAATGGGTTAGACGAAGTCTGGAACTTTTTCAAAATACACCATATCTTGATAATATTTTAGAGGTATATCAATTTGAGGTAGCCAGACCAGTACGTTTAGATCCTGCAATAAGACGCAGAATTATTATGGCTCATCAGGGAAGAAGGACAACTGAGTTGATTGAAATTTTAAAAAATATTACAAAATTCCCTTATGAAGACCCGATTTGGTATTTACTCAAGAATATAAATGGTTGTCTTGAAAATAATCCCGCTCAAATTCAGAGAATAGCCGATACTCTTTACTCAATGACTGCTGAGGAAACTGTTGTTCGATTGGAATCGGCTCCAAAATTAAATACTCAAATTGGCCCGATGTTTAATGCATGGATTAAAAGGACATTTAATTTGCTTAATATTGATAAGTTTCAAGAATCAACTGAAGGCCTTTTTGTATTAGATGCTTCTGAAGAGGAAGCAAAAAATTTCATTAATGATACCTTAGGACAAGCATTAACAAAAAGACCTGATTTAGTTGCCAAAGTGAACAGACAATATATAATTGGAGAAGCTAAATGGATTGGTCAGCCTGGTGGAAATCAGGAAAAACAGGTGCAGGAAGTATTACAGTTTTGTCAAAATCAAAGAAATAATATTATAAGAGTTGGTATTATTGATGGTTTTCCCTGGTCTATCTATAATATAAAAGGTAGATTGATTAATAACAAAGAGGCTGTACTTGTGCAGGAATCGGAATATGATATAATTAGTGCATTTTTGTTGGAAGAATATTTAAATCAATTTTTATAAATCTACTTACCTGAAATATTCGAGTTTAAATCAGATCATTTTTATTAGATCAATCAAAACTGACAAAGCTAAAGTAATTACATTTTACCTTAGCTTTAGAAAAATTCTCTTTAATAGCCTCAAGTGATTTTAAAGAATTATCAATGCCGATCCATTGACGCCTTAGTCTGTTAGCAACCAGAAGTGTTCCACCTGAACCGGCAAAACAATCCAGAACCAGAGAACCTTCATTTGATGAATTAAGAATTATCCGTTTTAACAAATCGTGATTCTTTTGTGTAGGATAATTAACATAAGACAATCCTTTATCCTTAAACTCCCATACATCCTGAACTTTTTTGCCTTTATGATCTTTTGCAAAGACCATTTTACGGGGATTACCGGTTTCCGACCATTCAATTAACCCCTCCATATCCAATCTCGTAAGCTCTTCCCTGCTATACCTCCAATGTCTTCCCTTTGGTGGCTTAAGTCCGTTCCACTCTTGCCCCGTATCACCATCAATTGTTATCCCGGGAGCATGCAACGGATTTGTTGTATATTTGCCTAATCTGGAATGCACCTTTGGAAAAAAATTATTTACTTCTTCTTCTGATAATGGTTCTTTTATATCATTGAAAATATTCAAATCTCTGTTCTTTACATAAAACAAAATCATATCCGAATAATTCCCATAAGCGTTTCGGGCAAAGTTTTTAGGATTGCATTTAATACGGGTTATATCATTAATGAAATTATTATAACCAAAAACTTCATCCATAATAATTTTCACATAGTGCCCTAGCTTCTTGTCAATATGCAAATAAATACTTCCTTGATCTGATAAACATTTCCTTAAAAGCATCAGGCGTTTACGCATAAATTCCAAAAACTCATGATTAACTAAAGTATCATTATAAGCAAGATCATTATTTATATTTACATAATCCTGTCCTGTACCAAAAGGCGGATCAATATATATGAGATCAACTTTTTCTTGAATATTTGGTAAAAGATGCTTCAGTACCGAGAAGTTATCACCTGAAATAAATTTATTGTACCGGAGCTGATGATTTATTTCATTTTCCTGAAATGCCCCATTGACTCTATAATTTAAAATTTCATTTTCATCAACTCGTCCTTCATAACCCAGCAAACAATTTCTTGACTTCTTTAAATAAATTGTTTCAACATCCGATACCGTTGTATTACGATTTATAAAATTTTCAAAATCCTTATATGGTATCCTGTAATTTTTATTAATCCTTACTGCATTTAATTCCTTCTCTCGAATGTATTTGGAAACAGTTTGTCTTGTCACGCTTAATGTGTCGGCGACCTCTTCAATAGTAAGAAAGTTTTTACTTGCCATGTTATAATTATTTGACTGCAAATTAACCTATTTTAACACAAATATACAAGTAACATAATAAAAAATATTAAAAAAAGATATGAGGGGATATGAATAAGTATCAAAAATTAGGACTCGGGTATTGACAATCAAATATCATATATCAGGTTTTAGGTATTACTTTTCTTTTGCTTCTTCGACCGTATCAGGATAACAATTCCAAGTAAAACAAACGGAATACTAAGTAATTGCCCCATATTCAGTGCCATGTTATCTTCAAAGCCAACCTGGGGTTCTTTAATGAATTCTATTAAAAATCTTGCTGAGAAAAGTAATATTAAAAACAAACCGAAAATATATCCATCCTTTAATTTGATTCCTTTTCTCCGGTATATTGCAAATAGCAATACAAAAATCAATAAATACGAAAGAGCTTCATAAATCTGTGTGGGATGCTTAGGAACGGTTTCACCCCATCTTACAAAGGTAAATCCCCATGGCAAACTTGTCTCAACGCCAAAAATTTCCGAATTCATCAGGTTGCCCATCCTGATAAAAAATCCCGCAAGGGCAACAACAATAACAACCCTGTCAATTATCCACAAATAAGATTTTTTCGCCTTACGCGAAAAAAAATACAAGGCAATTAGTATTCCGACAGCAGCGCCATGACTTGCAAGCCCGCCTTCCCATATTTTCAGGATATTGAGCGGATGACTAAGGTAACACTCAGGTTCATAAAATAAGCAATGACCCAACCGCGCTCCGGCAACCGTACCAATAACCATATACATAGTTAAGGTATCTAACAGTTTCGGGGGTATCTTTTCTTTTTTGAAAATACTACCCATAATGATATAGCCAAACACAAACCCCAAGGCAAACAACAAACCATACCACCTGATAGCAAAGCTGCCAATCCTGAATATTTCAGGGTCAACATTCCAGATAATTGCAGATATAATCATAAGGAAATTAATTTAAGCGACAAATATACGAAAGGAATGAGTAAAATGACTAATCCCGAAAACTTTCGGGATAAAATGACTAAAATATTTTACGGATTTAAAGCGACTCAGATATTCCCCGGATAAACTTTTTACCCGTCCGCACGTACAGTCAGGCGGGCTTTTATCTTTTTAAACTAACCATCGAAATCAGGTTTTGAATCCTTAACTTAAGGACAGATAATTCGTAAGTAAGATTCAACCCATTATACTTTTCAGCATTTTTTAATGCCTCCTTTAAGTTAAATTCTTTTTGATCCATTTTGAAATATATCTTTTTTTTATAAAAATGATCAGCAAGGTATTCCTGCTCGGTTTGCCCGGATGTGGGAATAAAAATCGCCTTTCCCCCCAAGGCTGCCAAATCCATAATAGTTGAATAACCCGGTCGTGACAGAATAACCTTTGAATCAATAATACATTGTTTCAGTGTTTTGCTTTCGAGATGTGAAAAAACCTTGATATTGTTGTTCAGATTATGTTCTTCAATCATTTCAGGTTTTCCGCTTACAATAATGGCTTTAAAGTCAGTGTCTTTCAATTCTTCCAAAATTCTGTTTTCCAGAATAGTCCTTTGGGGTTCAGGCCCGGAAAGCATTACCATTAAATCATATTTGAAATGCTCTGTTGATTCTGATAAGGAATTTTCAGTTTGTTTATTAGCGAACCTTGATAATGGTCCGATGTAATACGAATTTGCAGGTAAAGGTTTTTTATGTGAAAGCTCACCGGAAAGGTTTAATTCGCCTTTAAAATCGGGTATCCAACATTCATTGAATTTTGATATATAAAACTTGTTAATTTTATAAAGAACCGGTTCAAAGAATTTCAATTTGCCAGGTGTTTTTATCATTATTTGATGGGTCATAAACACACAGGGTATATCTTCCGTCCATAATCCAAAACGATTATCAGAAATCACCACATCAATTTTTAACTTTCTGACTATTTCTTTTAAATATTTATTTTCTTTTTTGATCCCTTTTATAATCCGAGGAGCCAGAAAAAACATCTTTAGAGCCATATTACCTTTTCCGGGATAACTAAAATTGTAACCGGGAAATTTTTCAAATTGCAAATCGGGAAATTCATTTTTTAAGAAAGCCAGAGGTCGGTTATCAGCTCCGATAATAACATTTGCATTTTGCCTGATTAATTCGTTTATAACAGGAACACATCTCGTTGCATGGCCTATTCCCCAATCCAACGGGCAAACTAATATATTGGGCTTTCTTTTCAAAATAATGTATTCGTGCTTTTTTACAAAGTTACCAAAATACAACATTTTAAATTCGGTTCATGAATAATTTATCTTATTTTTGACTTCCAAAATCTTCAACATTGTTTAACCAGTTGAAATCGAATTTATAAAATTTAGATAATTTAGATGAATAATAATCAGTATGATAGTTTGAAAAAAAATCCAAATCACTTTTCTACGGGTTTAATTTATAATATAGGAATAACATTAATACCGGGAATTGGCGACATCAACGGTAAAAAGCTGATCTCGTATTGCGGCAGCGCTGAAGCCATTTTTAAGGAAAAAAAAAGAAACCTGATAAAGATCCCGGGCATTGGCGAATCGTCTGTAAATTCAATTATTTCGCAAAAGGTTCTTAAAAGAGCTGAAGAAGAGATTGAATTCATAAATAAATATAACATAACTCCATTATTTTTTCTCGATAAAGATTACCCCCAACGGCTGAAGCATTGTATCGATAGCCCTGTAATGCTTTATTATAAAGGGAATGCCGATTTGAATGTGCCAAGAGTAATTAGTATAGTCGGTACAAGGAGAGCTTCTGAGTATGGAAAGGAAGCCTGTAATAAAATTATTGAAGGTTTATCCGATCTGAATATTTTGGTGGTTAGCGGATTAGCCTATGGCATTGACACAAATGCTCATAAGGCTGCTTTGAAAAATAACTTGAAAACCGTTGGGATTTTAGGCCATGGACTTGATCGTATCTATCCTTCTGCAAACAAGAAACTGGCTGAAAAAATGATAGAAAATGGCGGATTGTTAACCGATTTTATTAATAAGAGCAACCCTGACAGGGAGAACTTCCCGAAACGTAACAGGATTATTGCAGGCATTGCTGATGCACTTATTGTTATTGAATCCGCTATGAAAGGGGGAGCTTTAATCACAGCAAATATTGCCAATTCATATAACAGGGATGTATTTGCCGTACCCGGCAAAATCAATAGCTACTATTCAGAAGGATGCAACTTCCTTATTAAAACAAACAAAGCAGCATTGATACAATCGGCTAAGGATGTTAAATATATAATGCTGTGGGAATCAATAACCGAAGAAACATCCAAACAACAGAAATTATTTGTTGAATTATCTGCGGAAGAAGAACTTATTGTAAATATCCTGAAAGAGAATGAAGAAACAAGTATTGACTATATCGTCCTTGAGTCAAAACTTTCCTCAAGTAAAATAGCCTCAATACTTTTAAATCTCGAATTTGAAGGAGTTATAAAAAGCCTGCCCGGCAAAATGTATAAATGCTTATAGTGTCTTACTGGTTTTTTGTTCGTTTATATTCTTCATTAAGTTCAAAGGCTTTATAATAGAGCAATAATACTATTACAAAGGCACCGATACTAAGGAAGATCAATAACCGGTTATCCTCTGAAATAAAACAAAAACTGTATAGGGCATGAAAAAACGAGGCGCCAAATAATGCCGTCATTGAATCAACGAATTTGTTTTCACGTGATTTTGCCAATCCGACAAAAAAACCAAGAATAACTGCAAAGAAAAGATTTGCAAAAACAACCGTGATGGCATATAAAAAATCAATGTCAGGGTAATATGGTAAAATTGCGTACAGGATATTGCCCATAAAAGCAAAGCCCAAAGAGATCATAGCGCAGTAAACAATACCGTCGAGCGGGCCATTGAAACTATTTTTAGGAAAAGCATAATATCTTAATATTAGATACTTTCCTAATTCAGAACCAAGCCCCATTACGACAAAAGAATAAAAAATAATTCTTCGTAAATTACTGAAAACATCTAAACCAAATTGCCTTGCTATGTATTGAAACAACAAAAAGATTGTAATACTTAACATACCCCAAATAAAACAGGAAATAAGCCCGGGATACCGGTTTTTGTCGCGTTTAGTCCAGATAATAGCAATTATCAGTCCGGCAATTAGCGGACCCAAAAGCAATGAAATAATATAATTTAAGACCATAACAATTAAGTTTTATCTGCCAAAAATACAAATTGATTTAATATATCAAACGCAAAAACAAAATAATTTCCTGATTTTAATAATTTATAAATTAAACCTGTGATTCATTACGATTGTTTTCCTTACTGTAAATTTCAGTCTGACGCTGAATTGATTCGATATGTACTATTTCAAGAAGCTTTTGCAGGAATTCTTTTTTCAGCCCCGAATCCAATCCTGTTTTCAACCTGTCCTGAACGATTTTGCTCCATCGTTTTAACTGGAGAATAGTGATGTTGTGGTCTCTTTTATATTTCCCTATTTCATCAATCAGACCCATACGACGCGACAAAATATTAATCAGTTCAGCATCTATTTTATCAATTTCGGTTCTCAATTCTTCAAGCTTGCTCTCAAAATCAATATTCCCCTTTTCTTTTCTGATTATGAGAGATGAAATCAACCGGGACAAATTTTCAGGTGTAATTTGCTGCTGGGGGTCGGTAAGCGCATTATCCGGATCGTAATGCGATTCAATCATCAGCCCGTTCATTTCCAGGTCGAGAGCTTTTTGAGAAATTTCAAGGAGTAAATCCTGTTCTCCGCATATATGGCTTGGATCGCATATAACAGGAAGATTGGGTATTAATCTTTTTAGTTCGATAGGTATTTCCCACATAGGGGCATTACGGTAAGGGGTTTTATCAAAAAAGTAAAAGCCGCGGTGTATGGCAACCAGCCTTTTAATGCCTGATAAATTGATACGTTCAAGCGCTCCGATCCATAAATTCAAATCAGGATTAACGGGATTTTTTATCATTACAGGAATATCAACACCCTTTAAAACGCTTGCCAGGTCTTGCAAAGAAAATGGATTAACAACAGTTCTGGCGCCAATCCATAAAATATCAACATCGTTATTCAATGCAATATCAACATGTTCGGGAAGGGCAACTTCAACGGCAGTAAGCAAACCGGTTTCCTTTTTCACCTTCTTAAGCCATTGAAGCCCTTTAATTCCGACACCTTCGAACAATCCCGGACGAGTTCTCGGTTTCCAAATTCCGGCTCTGAATATTTTTACATTTGGAATCTTAGAAATTTTTCTTGCCGTAATAAGCACTTGCTCTTCCGATTCAGCGCTGCACGGGCCGCTGATGACTAAAGGAAATTCCTTGATATCAAGCCATTCTTTCAAAGGTAATATGTCGAGATTGATACTCATTATCCGGTACAAAATTACTTAAAACAGTGAATGACTAAAATTTTAAATGACTAAAATAAAAAAAGTACATAATTTTGCAAAATCAATATTAAAGTTAAAATTAATGGATAAGTTAACGAGGACAAAAATCATCGATCTGATTAATTCCGGTGAATATGGAAAAACCGTAAACGTAAAAGGATGGGTAAGAACCAAACGCGGCAGTAAAAATGTTGCATTTATTACATTAAATGATGGGTCAACTATTCATAATATACAAATAGTTGTTGACCTGAATGTTATTAAAGAAGAAGATATCCGGAATATCAACACGGGGGCTTCCGTTTCAATTACGGGAGAATTGATAGAATCTCCAGGTAGCGGACAAAAAGTGGAGATAAATGCAAAAGCTATTGAAATTTTAGGCGAGGCTGACCCGGATGAATATCCTTTACAGCCTAAAAAACATTCCTTAGAGTTTCTTCGTGAGAAAGCACATTTACGGTTCAGGACAAACACATTTGGAGCTATCACAAGGGTTAGACATGCCATGATTTTTGCTATTCATAAATTTTTTAATGATAAAGGTTTTTGCAATATTCATAGCCCTATAATCACCGGAACTGATGCCGAAGGCGCCGGAGAAATGTTCAGGGTTACCGTACTTGATCTTATAAATCCACCGCTTAATGAAGATGGTTACGTTAATTTTAAAGAAGATTTTTTTGGCAAGGAAACCAATCTGACTGTCTCGGGACAATTAGAAGCTGAGCTTGCCGCCTTGGGTCTGTCGGATGTATATACTTTCGGACCAACCTTCAGGGCGGAAAATTCAAATACTTCCAGGCATCTTGCTGAATTCTGGATGATTGAACCCGAAATGGCTTTTTACGATATTAACGATGATATGGATTTGGCAGAAGAAATGCTCAAATACCTGATTAAATACGCCATAGATAATTGCCCTGATGACCTGGCGTTTTTAAGTAAACGCTTATTAGATGAAGAAAAAACAAAAAAACAGGAAGAGCGTTCGCCAATGGAATTAAAAGAAAAACTCCTGTTTGTTCTGGATAATGATTTTGAGCGGACTACTTATACCGAAGTTATTGATATTCTGAAAAACTCGAAACCAAATAAAAAGAAAAAATTCCGGTTCCTTATAGAAGAATGGGGAGCCGACCTGCAATCGGAACATGAAAGATACCTTGTGGAAAAACATTATAAAAAGCCGGTAATGGTAACCGACTACCCTAAAGATATCAAGGCATTTTATATGAAGGTGAATGATGACGACAAAACTGTGAGAGCGATGGATGTTCTTTTTCCACAAATCGGAGAGATAATAGGTGGTTCGCAAAGAGAGGAAAATTACAACCGGCTTTTAAAACGAATGCGTGAAATGAATGTGCCGGAGAAAGAAATGTGGTGGTACCTTGAAACAAGAAAATTCGGTACTGTTCCACATAGTGGTTTCGGATTGGGTTTCGAAAGAATGATGCAATTTATTACAGGTATGGGAAATATCAGGGATGTGATACCCTTTCCAAGAGCACCGCAAAGCGCAGAATTTTAATATTAACGGTTCATAAAATAAATATTTATTCAAATTTGGATAATTAATAAAAAAGTCGGATATTTGTTCAACTATTTAGGGCAAAAACAGAAATAAAGAATTTACATGTTACATCAACGACTACAACAAAAACTTCTTCAAAAACTATCGCCGCAGCAGATACTGCTCATGAAGCTGTTGCAAATTCCTACTATTGCCCTTGAACAAAGAATAAAACAGGAAATAGAAGAAAATCCTGCATTAGATGAACCAGATGAAGCTGATGAAGCTGATGAAAAGGAACAGGACTTTGAAGATCCGATAAAAGACGATGAATCTGAAGGCGAAAATGAGGAGGAATTTGAATCGAAAGACAGCAAGGAAGAATTTGACCTGGATGACTATATTTCGGATGATGATGATATTCCTTCGTATAAACTAAGCGCTAACAACACAAGCGCTGATGATGAGAGGAGGGAAATACCTTTTGTTTCAGGAACAAGCTTCCACGATTTATTGCTTTCACAATTAGGTTTGCATAGTCTTGACGAACGGCAGAATGAAATTGCAGCTTACATAATTGGAAATCTTGACGATTCAGGTTACCTGAACCGCGATATCAACGCTATGGTGGATGATCTGACTTTTACTCAGAATATTCAATCAACAAAAGAAGAATTACTCGAATTACTATCGCTTATCCAGGAATTTGACCCATCAGGTGTGGGCGCTCAAAACCTGAAGCAATGCTTGTTAATTCAATTGAGAAAAAAGGAAAACACCTCTAAAGCTACAGAGATTGCAATCCTGATTATGGAAAGATACTTTAATGAATTTACAAAAAAACACTTTGAGAAAATTTTACAGAAAGCAAAAATAACCGAACAGGATCTTAAGGATGCCATTGATGAAATATTAAAACTAAATCCTAAACCCGGTAATTCACTTGGCGAAACCTCGAAGACAAACCATTATATACTTCCTGATTTTATCATTTATAATAATACCGGCAGCCTGGAACTTCAGCTTAATTCAAAAAACACACCCGAACTCAGGCTTAACCGAACTTATGTAGATATGCTTGAAACTTATGCAAACAGTAAGAATAAAAGCAAAAGTAAAGATACTATCACTTTCGTTAAGCAAAAGATCGACTCGGCAAAATGGTTCATAGATGCTATAAAGCAAAGGCAAAACACACTGCAGGTAACCATGAATGCTATAATGAATTACCAGCGCGAATATTTTCTTACCGGTGATGAAATCACGCTCAGACCAATGATACTTAAAGATATTGCTGAAATTGTAAACCTTGATATATCCACTATTTCGCGTGTCGCAAATAGTAAATATGTTCAAACTCCTTTCGGCACTTTTCTCTTAAAAAGCTTTTTCTCCGAATCAATGCAAACCGAAAACGGTGAAGAGGTATCTACACGTGAAATTAAAAAAATACTGACAGATTGTATTGACAATGAAGATAAAAGCAAACCTAAAACTGATGAACAGCTTACTAAAATACTTATAGAAAAAGGTTACAATATAGCCAGACGTACCGTTGCCAAATACCGTGAACAACAGAATATACCGGTTGCCAGGTTAAGAAAAGAACTTTGAATTGACTATTGATTATTTTTGATTCTGTAAACCTCTGTATAAGCATGTATCTACATGGAAGAAAAAATTGCCAAAATAATTTCTGTTGTTTTTTATCCAATGCTTATTCCGTCATATACAATACTGATACTTTTCAATATTAACAATTATATTTCATTGCTTATCCCATTTTCAGCCAAATTGCTGATACTCGGCATGGTGTTTATTACTACTTTCCTTTTCCCGATATTATTCATATTTATTATGAAACGAAAAGGAATAGTAAAAACCCTTCAAATGGAAACAAGAGAAGAGCGGATATATCCTTTTGCTGTTACAGCCATTTTCTATTTTTTATCTTACTATATGCTTAAACAATTACATATATCTGATATCTATTATCTTTTTCTGTTAGGTGCGACCTTCTTAATAATTATTGCCTTATTAATAACCTTTTACTGGAAAATTAGTGTTCACATGATAGGTATTGGAGGAATGCTTGGAGCTTTAATCGGAATTTCTTTCAGAATTAATATCGATTTTGTAATCCTGATCGCACTTACTGTTTTATGCTCAGGGATTGTGGGCTTTGCACGATTGAAATTAAACGCCCATATACCTTTGCAAATATATACCGGGTTTTTATCCGGTGTAATTATTATGCTTTTAGTTTTTCTTATCTGAAAATCAGAAAGGGATAATTGTTATACCAATAGAAATAGGGTACATTTCAGGTCCCTTTCCTTTTACAAACAAAGTGGATAGCTGGTAATACCCCCATAAATTGAACCATTTATAGCCCAGGCGTGCAGTAAAGCCATACCTGTTTTTTTCAACATTTTTAATTTTTCCTTTCTTATAAATAACGAGGTTTGTATTGCCCTCGATGTAATCATCTCCTTTATATTTTGTTTGAGCCTTCATTAAAAATCCAAATTTGAATCCAACGGCAAACCTGACCTCACTTTTCGATTTAAACCTGAGTTCAAAAGGGATATCAAAGTAGGTTGCAACAAATTTTGTTCTTTTATAACTGATCGAATCAGGTATAGGTTCAAAATATGTTGAATCATTAATAGTTACTGTCCTGCAATTATTAAACATATTATGTACTCCTATCCCGATTCCGGGTGAGAAACTGAAATTACTCTCTCCAAGCATAAAGTTGTATGAACCAAAAACATTTACTCCGGGATTAATTGTTTTAGGGTTGAGGTCTTTGGGCACATCCTGCCACAAATCGGAAAACACGTCTAATCCAAAAGTGAACTTTCGCTTTGTTTCGTCAGTAACTACTTGTGAAAAAGTATTAATTACCAGTGTGCTTAAAATGATAACGAGAATTTTTTTCATCATGATGAATTTTTCAACTTTATGGCAAAGATATAATAATATTACGAATACTTATTCTTTTTCATACCCCCTGGTAAGATAAAATGCAGCTTTATCAAAGAATAACATCATTCTTCGTTCCAGTTCAAGGGAAATGTAAATATCAATGGTTTTATTCCACATTCCCTGCGAAAGGGCAAATTCCCAAATGTTTTTTCTGATAAGACTTAAAGCGCTGATTACCTCACTCGACTTAAACCCTTCATTTTTCCTTCTTTTTCCCATTTCTACATAAAAGTCGCGATTATCCTTATCGGAGAAAATACCTTTCAGCCAATGACCGAATTGAATAATAACTTTCCTTCCGCGGTTTAACACCTCTTCTTTATCCATCTTTCTGTAGCTCAAAGTAGAGCGTTTTGTATAAACGTCTTTTACCCATTTTTCCGCAATCAGGTCTGCATTATTTTCAATTACATCAATGAGCCGGTCAGAGAGAAAATGTTTCTTTTTTTGCTCGAACTCATCTTCGTCCCTTGCCAGATTAAACGAATCAACTATAGCCCAGTAATCAACTTTGCTTTTTATGTATGCTTTTATAGCTTTAACATTCGATTTGAATGGCAGCACGGGTAAACGGTCAATAGGAAAATATTTAACATGTGTGGCATCATCGCCGGCTTCTGGCTTTCCGCCAATTTGCTCAACCTCGAAGGTGATAAAGGTTAAATCACCGTAATACCTGCTGGTAACAGAATCAACATCCACGAGGCTGATAATTTTTCCTTTAATACCTGATTCTTCCTTGAGTTCACGCAAGGCAGCGCTTTCGATACTTTCGCCTGTTTCGGCAAAACCGGTTGGCAAGCACCATTTGCCCTTGTATGGCCTATTTCCTCTTTTTACCAAAAGTATTTTCCTGCTGACGCTGTGAATGCACGAAACCACCGGCAAAGGATTTTCATAAAAATAGGTTTTACAAAATGGGCAATAAAGCCTTAATATATCACCTTCCTTTTTTGATGTAATCTTATTTCCACAATACGGGCAATGTTTTTGTTTTTTCTTAGTCACAATTATTTTTTTATCGGATTTGTACAAATAAAAACAGTATCGTTCTTTGTAATTCTAATTTCACCGGTTTTTATAATATGATTTATCAGCTCTTCTTCCACTTTTCGAATAATTTTATAATCGTTTATTAAAAAGTCTGGTAATAAAAATGATTTTTTATGGCGGAAATATTGTAAATATTTTTCAGTAGCTTGTGCCGAAAAAATAAGTTCATTTATAAAATCCTTTTTTTCAATACTCCCAAAATGCTCTGAAAGCTGCCGGTATCCATTATCACCTGAGAAATTATTCACAAGCTCGTCGTAAGGAACGGTTTTTAATTGTTTATAACCATTTTTATATAATGCTTTTAATACCAGATAGTAAAGCTCTTTTAAATGAGAACCTGAATGAGTTATAATGATACAAACTCCCGAACTATCAAGGATTCTTGCTAATTGTGGAATTATCCGGGGGAAGAAATACAAAGAATAACTGCTTAGTATCAAATCAACACAGTTACGTTCAAACGCTTGCAATGCATCAACTCCCGAGTTATAAAATTTACCTTTAAAATCACACTTTTTGCAAAGATTTAAAAATACATCCCTGTACTCATCAAAACAATCAATGCCTGAAACAATTATTTCCGGAGCAGTTTTATTAAATAATGCTTCCGTAAAAAACCCAAAGCCGCAACCAATGTCAACAATATGTTTTGTATTTATTAAGTCAATTCCCTCAAGGGCTACTTTCCTTATATCTTTTTTATTAGAGGAATGCGTCCGGATAATTTCAGCACATTCCAAATGACTGTCAACATCACGGAAAGCATCTGCTAATTCGTTTTCCGGGAAATTCATATAGTTTTATTTATCAGCAAACAAATATAGTAAAATTACAGGTTAAAAGCAAATTGATGATTATTAATGATTAGTGAATTAAGAATTAAAGACTGAATACTAAATCAAATAACCATTAATTTTATTTTTCCTTTTTAAAGAATTTTTTTTGGAAGATTATTAAAATGAAAACCCCGATTGTGATGGAAGAATCGGCAATATTAAAAACGGGTCTGAAAAAGATAAATTCAGTACTTCCCCAAAACGGGAACCAGGCAGGGTAATATCCTTTTATAACAGGGAAATAAAGCATATCAACAACTTTTCCATGCAAAAAACTGCCGTAACTTCCTTCGGGCGGAAAAAATATTGCAACTTCATGAAATTTGCTTTCGCTGAATATCATACCATAAAATGCACTGTCGATAATATTTCCCAGAGCTCCGGCAAGTATGAGTGACAGACTCAGAATCAGACCGCTTTTTTGATTTCTTTTTATAAGCCGGATCAGATATCCTCCTATAATAATAACAGCAAATATCCTGAAAATACTGAGGAATAGTTTTCCGAAATTTCCACCGAATTTCATCCCGAATGCCATTCCTTCGTTCTCGGTAAAATGAATAATGAACCAATTACCGAGAACAGGAATTTCCTGACCTATGGTCATGTGGGTTTTAACCCAAATCTTAAAAACTTGATCTGCGATTAAAACTAACAGGATTATAAATGCCGCTTTCTTCAATATAAAAGGAAAAGGTTGAAAGTAAATAATTTTACTTTTTTTGAGATCGATTTAATTTAGCGTCAATACTGAGGGTAGCATGAGGCACACTTCTCAGCCTTTCTTTTGAAATTAGCTTGCCGGTAACCCTGCAGATACCATAAGTTTGATTTTCAATTCTGATCAGGGCGTTTTCAAGTGAATTAATAAATTTCTGCTGCCGGGAAGCAAGTCGGCTGTTTTCTTCTTTTGATAACACCTGGTATCCTTCTTCCAGTACTTTAAAAGTCGGGGAAGTATCAGTAGTATCATGTTCGTTGGCATGTGAATAAGCATCTGTTAGCATTTTAAGGTCTTCCCTTGCTTTTTCGAGTTTTTCCAGAATGATCTGACGAAATTCTTCCAGTTCCCCATCTGAATATCTGGTTTTTTTTACTTTCGTAGTTGTGTCTTCCTTTGTCATAGCCGTATATTTTTGGTTATAAACGTATATTTAATTAAATTGTTTCTCAATGATAATATTTGTTTTAAGATTTTCAGCTAATTCAATTTGTACTTTTTTATCTTCATCAATCTTATCTGTAAGTTCCAGTGAACCAGCTAAAGTTTCCGAGCAAATATAAGAATAATTTGTATTCACAGCTAATTCTAATTCATTATTTTTTTCAATTTTTATTGCAATCTTATCGGTAACCTCAAATTGCTTTTCTTTCCTTATGTTTTGAATCCTGTTTATTAGTTCACGGGCAATACCTTCGTTTTTTAATTCATCTGTAATAGTAATATCTAACGCAACGGTTAATGGTCCTATTGTGCTGATAAGCCAGCCCGGGATATCTTCCGTGATTATCTCAACGTCGGAGAGATGAATTTCAATATCTTCATCATTAATTTTGAGAGAATATTTCCCATCTGTTTCAAGTTGTCCGATCTGATATTTGTCAAACTTAGAGAGTTCTGAGGCAATTAATTTCATCAGCTTTCCGTATTTTGGCCCTAAAACTTTAAAGTTTGGTTTTACTTTTTTAACCAAAATACTATCGTCGATCATGTATTCCAATTCTTTCACATTAACTTCCGAAAGAATCAGTGTTTTTACAGCCTCAACTTTTTCTTTGAAATTACCGTTAAGAACAGGGATCATTATTTTATTTAATGGCTGACGAACCCTGATATTAGTTTTTTTACGCAACGACAGAACCATGGAAGATATTTTTTGAGCCAGTTCCATTCGTTCTTCCAGATCCTTATCAATCACAGATTCATCAGCTTTCGGGAAATCGGATAGATGAACTGAATCCGCATTAAATCTTTTTGTAACATTATTCAGATCAACAAACATTTTCTCCATAAAGAACGGAGCAATAGGAGATGCTAATTGTGCAATTACTTCAAGGCATTTATATAATGTTTGATAGGCAGAGATCTTATCTTCAGAATATTCGCCTTTCCAGAACCTTCTTCTGCTCAAACGCACGTACCAGTTGCTAAGGTGAACATCAAGAAATTCTGCAATTGCCCTTCCGGCTTTGGTTGGTTCGTAATCGTTGTAATACTCATCTGCATTTTTTATCAGAGTATTTAATTCAGAGATTATCCACATGTCGAGTTCCGGTCGCTTTTCTGCCGGAATTTCTTCTTCAGAATAATCAAATCCGTCGATATTAGCATACAGAGCAAAAAATGCGTAAGTATTATATAATGTACCAAAAAATTTCCGCCGTACTTCATCCACGCCTGTTAAATCGAATTTCAGGTTGTCCCAGGGTTGGGCATTAGTGATCATATACCAGCGGGTAGCATCAGGTCCGTATTTTTCAATTGTTTCAAACGGATCGATGGCATTACCGAGGCGTTTCGACATTTTATTACCATCCGCATCAAGGACAAGCCCGTTTGACAGGCACGCCTTAAATGAAACAGAGTCGAAAACCATTGTGGCAATGGCATGTAAAGTAAAAAACCAGCCTCTTGTCTGATCAACACCTTCGGCAATAAAATCAGCCGGAAAATATTCATCAAGATTTTCTTTATTTTCGAAAGGATAATGGAACTGAGCATAAGGCATGGCGCCCGAATCGAACCATACATCTATCAAGCCGGGTTCGCGGTACATTTTATTACCGGAAGGAGAAACAAGTATGATCTCATCAACATAAGGTTTATGAAAATCAAATGTTTCATAGTTATCTTTTGAATTGTCTCCCGGAACAAAGTTTTCAAGAGGATTTGAAGTCATGAATCCTGCTTTAACCGACTTCCCGATTTCTTTTTTCAGTTCTTCCGCCGAACCCATACAAATTTGTTCCTCCCTGTCCTCAGTAGTCCATACAGGCAAAGGAACTCCCCAGAACCTCGATCGCGACAGGTTCCAGTCAACCAGATTTTCCAGCCAATTGCCAAATCTCCCAATACCGGTTGCTTTTGGTTTCCAGTTTATGGTGTTGTTAAGTTCAATCAATCGCTCTTTGAAAGCTGTTGTTTTTATAAACCAGGAATCTAAAGGATAATACAGGATTGGTTTATCAGTACGCCAGCAATGAGGGTATGAGTGAACGTATTTTTCGATTTTAAAGGCTTTGTTTTCTTTTTTAAGCTTTACAATTATTTCAATGTCAACCGGGTCATCTTTATCAGGGTCGGAATCCGGGTCGTATTCAGGTTTTACATACCTGCCTGCAAATTCACCCATTTCATCAACAAATTTACCTTGTTTGTTAACCATAGTTAACGACCCTATTCCGTTTTCTTTTGCTATTTTAAAGTCATCGGCACCAAAACTCGGGGCAATGTGGACAATTCCCGTTCCTTCGTCGGTTGTAACAAAATCTCCGGTAAGCACTTTAAAAGCATCACCGTTTATTGGCTGCGCATAAGGCAATAATTGCTCAAATCTGATTCCTTCAAGCTTTTTACCTTTAAATTCATCAATCACCTCAAAAGGAATATTTTTCTTTCCGGGTTCGTAATTTTCCAGCTTTAACTCAGCATTGCTTTCGGGGAAATATTTGTCTAACAGATCCTTGCCAAGGATAACCGTGATTGGTTTATGGGTATATGGATTAAATGTTTTTACTTTGATATAATCAATTTTATGACCCACTGCAAGAGCTGTATTGGAAGGGAGCGTCCAGGGAGTTGTTGTCCATGCCAGGAAGAACAGATCGCCATGAGGGTCATCGAATAAAAAATTGGATTTTTCGTTTCTTACAACCCTGAATTGAGCTACGACAGTATTATCTTTGATATCTTTATAACAACCGGGCAGGTTCAGTTCGTGTGAGCTGAGTCCGGTTCCGGCAGCAGGAGAATAAGGCTGGATGGTATGCCCTTTATACAATAATCCCTTATCGTATAAACGTTTCAACAACCACCAAACTGTTTCAATGTATCTGTTGTCGAAAGTAATATATGGATTTTTCAGATCGACCCAATAGCCCATTTTTACTGTGAGGTCATCCCATAAATCCTTGTATCGCATTACTTCCTTACGGCATGCTTTGTTATAATCTTCAACAGAAATTTTTTTTCCGATATCTTCTTTTGTAATACCAAGCGATGTTTCAACACTTATCTCAACCGGCAGTCCGTGGGTATCCCAACCGGCTTTTCTTTCAACCAGATAACCCTTCATAGTTTTATAACGGCAAAAGATATCTTTAATAGCTCTTGCCATCATGTGGTGTATGCCGGGTCTTCCATTGGCAGAGGGAGGACCTTCGTAGAATACAAATAGCTTATGACCTTTCCTTATGTCAATACTTTTCTCAAATGTTTTGTGTTGATTCCAGTATTCTCCGATCTCTTTTCCTATCTGAGTTAAATCCAGCTTTTTGTATTCCGAATATTTCTGTTTCATTAAATCTGAACTTTCTTATAAGTTTTTAAAAATCGTGCAAAAGTAAAAAATTATCTGATTCAACAATTCTAAATAATTCATGGGTTGAACTGGCAGTACAAAAAAAGGCTGTCTCAAAAAAAGACAGCCTTTTTTGAACGGAATTTTTCAATCGTTATTTTATAATAATTCGTCTGGAAATTATTCCTTCATTAGTTTCAACCTGAAAAAAGTAAATTCCGGTGTTGAACTGTGATGTATTTAGTTGATAAAACTTGCTGTTAACTTCCTCATCAGCCACAACCTGTCCGACATAGTTAAAAACCTTTATAGTTTTGATCTCATAATCAGAACTGATATTCACCTGTTCGATAGCCGGGTTTGGAAACACTGTAGTTGCATCAAGTGTATTTTCATTAATAGCTGTAATAAGAACTTCAACTGTATTAGATGGTTCAGATTCTCCTTCATCATATAATGCAGTAACAAAATACTGATGTAATCCTGAACCGGGATCTTCGTGTATAAATGGCAGTGGCGCGGTGTATAAATCTAAAAGGTTAAATCCACCTCCATTCAGAGAATGATAAACATTATAACCGATTAGGTCTTTATTCTGGGGTTCATCCCAGGTTAAATATACATCACTATTAATTATTTCAGCTTGCAGGTTGGTTGGCGGATTTAATTGACCAACGCCGAGTTCTTCCAACAAATAATCATCCACATAAAATTTCGGTGTGCCTTTATCTCCTGCCCATGCATAAAAATTTGAACCACCCAACTGGTTCATGTTATTTTGCCCGAAAGCGCCGGTACTCCATACCCAGCCATGAATAGTATTTCCTTCCAGTTTATACTCAGCCCAATCGTTGTTAAGATCAACAATAACTTCATTATACAACCAGGTATTATACTGGAATGTAAAAGTAGCTGCCGTTTGTCCGCCGCCATCTATGCTTCCTACTCCTCCATCATCAAAAAATACTTGCATCCCCCATAAACTGTTTGAGCCGGCAAAATCCTGTAATGTATTAAAATATCCTAAAAATCCATTAGGAACATAAATATAGAAACTTATTTTATACAAGCCGGTTGTATAATCTGAAATGGGTTTTACCAAATCATTAGTGCCTTGAATAATAACGGAATTGGAACCTATATATGCCTGGTCGGTGCTAATATACGGGTCTTCAGTCGAACATGGGTTATTGCTCCATGTTGTCCAGTCGGTTGAATTCTGACAAACTAATTGCTCAGCTGCATTGTATGCTTCAAAGTCATCGGAGAATATGGTATTAGTACCTCCGCCTATCAGTACTGAAGCCGAAGCTGACGGGATGGATTCACCTTCGTCATAAACAGCGGTAACATAGTATTCATAAGTTCCCGGATCAAGATTCTCATCAAAATAATTGATTTCCGTTGTATAATTTATATTTTCGTTATTCCTGTAAACATTATAGCCAAGCAGGTCTTTGCCTGATGGAGCATCCCAGGTTAACTGAACATCATTATTATTTACGATTTCAGCCTGGAGATTATCAGGTGGTGTAAGAGTAGAAGAGCCTTCGGGGTAAACATAAAAAATGGCTTCCTGGTTCTGATTAAAAGTATATCCGCCCGGATTCAGATTGTTAACATAAAAATACCCGTTGTACCAGCCGCTCCATCCCCAGTTAAAGTGGAAATAATTGGTGCCCTGGTATCCGTCGCAAACAAATGCATGTCCAACACTGCCTCCATAGCCGGCATAATAAAGAGGTCTGCCTGCATTCAAATCGTTTTTTAACTTATTTTCCCAGGCTGTTGCCGAAAAGCTGCTCTTGGTCAATAATTGCGCATCGGATGAATAAGTGAAATAATCTACAAGTGCATCACGGGCATCGGAACTAAAGGCGCCGGAACCAGACGCGGAGTATTGCATATCAACACCAACACCGCAGTGGTATAATAATGTTGCTACGGCAGTATTATTTGAATAAAGTTGATTAGGCATTGATGTCCAGTCATAAGTAGTAGCTCCGAAGTTAGCCGACTGGGTTCCGTAACCCTGGCAATAATATGAATGTGAACCGCTGCCTTGTTCAGGATAGTTGTGATATTTCATGACCTGACCCATGGCTGTTGCAACACATCCAACATAAACATGTCCGCATGGGCCTCCGTTATCAGGCGGACATAAAGCATTATAATAACAATTCTGATCCCAGTTTGTAGTCAATAAAGGATCGACGTTGTCAGTATAGCCGGGTTCAAAGTTAAATGTTAACAGTTCGTCCCATTTATTTACAATTGTTTCATCGGCTGATATTAAATTTTCCCTGACATAAACTATCTGATCAGTATAGTTCTTCATCCATGCAGAGAAATTGGGAGGGAGGTTGTCCATTTCGTCTTTATAGTTTCTTTCGAATGAATAACCTAAAATGGGATTAACATCATCATCGGCAGCTACAATCACAAAACCGCTATTAGTATTTATATCAAAAACATAATAAACAGGTAACCCATTAACGGTTTCGGTGTAACTCAAATGCAAGGTAATATCTTCATAAACCTCAGTACCTGAGTAATTCCAAAAATGATTTTTTGCCACTTGTGAAGCAACCTCGGTATTAACAACATCTGCCCTGGAAACTACCAGGAAACTCACTGCAATAAAAATTGAAAGATAAATTCGCTTCATAATTTTGATTTTTAATATTATTTAAACTATTGAAATTTTTAGCCTCAGCCTTTTACCATTTAATAATGAATTCGCAAAGCTATATTTTTACATTTCAGAAATTACGTTATTTCGTGTAAATAGTTGCCAAAAGTATAAAAAAAAGGCTGTCTATAAAAAGACAGCCTTTTTTTTGTATAGAAATTATTAATCGTTATTCGATAATAATTCTCTTAGAGATCGTACCTTCATCAGTTTCAATCCGGAAGAAATAAATTCCCGCATTGTACTGTGAAGTATTGATTTGGTAGAATTTGCTGTTAACCTGCTCATTTGCCACTATCTGACCGGCAAAGTTATAAACCATGACATTGTTTATTTCAAAATCAGATTTGATATTAACAACATCGCTTGCAGGATTCGGATAGATCATCGTGCTGTAGAAAATATTTTCTTCAATGCTTGTGATAAGAACAGAATCCTCATTTGAAGGAATTGACTCAACTCCGTTAAGCAGTGATGTAACATAGTAGTAGTTCCACCCAATAACAAACTCTGTATGAGTATAATATGTATTTACTGTATTGGCTATCGAATCATATGAACCACCTTCAGGTTTAAAGTAAACATTATACGACAAATCCTTAGTTGAAGATGGGATGAACTTAGAATATTGGTTAGTAGTAACTTTGCTTTCCGGGGCAGAAGCAAATGAACCGCCAGAAAATGAAGGAACTACTTCACGTCCGATCAATGGAGCAACAATTCCATCAGACAATTCTACATAGCCTGCAAGATTCCAGTTGTAGTCTAACGCACCACCGGTAAGAACATATAACGATTCCCAGGTACCAGCGGTTAAGATCATATCGCCTTTGTACTGAATTGCAGGACCTGCATCACAACCTGCAGGCCACGTACCTGCAAGATGAGTTGTTTCATAGCCGAACCAGAAGTCGGTAGAAGCACTAATAGTTACAGGATTATCAAGTTCAACTTCATTCCATTCGCCAACGTTAAAGGTAGCAAGAGGCTGGCTTAATACTTCAGTTGTGCCGTTTGGTCCTGTCCATACTTTAAGAATATATGAAGCATTCTCGTCGTTTGGAAAGAAACTGATTTTTGACAGAGTGTATCCGTCATAGTTAGTAAGGTCAGCAGGCTCCCAGTGAGAAGCTACACTGAATGTTCCGCCATTAGTCAGTCCGACAGCACTTGCGTTTTGACCATCATCCCACTGTATCCATTCAGCTCCACCAATACCTTCCCATGTAAGGTCAATTCCATTGATGCCTTCTACGGCTACCAGGTTAGTTGGTGGCGGAGGTCCTCCAGGAATAGTTACAGGTTCAGCACAAACTTGCTCTGATTCACAATCGTCGTAAACAGCAGATACGCAATATTCATAAGTGCCCGGAGCAAGTCCAAGGTCATCATATTCAGTATTTGTTGTATTACCGATGTTTGTACCATCCCTGAAAACATTGTAGCTGAGAACATCTCCTGAGGCAGGAGGATCCCATGTAAAGTGAACATTGACTAAATCAAATAGTGTTGCAACAGGATTTTGTGGTGGCAAACACGGAGGTGGGCCACCTAAGCAATAGTTGTCGAAGTGATAGAGTGGATTTCCATTGACTCCACCATCCCATGCATAGAAGTTAGAACCGCCAAGCTGGTTGAGTGTACCGGTTCCGAAGCAACCTGTACTCCATATCCAGCCGTGGATAAGTACATCGTCAAGGAAGAATTCACCCCAGTCATTATCAATGTCAACAGTTACTT
>JACKQG010002627.1_pt1 | contig 23137 bp, 15 predicted proteins | sample 8237621 | NCBI WGS metagenome assembly JACKQG01 (sample SAMN15677084, study PRJNA649215) | marine metagenome | biome: marine; feature: Black Sea; material: saline water; isolation source: suspended particulate matter (SPM) from the Black Sea western gyre | collected 2013-06-09/2013-06-10 | depth... | reverse complement strand
CTAACTTCTAACTTCTAACTTCTAACTTCTAACTTCTAACTTCTAACTTCTAACTACTTTATTTATAGTAATCCTTCAAATAATCCTGAACCATACGGGTACCGGTAAATTGAACTCCAGTTTTAATGGATTCACGCATCATACTAAGCCATTTCGTCTGATCTTCATCGTAATAGGTTGGAATAACCTCTTCCTCCAACAAACGATAGAGGTGATCAGCATCAGCTGCATCATTGGCATGGTCTGCATCACCAATGGCCCAGCCATTTACACCATCATCACAGCCTTCAGCCCACCAGCCATCCAGGATGGACAAATTGGGGACACCATTAAGTGTCGCCTTCATACCTGAAGTGCCTGATGCTTCATTGGGGCGAAGTGGCGTATTTAGCCAGACATCAACACCAGCTGTGATCAGATTACCCAGCCACATGTTGTAGTTTTCCAGGAAAACAATCTTCACATCACCAAGCAGTTCTTTGGCCTGGAGTACGATCTCTTTGAGAATTTCTTTGCCATGATCATCACGGGGATGGGCTTTCCCAGCGAAGATGAATTGCACCTTGCCCTTGGCCAGCTTCACCAATCTTTCTTTATCATGAAAAATCAGACGGGCACGTTTGTATTCGGCAGCCCTTCTGGCAAAACCAATGGTCAATGTTTTATTGGCCAGAGCTCTCTGAGACTGCGAATTGGCATAATCGAGGAGAAATTTCTTCTGACCGCGTTTGGCAAAAAGCAATTCCTCATCAGAAACCGAATCAATTTCCAGCAATCGAGATGGATCTTGACGCCAGCCTGGTAAATTCCGATCAAATACTTCTCTAAAGATTTTACCGACCCAGAATCTGTGAAATACACCGTTGGTGACATGGCCAATTTTAAAATCAGGGAACTGTTCACGGGCAACCACCCCATGGAGATCAGAAACGCCATTGGCGCTGCGGCTGAAATAGAGTCCCAGCTCAGTCATATGTACCCGACTATTAAGTACCATGGAAGGCAACTTCAGGTTCTTTGGCAACAGATCACCAATCAGTCGTGTGACTCTATCCGAAGCGAAGTGATCGTGTCCAGCTGCTACTGGTGTGTGAGTAGTGAAATGACAGCGTTTTCGTACTTCTTCTTCATCTCCGTTGAATTCTTTAAGGAGCTCCAGAGTAAGAAACGAACAGTGGCCTTCATTCATGTGGTAAGTCGAAAAATCTTTATACCCAAGGTTGCGAAGTGCACGGATGCCGGCAAATCCCAGAACTGCCTCCTGGAGGATGCGATGATCCTTACCACCAGCATAGAGTCTCAAGGTAATCCTGCGATCATCTTCCTCGTTGCAGTCTACATCAGTATCGAGCAAAAGAACATCTATGGGAGTGCCATTTATTCCCACAAAGGTGTATTTCCAGACCTCTACACAGACTTCTCTCCCTCTAAGTGGGAGGGTGATTGTGCCATCAAGTTTTTCCAGAAGTGGATCTGGCTCAAATCGAGGATAAATTTCCGTCTGATTACCTTCTTCATCCATTCTTTGTTTGAAATAACCCTCTTTGTACATCAGGGTGACAGCAACCATGTTTACATCTAAATCTGCTGCGGCCTTAATGTGGTCGCCTGCTAATATTCCAAGTCCCCCACTATATGTGTGCAGACTTGGAGAAATCCCGATTTCCGCACTGAAATAAGCTACAGTGGCTTGAGTATTTGACATTTATTCCTCGTGTTTATTTAAATTTATTTATGCTCAGGAGGAGCTCCAGTTCAAGAGACTCTCCCGGGTTAAGATTCAATTTCCAATGTGGCATTAAAGCAGATGCCTGATAGACTCGCTCAAAACCAGCTTCTGACATGGAAATTGTTTCAATGGGTGAGCGCCATAACTGACAGCTCTCCCCAAAGTCCATATTTATTTTGAAATTGTCCCACTCATTTATGAGGGAGACACGTTGAACATCCCCGTGTTTACCATGACTATTCAGGGAGCCCACATTTTTATTATTCACCTCATAGTAGCGATCTGGGCTATCTCCACCGAGGAGACCGAAATTCATCTCAAGACCATAGAGCTGGTCAATGATGGTCTCGCTTGTGTTTGAGATATTAATTTTCACAGATAAATCGTTGTGGTGTAGCTCTACTTTTTTTTCAATTCGAATTTGGGACTGATCAATCTGTCCCATGCTCTTGATCTGCACACCAGCTTCATCTTGTTGGACTTGACTAGACTGGATGGCCAAGTTTTCCTGTAAAGTCCCTCGATAATGTAAATCTTGAGATTGCGTGCTGTCAAAAACGTGGTCAATAAGTCCGTGACGTCGATAGCCATCAACAAATAATTTTTTCTCGAGACCTTCTTCCTTGGTCAACACAATATCATGGATAGACCCGTTGGTGTTTTGGTCATTGCTGGCCAGGGCCAACTTTTCATGATAATGCTCAGAGTAACGCTGGAGGTAATTGGTCACATTAAAATGAGCGGGAAGCCAGTCGATCTCACGGATATGCCCCTTGTCTTCTGATATGAAAAGTTGGACATTATCAGAACGCAAACGGTATTCTTTGACCCCATCACTATCAAGATCAACCAACCCAGGTAAACATCCCCCTAACGCCAGAAACTTTTCTTCAGCTTTGAGTAAATGTTCATAGATGGCATGACGAAGATGTGGAAGATAAAGTCCTCCAAAGACACCATGCCAGTAAGCACAGTTGCACTGAGCCCGATAGAGATCATCTCTCAAGTCTGCAGGGATACCCCCCTTGCTCTCCAATTGGTCCAGATTAAGGGAAAGGAATTGAACTCGTTTCTGCATCCAATTTGACTCAGGATATTTGGTGAAAAAATTGCGCCACATACCACCCTTAATAAAGGGTCGACTTTCATCGCTTTTGCCTTGATTTTCAAGGTCATGAACAAAATGATCCATTTGGCGGCCCAGATTGGTGGGCAGCGTCCATTGAGACATCTCGAAATATGAGGATGTGGGTAAGTAAACCAGGTCACGAGGAATGTGGGCTGAATGATATTGTTTAAATGTTGTGGTGCTGAGCCAATCAGAATTATCGCTTACCAGTGTAAAAAATCTTTCCAACCATTTCTGGCCGTAAACGGTTTCCCAGGTACCAGGCCAGATACCAAATTTCTCTCCGTCATCAGCCATAACTACCAGGCTGTCACTGTCTTCTGTAGCATAGCTTTTCAAGATATCAATGGCGACCTGAGGATCTTCGAAAGGCATAGCATAGCGCATTTTTTGACTGATTGGAAAGACGCTGAGGACTTTCCCCTCTTGCTCGGTGTAGTAATATCCATTCAAATTTTTTGGGTCGGCACCTGTGGTCAGAAAGTGGTAGTCATCTACTACCATATAATCAATATCAGCCTTGTTTAAGCTTTGGGCGAGATGTGGTTCCCACACGCGCTCCGTGAGCCAGTTGCCTTTAACTTCATAATCCATTCGCTCCAGAGCCCAGTCGTTCATTTTCTTGATTTGACCGACCTGATCTGCTTCAGGAATCATTGCCAGGATAGGCTCGTAAAAACCACCGCCCAGTACTTCAATATTGCCTCGATCTACCAGCTTTTTGAACAGATCCAAAACATCAGGACGATGTCCTTCGAGCCATTCTATGAGAGATCCACTGAAGTGAAAGGCCATGCTGATATCTGGAAACTTGTCCAGTACCTGCAGAAATGGCAAGTAGGAACGGTCACAGGCATCATCAAAGACGTGATCAAAATTTCCCACGGGTTGGTGGTTATGAATTCCAAAAATAAATTGGACTTTTTTCATTCTTTACAATTCCCAGCTAAAACAGATTGAAATATTACTTTTTTAGACAACAGAGCCGGTCGCGCAAACAACCGGCTCCAATTATCATAAAAGGATATTGTTTACATACCCTTAAACAAGTTGATCAGGTCAACAACGCGGTTTGAATAACCCCATTCGTTGTCATACCAGTTCAATGTCTTGACAATACGGTTGCCAACTACTCGTGTATATGATGCATCATAAATTGAGGAGAATGGATTTCCGATAATATCAGAAGAAACCAGATGGTTTTCGCTGTACTCAAGGACATTCTTAAGACGATCTGTTTTGGTTGCTTCAAGAACCGCTGCATTGATATCTTCAACAGTTACGTTGCGATTCAACTCAACAATCAGATCAACAACAGAACCATCAGCAACTGGAACGCGAGCTGCAATACCATCAAGCTTACCCTTGAGCTCAGGAAGTACCTTACCTACTGCACGGGCTGCGCCTGTCGTTGTAGGAATGATGTTCTCAGCAGCAGCACGGCTACGACGCCAGTCTGAGTGAGGAACATCGGCAAGACGCTGATCATTGGTATATGCGTGTGTTGTTGTCATCACACCTTCAACGATTCCAAAAGCATCATTGAGCACTTTAGCCATAGGGGCTAAACAGTTGGTTGTACAACTGGCATTGGATACGATTTTGTGTTCAGGTTTTAATCCGTCTTCATTGACACCCAGAACCACTGTGTAATCAACATCATCCTTTGAAGGAACTGTAAGGATGACACGTTTTGCACCGGCAGTCAAATGCTGAGTCAGGGATTCTTTGGTTCTAAAAACACCAGTAGCCTCTATGACAACATCAATATCCAGCTCTTTCCATGGTAATTCTGCTGGATTGCGTTCACTTATCATTTTTACGGTGTCATTTGCAGTATGCAGAACATCACCTTCAATATGAACAGTTGAATCACCAAACCCACCCATAACGGTGTCATATTTAAGCAGATAAGCCAAAGCCTCACGATCGAATAGATCGTTGATAGCTACGACATTGATATCTTCACGTTTATCTAAAATACGAAATACGGAACGACCGATACGACCGAATCCATTAATTGCTACTCTCATGCAGCACCTCCTTCTACCCCAAGCTTGCCATAAGCTAGAGCTAGATCTACAAGACGTCCGGCTTGGCCGAGACTATTATCATACCAACTCAAGGTTTTCACCATTCGTTTGCTTGACTTCATTGTTCCCTTTGTATCAAAAAGCAGGGAATGAGCATTTCCAATTACATCGCTAGATACGATTGGATCCTCAGTAATTTCAATATATCCACCTAAAGTTTTGGCGGCGTTACGCATGGCATCGTTGACTTCTTCAACTGTTGTATCACCTTTGGTAAGGACAGAAGTAAGGTCTAGAAGTGATCCCATTGGTACAGGAACATTCAATGCTGACCCTTCAATTTTTCCCTTAAAGCGTGGTAAGATATGTTCCATCCAATAAGGGCTGATGTTGACATTAGGAATGATGTTTTCAGCAGCTGAACGACTACGTCTGAAATCTGATGAAGCTGTGTCACGCAATGGCTGATCACTGGTGTAGGCATGGATTGTCGTCATCATAGCATATTCGATACCAAATGCCTTGTCCACAATATCCAGCATCAAAGCCAGGGCATTTGTTGTAGCAGATGCGGCAGATACGAGTTTGTCGCTTGCTTTAATTGTTTCATCATTTACACCCATGACGATCACACGATCAATATCATCCTGTGGGAGTGAGCCGAGAATAACACGTTTGGCTCCTGAATCCAGGTGAGCCTGCATGCTTTCACGTGTGCGGTATTTGTGAGTTGAATCAATTACGATATCAACATCAAAAGCGTCCCATGGGACATCTTTTGGTGCTACACCATGGATGAGACGAGCCTTCTGATCGCCAACAACGAGGTAATTTCCCTCAAGCTGGGCGTCGACTGGATCTCTTCCATCATTTTTTAGCAAATAGTGGAGGATATCGGAGCGACCAATATCACTAATTGCTACAACTTCCATTTCAGGCTGGTTTAAGCTCAAGCGATAGACATCTCTACCAATCTCGCCGAATCCCATCAACCCGATTCTAATCTTACTCATAGAACGTGCCTCCGTTTCGATCCCTGGTCAAGAGGGAGCGATTGTTAAAGGTTATATATATTTTCAATGATCAATTCTTCTTCAAGTGTATAATTGCTTCGTGATCTTCGCTTAATAGATCGTCCAAATTGTGTATCTCTCCGTGGAGCATATCCGTGATTACTGGATTCATATCTAGCTCGTAACGCTGCCCAAAAAGAGTGAGATCCAGGATGATATAATTCAGGGCTATTGCAACAATGGCCGAATTTCTGGTCCAGGCAACCTTGTTGGTTGGTAGCATTTCAACACCACCCAGAAGGGCAGAATCATGATCGACTACCAATAATATTTTGCTGCTCCACACATCCTCAAGACGACGACTATCCAGATTGTAGGCGAATACTGTCCCAACATCTGTGGGAAGATCGCAAAAGGAAAAAATGACAATATTGACACCGCGCTTTTCAGCCGCCACCAGATCGCTGTGGAGCTTATTATACTCGGTGAGCCATATGGACAGATAAACAGATTTTTCAGCGTTTTTGATCATATGTCTCGCACGATCAATCATACTGTCATATCCACGAATATTCCAGAGATCACCTACTTCAAGATCAGTATTAACATTTTTTAATGAATCTTTAAGCGTATCCAGGTTGGTAGTGAAATTGTTCTCCAAAACATCAAAAAGGTGATCTGGGGGTAGTGGGATATATCGAGTAGGGTTTGAATCCACACAACTAACCATACCTGTACTCTCCAGGCGTTTTAGAATCTCATAAATTGCCGACCGCGGAATACCCGACTTGCCACTAATCTCATATCCGGTTGCTGGATTATTCTGTAAAAGACTGAGATAAGTTTTGGCTTCGTTGGATGTAAATCCGAATGATTTGAGGGCAGGAAGTAGCTTTTCATTCATTGCGTGTCTCACTTCTTAGTTACGCTTAATATATCCTCCAAATAAGGCGTGCATAGTATTATTTAAACCCATAAAATATTTTCTTCGAATAAGCTGAATTGTTCGTTTTCCTTTCATCAGACTTGGCAACACAATACATTGGCGGCCATGAAAAAATTCACCACCTTCATCACACACTATCCAAAGACAATCATCTTTATAAATCTTCTGGTAATCACCCTTTTATCTCTTCCTATATATAGAATCCACATCAACCCTGATCTGCAGGCTTTGATTCCCGCTAATGATCCAGATGTCATTCGTATGGAAGAACTTGAAGAAGAATTTGGCGGCTTAGACGTCATTTTGATCAGCTACCATTCTGATGATGTATTTGCTGGAGATGGACTTGAGATGATTGATAATCTGTCCTACGATCTGGAAGCCCTATCCCAAATCGATCACATTATCAGTCTGACCAACTACGAAGCTATCCTCAGCGATGATGAATCCATGACGGTGGATAAATTCATACAAGAATTCCCAGGGAGTCAAACTGAGAGTGATTCGCTGGCCCAAAGAGCCATTGCAGATCCCATGCTGGGTCGACTGCTTGTATCTGATGATCGTGAATATACCGCCATCATCGTCTATTCACATCCAGATGCTGATGAAGTCACTACAGTGGCTGCCATACAGACTGTTCTGCTTCCTTATCAAAAAGAGAATCATGATCTGAGATTGGGTGGTATGCCGGTCATACGAGCACAGATCTCTGATGATATCGGTCACGACACTACCACCTTCATCCCGGCAGGCATGCTGCTGATTGCTCTTTTGCTTTACGCTAGTTTTCGATCCCGTCGTGGTGTGGCCCTGCCCCTCCTTGTTGTGCTTCTATCTATTATGGGGACATTGGGACTCATGGCCTGGTTTGGGCTCATGCTCTCTGTGATTTCAAGTATTATGCCCATCATGCTTATTGCAGTGGCCAGCGCTTATGGTATTCATATCATCACCCGCTATTTTGAAGATTGTGCTGAGCTTCCCGATGATGCAGATAGTATAGAGGTCGTTACCAGTGTAATTGAGCACATGCTGAGACCCTTATTCCTGGCAGGTCTTACCACTGTGATTGGATTCTTATCACTTCTATCCCACATATTGCCAGCCTCCCGGGAAGTCGGTGTGTTAACGGCTTTTGGTGTCGTGTTGGCATTTGGCATATCAATTACTTTTATCCCTGCCGTGCTGGTGTTGACCCCAAAACCCAGCTCTGACAGACAGGATAAGAATACAGCGAATCGATTACTTTCAAGGATATTAATAAGTAGTGGGCGACATGTATTCCATCATCGCAATATCATATTTTCGGCCTTTGCTCTGATCACCATCATAGCAGCCTTTGGCATTCCAAAGGTCGAGCTAGATAGTAATCCACTTAATTATTATAGTCCAGAATCAAACGTCCGAGTGATCAACAACATCATAGAGGAACGTTTTGGTGGAAGCACAACCATGTCGGTTGTGATTGAGGGAGATATAAAATCCCCTGAAGTATTGAAACAAGTCGATCAAATTCAAAAATTTCTTGCAGATCGCGAGGGAGTCGGCTACACGCTTGCCATAACAGATTTTGTAAAACTCATGAATCAGTCAATGAATGGCGGAGACCCCGCCTATTATACAATTCCAGATTCCCGTCAACTGATATCTCAATACCTGTTATTGTACTCATGGGAATCCAGCGATGGATATTTGGACTCTTATGTGGATTATGATTATCGGACTGCTCAAATTGTGATTCGCCTTAATACCATGGATGTGTATTACATGGTGGATCTCCAGGAGGAACTAAATCAATTCCTCAACGAGAACATCCACGTAGACAATCAGCCTAAGAGTGAGGGTTATGCTGTGCTGCTGGGGAACTTGATGCCCATGATGGTAAAGGGACAAATACGGAGTCTCGTATTATCGGTTATCTTTGCAGCCTTGGTGACCGGTCTTGTTTTTCGATCATTATCAGCAGCGCTTATTAGTGCCATGCCCCTGGCATTTGCAATTACAGGTGTCTTCGGATTGATGGGGTATTTGGGCATATACCTGAATACGGCAACCTCTATGCTCAGCTCCATCATGATAGGTATTGGTATTGATTATACCATTCACTTCTTGTTCCGTTTCAGAACTGAAATCCGCAAAGGTCTCAGCGATGAAGAGGCCATTGTTAAAACCTTGAGTACCACAGGCCAGGGTATCATCATTAATGGATTTTCAGTCATGATGGGTTTTGCAGTGTGCATGCTGTCCACCTTTATCCCCATCTATTTCTTTGGCTGGCTGATCTCCGTCTCCATTTTCATGTGTTTGATTGCCGCTTTGACCCTGCTGCCGCTGGTGCTGATTCTTACTCGTCCAAAATTTATATTCAATAGATAAAGTCAAAAGTTCTTCCTTCCATAGAAAAAAATTATCCGTTACCCCGAGCGGCTTGCAGGGGCGTAGCACCTCTGGTGCGTAGACCTGAGTTGAGCGGTACGGCATCATTTATCAGAAAGACCACTATCCCTCGCACTTCGTATACGCTCAGTATGACGCTCGGGATGACGATAATATTGATCATTTCTTCAAGATTTCCCCTTGCAAAAATTTCATCAGTTGCTACATTGGAAACGTATGACACGAAAAACGTTTCCATCGAGCAACAAATCTGAAGACCTTATTCTTGAACATGGTTTCGAACTTATCCACCGTGATGGTATTCGCTCCTTTACGGTAGAGAACCTCGCTCAGGACCTGGGGATGAGTAAAAAGACCATCTATAAGTTCTTCCCCTCCAAAGAGCAACTTCTAGAAAAGATGTTTGAATTCGCGTCTGGTCAGGTCGTGTGGCATTTCCAGAAAATCATGGAGAAAGAACCCACCGCCATACATCAAATAATTCGCATCCTCGGACTGCTATCAAACACCGCTTCCAAGATCTCCATACAAAGAATTGGTGATATCAAAATACGCTACCCCAAGATATGGAGGCGCATGGAAGAATTCCGCCTAAACAGAAGAGATGATTTCCTGGCAATTTTCAAGCTGGGCCAGGAACAGGGTCTGATCAGACAGGAATTGGATGTCGCTCTAACAGCAACCATGTTTATGCACATTTTAAACTCAACTTTCCAACCAGAATTTTTTATTCAAAATAATTTGAACCCCACACAGGCATTTAAAGCTTTTCGGGAGATATTCCTGAGAGGTATGCTAACTGATGAGGGAGTTCAAATTTTAGAGGAGCTTACATGAAACAGTGGTTCATTAGTCAATCCGTTGATCATCCTAAACGCAGTATCCTTGTAACCATTATCATTACCCTACTAATGGGCTCGGGTCTTATGCATTTCGTCGTAGAAGATGACTTCCTGAAAATGTTACCTCAGGATATTGAATCCATGGTAGCCCTGAATGAACTCAAGGATGAATTTGGTAGCACAGACCTCATGTTCCTGGGATTCGGTAAGAGTGGTGTTGACGTTCTGAACACTGAGAATCTGGCAATGCTTTGGGATTTATCCCATGCGCTGGAAGATGTCGATCAGGTCGATGAGGTCATGTGTATCTCAACCTCTGACAAAATGGAGAGTATTGACGGATTTCTAGAAGTTTCAGCATTACAGGAATACCGTGATTTAGATGAAGAAGAAATTGCCACCTTACGAAGCTATCTGGCCGATAATTCAAAAATTAGAACGAGAAATCTGGGAGAGAATGGTGACTACTTTAATGTGATCATTCGCCCTATCGTCGGTGTAAAAGGCGATGTCTTAGTGAGTGATATGGAAAAAGTTGTCGCCAAACATCTGACTGATTATGATGTTCACTGGGGAGGACAAGCCTATCTCACTGGTACTTTGCCTGTGTTGATCCGAAATGATGTCGTGGGTCTCATGAGAATCGGATTGATTGGTATGCTCCTCATCTTGCTTTTTAGCTTAAGAAATGTTCCTGCAGTAGGTAGCATCCTGGCTACTATCATTCTATCCATGGCATTTATGATGGGGTTCAATGGGTGGATGATCTATCTGACCAAATCTGATAAATTTATGTTTGGAGTCCTCAACACATCCATGCCCATCATTTTATTGACCATCGCCAACTCCTATGGTGTGCATGTCATTACCAAATTTTTTAGAAAAATGCGAACCAATAAGGACCCTCGTGCTGCGGTAGAGGCCAGTCTCAATTCTTTAGTATTACCCATCTTCCTCACAGCACTGACAACGGTTGCGGCTTTTTTATGTATGGTCTTCGCACCACTGGAACCCCTCATTGGATATGGTTTTTCCATTTCTGCAGGAATCTTATGGGCCTGGATACTATCCACTGTTTTTCTACCCTCCATTCTCGTTTTGAAAAAATGGAATCCCGATTCTGCAGCAGTCTCCCACCCCAGTCATTTTGAAAGATTTGTTATCGCATTTGGAGAGCAGGTCATCAAACGCCCCAAGACTGTTTTAATCGGGGGCGCGGTGGTGGTCATTATCGGAATTGCCGGCTTCTTGAAACTCAATATTGAAGTCAACATGAAAGCATTTTTCAAACCTGGTAATCCTATTAGGGAGAGTCTGGAGTTCATGGACAATGAAATGACAGGGACCATGGATCTCCAACTACTGATAAATGCCGACCTGCGATCCCCAGAGGTGTTAAATCAGATGACCAGAATTCAGGATTTCATGGAAGAATATGAGGCTGTAACCCTCTCCATTTCTATTGCGGATGTGATCAAACAAATGCACCGTATGGTCAATGATGATGATCCTGCCTTTGAGACCATCCCTGACACCCGTGAGAAGGTGAACAATTTGTTTACCATGTACTCCATGTCGGGAGATCCAGACAACTTTAGTTCGTTGGTTGATTATGATTACGAAAAAGGTCTGGCTACTTCTATGATGCGGTCCATTTCTACATCAGAAATTGTGGTTTTGGTTGAAGAAATCGAAGCCTTCCTCCAACAGGATGATTACAAGGATCTGAACATCACTATCACAGGTCTCCTCATCGTGTTTAGAGATCTTGTTGCCTTGATCATTCGTAGCTCATTTATCAGTATTTTCGCCTCAATCATCATCATAGCCCTCATCGCGGCCTATTTCTTCAAACATTGGCTATGGGGTGTGCTAGCTGTCGTACCCCTGAGCTCTGCCGTGATATTGAACTTTGGTCTTATGGGAATATTTGGTGTTGACCTGAACCACGTGACAGCCCTCCTGTCAGCTATCATCATTGGTGTCGGTGTTGATTTCGCCATACACTATATCAGCCAATTCCGCAATCACCTCCATACACATGGATTAGATGGTAAATTGAGTCGCGAAACCATGCGAGATGTGGGATTCCCAGTAATCCTGGATGCTGCCTCAAACATGGCTTTTGGAGCACTTTTGTTCTCCATGTTCATTCCTATGATCCACATGGGTGGATTGATGGTATTTGCTATGGTTTCGACCTCTACTGCTACTTTGACTTTACTGGCGATACTGCTAGAAATGAATAAAAAACGTTTGGCCCGCATTGAAGGTATTGCGGTTCCTGAATAGACGTAATCAAAAGAAGGATTTTGACATGAAAACAACTACCCAACACATTGTTACAGCAATACTCCTTATGCTGCCGATGATGTTATTTGCTGAAACTGGATATGAATTGGCCAAGGCCATGGAAGACAAAACTGCACCATCGGATATGAAATCCAACATGACCATGACCCTGACAAACAAACAGGGGAAAACCAGGGAATCAACCATCCGCTCTATTACAGCGGATGACAATCGGAAACAAATCATCTGGTTTCTGGCCCCAGCCGATGACAAGGGCGTGGCCTTTTTAAAAATTGAACATGAGCAAAAAGATGATGAGATGCGACTCTGGCTGCCTGCGTTTAAGAAAGTTCGACGTATCAGCTCCAAGAAAAAGGCCGATTCCTTTATGGGCTCTGATCTGAGTTATGAAGATATGACTTCAAGAGAATTAGAGGAATATACCTATGAAATCTTAGGCGAAAAAGTCGTCGATGGGATTGATTGCCACATTCTGGAGAGCACTCCAAAGGCGGGAGTGACACGAACATATAAAAGATTTGTCACCTACGTAAGTAAGGCTGATTTGGTTTCAATACTGGATGAAGCATATGATACACGAGATAAATTGTTAAAGCGCCGTGTGATGAAATATCGCAAGGATAAAGGCTATGACCTCCCTACCGAGATCTTTGTAGAGAATGTCCAGAAGGGTTCCAATACCCGTCTTGTATTTAGCAGCCAGGAAGTAGATACTGGTGTAAAGGAAGATCTCTTTCAAGAAAAGAATTTAAAACGAATGCCTAAATAGGTTTAAACAATGACGAAACTAATTCCTGCCATAATTATTCTGGTGCTGGTACCACTAACCACTTTTGCTCAATTCAATATCTCAGGGGAAATGACACCATCTGGTATGTTGAGAATAAGTGATGCCTCTCTCATTGATCTCCCCTTTCGCCTGGGAAACATCTCACTCGATTATGTCTATGGAGATTTTGAATTAAAGACCGTCACGGCACTTGAGACCCGTTGGAAAGATCCTGAATTTAACGAGGATATGATTCAACTGCGAGAGGCTTACCTCATGTGGTATCCCGTTTTTGGTGAAGTAAAATTGGGTAAAATGATCCACGCCTGGGGTGCTGCAGATGCCAATAATCCCACTGATAATCTGAGCCCATACGATTACTACTATATGTTTCTCGCTGGTACGGATCGAAAACTGGGCTCTATGAGTCTGGCTGTAAAAACATATGTGAGTGATTTTCAAATTGAATTAATCGCATTGCCTGAATTTGAGGCAAATCGATTTCCCCTCAACGAACCAGACTTTCCAATTAACATTCCCATTCCAGATGGAGCCAAATATTTTTACCCAGAGAATGAAATCGAAATTGGTGGTAGGGTGCAATACGCCATGGGAATCGGTGACCTGACTGCCTCATATTTTAAAGGCAACGATCGCTCCTTCTCACCAGCAGGATTGGAAATTGATTTAAGTCCAATGCTTTCTGGTACCATGGGGGGCGTGCCCAATTTTATCAGTCATTTAACTTATCGAGAAACTGATGCCATCGGTCTGGATGCTGTACTCTTTCCCGGCAACTGGACCTTTAGAACTGAGCTAGCGTATTTCCGCACCAAAACACCGGAAATCGACTATGCCATGTCCAAATTCACTTATGATGCTGAATACCTCCAATCTGTATTCCAGGTAGAATATGCATTTGCTAATACCGTACAACTCATGGGTCAATTTATCAGCAACAAGACTCAAAAAGTTGAATCTGCCATGGAAAAAGATGGAAATTTTCAAGGTTTGGAATTCATGTTGCAGGATACCAGTGATCACACGTTGGATCCCTTCCGAGCGCAATTCGCTCAAATGGGGGTTCCTGACTTCTCTGCAGGAATGGGTACTCCCTTCGCCTTGATCGCAGACCAGGTCGTTATTCTCTCCTCCATGGTTACCCTACTCGATAACTCACTTGAGTTAAACGGCATGCTCATGGTTAATCTCGAGGAAACCGGCTATATGGCCAATATTGGCTCGACTTACTCAATCAGGGAAGGACTCAATCTAGAAACCACTTTAGGCTACTTTATTGGCGGAGATGAAGAGGGTAATCGCTTTAAGCAGCTCGAAGATTTCTCCAACGTAAACCTTGGACTCAGCTATAGTTTTTAGGATATTATCCCTACAAAATGAATAAGTTTGATCGAAAATATAAAAAAATCGCCAGGAGAATATCTCCTCTGGATTTAACCAGCAATTTTTCCCAGGAAGATCTGAGCTGGGATGATTTTTTTACTGACAGATCCAGTGTGAATTCCAGTTCCCTCTTTCTGGGTAAGTATTCTGAAGATGGGATCAAATTTATTATGGAACGCTTTGGGCTGGATCGGCAGGCGCGACATCTTGGGTTAAGGCATCTGGCTGTTGCTGTGGATACCAGAGATCCCTATCGTCATCGGTTAACCATCTACAATGGACGGCATCGGGACAAAGATCATATTGTCATGGATTTTGTGGCGAAGTACCAGCACCTGGTTCCCAAAGACATAGATGCTGAAAATGAGTATAGCCATCAGTTAAAGGTTTTAATGGTGGAATGGCTTCTGTTACAAAACCCAAAGGCTGATTTTTCACATCGAAGACGCCCACTTCCGGGACAGAGATATCCAGGTCTCGGGCTGGGAGATCAATTGATGGCTCTATTTACACTAATGGGCCGTCATCTTCAGGTGGATGGGATTATTAACGTACCTGAGTACTTCCACACCGGTCTTATCTTCAGCAAACGTTTTGTCTTCTTAAGCCCAATTGTCCAGGCTCTGGTTCACCAGGTTGCTCATGACCTTTGGAAGAAATATCGACTTGCTGTGATTGCCTGGGCCAGTGCCACAGACAGCATTATTAACATTGAGACAGGTGAACCGCAAATCTGGGAACCACGTCGACAAATCATTCCCATTCAGAGCCAGTTGAGGCAATATTTTAAATCAGATGAATATATTGGAATTGCCCAGCGTGTGAAGGATGAAAAAGTCTTCACTCTGGACGAGGAAAAGCTTCGCGAAGCCCTTTCCAAAATGGAACGGCCTCCGTTTCAGTTTTAAATCTACTCTACAAAATTTACGGTAAATTTACCACAGAAGATTCCCATGTAGTCTTCTGGGTTTGGGAGTTGTCCCCCTTGACATCGCTTGGTACAAAATTTACCAACAACATGAATGTCAGCAGCACCAGTACAGTCAAAATGACTTGAACTGAGGCATTTTTTCTCTGTCTTTCCCCACGAAATGATTTCATAGACTAAACCAGTTTTCCTTTTCTGCTTTGATCATCAATCTTTCAGCCAGAGCCTTTTCATAGACATTTTCAGGATAATATGACAGGTCTGGGTTCGGTGTTGTTGTTACTACCTTTGTTAAAAGGCTATAAAAGAGATTTTTATCCTGGGCCAGAGGACAGTAATGTTGAGCCATAAGCGTATAGTTACCCAAATAGTCCGGCGAAATCCGGATGGCTTCTTCAAAGGCTTCACGTATACCAGTTGTATCGTTCTCGGTCTCTGGATCACGTCCCAACAAGGCACCTTTATACCGATAGTAAGCGCCATAGTAAAAGGTCGAATCCAGATCATGTATATGTTCCAGCGTGGTCCAAATGAGCTCCCTTTGTCCCATGCGAATCAGATTGCTTTTTGTAGCCAGCCATTGTCCGTAATTTGCCATTCCCCAATAAAGCGCTTCCAGGGAATTCTCGTCAAGACCGCGCACGGCCATACTCTCATCTCCAGTTGAAAACAGTAGATTGCGGTATTCGCTGTTTTGCTTGAGGACAGTTTGACTAACGCCATAGCCCAGAAGGAATAGACTATCCTGCACCTCAGGAGATGCGGTTAAATATTGACTACAAAAATAATAGGCTCTCGAAAGTTTCGCCCACAGTTGAATAGACGTTGAATCAGATTCTGCAAGTTGTTGAAAAACTTCCAGAGCGGCTTGCGCATTTGCCTTATCAGCTCGTAACGACCAGAGGCTATCGGCATTTTCAATATTGATTTCTACTGGATCTGGTGAATCAGGCGTGGCAGGTATATCAGTTGAAGTGCAAGTGATTAGAATGGCAGATAAAAGAATAAAAACAAAATGTCGCAAAGCGTCAGAACCTTCCCCATTCGAGTTATCCCCCCTCCTGAAAATCGGCCAAATATAGCTTGCATGACTCAACTATTACAAATGCTGTTTAAGCCAATATCATTTTTATTTTCAGAATTATGGAAACAGAAAAGACGAGATACTAAACGATGATTTGCCTACTGTTCAAGTATCAGTTCAACGAGAATTACCAGGTCCCTGACATCAATTAAGCTATCCTGATTGGTGTCAGCCAGTTCTGCCAGGTCGGCATCCAATTCAAGGTTAGATATGATTGATTCCAGAAGAAAGACCGCATCAGATACGTTGATTTCGCCGTCCTGAGTAACATCCCCCAGCATGAAGCCAGAGCCCCATCCCAAGACCGTAAAGTTGTCAACTTGGAATCCATTGCCCTCATAAAAAGTATCGCTTATCAATTCAAACGCTAGCATAAGAGAGGATGATTGGCTGAAATTCTCCAGCGAGACTTGATCTGCAATCCATGCCTGCGTCCCATGATACCCAGGTTCTCCAAGTGGCTGAACCGAACTACCATTTCCAATATCTGTATGCTGACTACCCAGGGCTACCCAGTTTGCACCACTATCATCTGAGGCAAGTACTTGACAAAAGTCCCAATTGAATTCAATATCCCAACTGGCATCAAATCGAAGGATTGGATTACTATACCCCCGTAAATCAAGAGGTACATTCAGAAAAACCGTGGAAACAGCATCTGGTTGGTAGTCACCAGAAGGAGAATCTGTCAAATACTGCTCGCCACCAGCTCCTATCTCCAGTCCCCAGGTTCCTGAACTCCACATTTGAGTTCCAGTTTCGAAATCGTCAAAAAATATGGTATCCGGAACCCCAACTATCCACTCCAATGTATCTACTTGAGTTTCATACCCGGACATTTCGATGCTCAATACAAGCTGAGCCAGTTCACCATATTGAGAATTAATCTCGAAACTTAAACCTTCGGTTCCATAATCATGATAAGCCTGCGATGCCAAACCTGAGACATCCAGGGAACTCTGCGACGGGGTGATGCTACTGTCAGGCGAGTGTAAATATAGTATAGCCTCTGTATCCTCTGAACCCAGACCCTTGTTCATGACGCCCAGCTCACAGCCCACAATTTCACCAGATTCCAATGGACCGTCTGAGTTAAACTCAAAATTTTCTACTTCTATCCAACTCCCCGCACAACCGGCAAGATGAATATTCATATCAATATTACCTTCAGCCATTTCGAATATCAATTCTGTAGGTGGCCAAAATGCTCCATCTGATCCAGCGCCGACTTCTGGTGTGAAATTTATAATTCCCAATTCACCATACATGTAATCAACGGCATCCCCGTTCACCGTATAGCCTACGGTCTCGGTTCCAGTTCCATACAGATAATCATTTTCTTCAACAAGATCTGGACCCATTTGGGCATAGATATCAATATCGGGTGAGGGTAGCTCAACCGACTCATCATAACCGAAGGGTTTTATGAGTAAATTTCCGTAGCTGTGATAGTTGAATATGGTCTTAAAATCGTGGCCTAGCACAAAAGTACTCATCACTTGTGTTTCTGGCTCAGAGAAGGGAGCAGTTCCTCGATATGTCGCGTTGCATGGATCAGGGCTGGAGCCCTCATCGTTAAACCCCCACTGGAAACCCCAATTTCTATTCAGGTCGACACCTGGTGAACTGGTGCATCCCGGATGTCGATTCTTGCGGTGCATTCCACCACCACCAGGATCGGTGAGTTCATTGTAGACATAACCATCTGGATTAATTACTGGGACAAACCAGATTTCTCTCTCATTTACCAGATAAGTCATGGTTGGATCCTGGTTGTATTCCTCCGCCAGAGACCAGGCAAAATGCATCAATGTCATCATGGCTGCAGGTTCACGCGCGTGGATGAGAGAAGTGTAAAGAACCTGGGGATCACCATCTGGTAAACCCTGGGCATCAGATATCTTAAAAGCCCAGATATCCCTTCCCTCATAGCTTTGGCCAATGCTCATTTTAGCAGAAACAATTTCCGGAAAATCCGCATGCAGCGAATCCATACTGTTCACAATCTCATTGAAAGTTAAATAACCACCCATACTCCCATAACCCAGTTCTCGGGAGGCACCCTGACTCAGTCGTGATGCATAATAGGCACTCAGATCAAGGATCAATTCTTCAGTAGCGAATCCCAGGCTTTCTACATCCAGCTTTTCATACTGACTCACAATAGCATCAACATAGACGCCGGGTCGAACATCGAACCCTTCAGGGTCTATTCCCAGTACCTGCAATTCAGAAATGATCTCATTGGTATTATCGGACCAGATTCTGATTTTATCGTAGGTTGCCTGAGCCATCCCGATCTGGAATGAAAATAGGAGAACAAGCAGAGAGGTAAATTTTTTATTCATTTATGGTTCCATTCAAACATTAATTAGAAATAGTAAATAGCCATTGATTCGAGTCCATTGCATTGACCCATTCAGAATTTTCATACCTTAAAATACTTAGCTCGAATTTCATGTGAAAGGGACGAAACCATGTCGAAATCCAATTTGTGCGTTTCCAGGATGGCTTGTAGTCTAGTGCAAATCCCACATCTCCAACATCGCTCCAGTTTTGGGCATCATCAGATATTTGCCCGAGATCGAAGAAAATCCCAAGGTCCAGGGCTTCAGGCAGATGGGGTATGGTTCTAAAAGTCAGGTCCAGGTTGTTGGACCAGATAAAATTCACCGGTTGATCCAGGGAGTCAGAATACCCCCTCATACGTCCACCACCCCTTAAATAATAATGGGAGCCAATCATTTCGGCATCTTCAATCCCATGAAATGTACTTGCACCCCGGTCCAGGTAGACAGATCGTAAATCCTGAGATGCCAAACGACTCTTGAGGAGGTTTGGGGTACGCTTTGAGTTTGCAAGAAAATTTGAGCGATTATTAAAGTGGAAATATGTAAAATTCTTATTCCAACTGCTCATGAGACTTACTTGGCTAAAATCCTCACCATAACTCCCAAGGCTTTCTGGAGAATTGTGATAACTCATGCTAAATCCATAATTTCCAGAAAATAATATTTCCTGCAATTCATAGTGTAAACCCAGCCTTGTCAGTCCGATTTGGTCGGATGGAGCTACGTCAGCGTGTATTGCATCAGTAGTTTCAATTTTCAATGTTAAAAAGTGGAGTGGATTCCTCCAGTATTTCTTCGCCCAATTTATTTCATAGGCCAAAGAGCTGAAAATCATGGAGCGCCAGATTTGTGCTGTACCTGACCAGGTGCCCTGGAAAGGAAGACCGACTTGAAGTTGTCGGAAGCTTAAAGAGGCATCAGGGTTACCGGACTCCAAATTATAATCAAGAGCTAACTGTGTAAAATTTCCCGTATTTCTATAGACTCTCTTAATGTTTACACCTAGACCTGGACCGTCAGAGTCGTTATAACCAAAAATTGGTTTCCAGAGATAAAGATTTCTATCATCGGGGTAGGCATCCCAGCCCTTATAATCATAACGAAAAGCACGCTTGCGTTGACTATCATTGTTGCGTCGGTCGACGTCAAAGAAGGTATTTTCCGCATCAAGATAGACTCGAACAGGGCGAAAATTGGATCCCACCACAATGGTAGCGGTTGAGCGATGCCGAAATTCGTTTAGTGGAGCAGAGACGGTCTCACCTTCCTTGCTGTAAATCGTTGCTGTGATGGGCACAAACATACCGCCCCTATTATCGACATTTATTTCTGTTGTAAAATGATCCTGATCATGGGTCTCCACAGACCAATCAACCAATTTATAGTCCACAAAAGTGGTGGTGCGTAGCCATTGATCAAAGAACCAATCAAGTTCTTCTCCACTGCCATCTTCCATAGCTTTGACAAATCGGTCTTCATTTACATGCTTTAAAGCCCAGCGGGAGAAGTACAGTCTCATGCCAGCCAGGAAGCGTTCTTCTCCCATATAATTTTTCAGCATAGCCAGCATTATTGAGCCTTTATCATACGAGTTACTACTGTAAGACCCATAGTAATCATAATCAAAACTCGGAGTTGCCATGGGCTCATTAGCAGTAGAAAGGATATACCGAATTGCCGATTTTAGCTCAGCCTCTTCGTACATCTCGCGATGTAAATGATCTGATTCAAATTGTGTGATGTATTCTCGGGAAAGTTCATATCCATTTTTTGGATAATGATGTTCCAAATACCACCGAGTTTGAAAGGTGGTGAAGCCCTCGTCAAGCCAGGGATCATCCAGTTCATCATTCCCAAAAATTCCATAGAACCAATTGTGACCCACTTCATGGACGGCCAATCCCTCACTATCTGTATAATCCAGAATAATCATGGGGTATTCCATACCCCCGGTTCCCAGGGATTTTGCCAGCGTTATCTGAGGCCAGGTATACATTCCAAATTTTCCAGACAACCACTCAAGAGACCTCTCACCCCATTTAACCATATCTTTTGTCCAGGATTCGCCAACTTCAGTGGGAAATACAGCATGTACATCGATTCCATTCCATTGCCCATGCTCATAAACAAAATCTTGAGAGCATATCCAGGCAAAGTCATGTACATTTTCAGCCTGAAAGCTCACTTGACGCCTCGCAGTGCTATCCAGATCAGTGAGGTAAGCATCTCTTCCCTCCCTAAACTCCTCGACCCAATCCTCCCATGCCAGTGAGGTATCAACTCTCACAGAATCCCAGCCTGGGTCGCCATCAATAACAATACCCGTAGCAGCCACAATTTGAGCCTCCGGAAGGTCAAGATTCACTGTATATTTTCCAAACTCACCATAGAACTCACCCCAGTCACCAAAGGGATCGTCGTGCCACCCGTTCTCATCATATACAACAAATTTTGGATACCATTGGGTGAAGTCAAATTGGTTTTCTTCCCACCCACCACGACCGATAAGGGGATGAATGATGGATAGCCAATCCAGGGTAAATACGAGTGTATCACCCGGAAAAAGCTGCTCATTGAGTGTAATTTCTAAAATAGTGTCATCACGAATATCAAAAGCAAGGTCAATAGAATCGCTGACCATTTTTTGAATGCGGATACCTGTCCAATCCTTATCATCATTAAATGATTGACCGTACCCACCCCACACTTCTTCAGCGATGGTGCCTTCATTGAAGGCGTTGGGGTAGAGATGCATGAGGATCTGATCGAGGGTATCAGGAGAGTGATTCACATAGAGCAGATTTGAAGTTGCCTCAAGCGTTTTTTCCTCTGAGTCTAAATATATATCCATTTTGTACTCAACATATTGCTGCCAATACTCACCTATTAGTGGCATTGCAAAGAGAGCTGAAAATAGAATTAGCTGTATGGATTTGTGTCTCATTGAACTATCCCTTGAACATCAATTGGTCAATAATGTGGTATTTAATTCCCGTGATTGATGAATCTATTCTGGACCCACCTGAAATGTTAGACATAATCAAATAATTTTATAGAGCTTTAACAACTAGTTCTGGCTCGTTGAATTACTCAACTAATTTGATATGAAGTTCCTTGAGTTGCTGAGTATCCACCTGCGAGGGAGCTTCATCCATCAGTGAGGATGCTGAAGTCGTTTTGGGAAAAGCGATGACATCACGGATATTCTCTGTACCAGCCAATAACATAATCAAGCGATCAAACCCAAAGGCAATCCCACCATGTGGTGGTGCGCCATACTTGAAGGCTTTGAGGAGAAATCCAAATCTGGCTTGAGCTTCTGCTTCATCCATACCGATGAGCTGGAACATGCGGCTCTGCATGTCGCCAGTGTGAATCCTGATGGATCCTCCAGCTACTTCATAGCCATTGATCACCAGATCATAGGCTTGAGCCCTCACATCTCCAGGAGCTGTCTGCATTAATTCAACATCTTCGGGATTTGGAGAGGTGAAGGGATGATGCATGGCGATATAGCGTTTGCTATCCTCGTCCCAGTCCAATAAGGGGAAATCCAGCACGAAGAGTGGTTTGATAACCCCATCTGGGATCAGATTTTCACGTTTAGCCAATTCAATTCGAAGGGCACCCAGCGACTGGAGTGTTCTGGCTTCAGTATCAGAGACAAAAAACAGGATATCATTGTGTTCCAGCTTAAGGTCACTGATCACTTCAGCCTGTAGTGCTTCGGGGAAGAATTTACTGATGCCGGCACTGAATGCTGTTTGATCCATTTTCACAAAGGCCAGACCTTTTAGACCATAATAGGTGCGTAACCATTCGGTGAGACCGTCAGTGGCTTTCCGTGAATACTTATCAGCAGCATTCTTCAAGACCAGAGCTTTGACCCGTCCGCCAGCTGCCAGATTATCTTTGAATACACCGAATTCCGTTTTCTCAGCATAATTGGCAAACTCCACCAGTGGCAGATCAAAACGAATATCTGGCTTGTCACTTCCATACTTTTCCATGGCATCTTCATATTTCATGGTTGGAAATGTTTCCGGCAAATCGTAATCAAGAATGTCCTTAAATATGCCACGAGCGAGACGTGTTGCTACGCCAAGAACATCATCCTGATCCACAAAGGACATTTCTATATCTATCTGGGTGAATTCTGGTTGACGATCTGCTCGCAAATCTTCATCCCTGAAACA
>JACKQG010002626.1_pt1 | contig 23177 bp, 21 predicted proteins | sample 8237621 | NCBI WGS metagenome assembly JACKQG01 (sample SAMN15677084, study PRJNA649215) | marine metagenome | biome: marine; feature: Black Sea; material: saline water; isolation source: suspended particulate matter (SPM) from the Black Sea western gyre | collected 2013-06-09/2013-06-10 | depth... | reverse complement strand
AATATAGTAATGTGAATGGAGATGAAAATATATTTGCTTATGATAGAGCACATCCTTGTTATTTAGAAGTCTTCTATAGTGATGGTACGCATCCAGATTTTGAGACCGAATTAGTTTCAGTAATTGCCACAGATGTAACTGGTGGCGGTTGCTCCACTTACATTTCCACCATACTTAGAGACAGACGTTTATTATGATAATGCCAATCACCTTATTGCCTTCCAAGCAGGTACCTTTATACCAGACTGGCAGACTGGTGATGTGGTTACCGTCTTTGTTGAATGCACTTCACCTACATTGGGAACAGAATCTGCAACATTTACAGGAACCTTGAGCGACCAAGGTAATTACGAATATTGGGCAGGAGAGAATGGATTGACTCTTTCTGGCGGTGGACTTCCAGTAGAACTTGCTGCATTTACAGCCACTTATGTTGTAGAAGAGTATGCTTATATCTCAATCTGCTGGACAACAGTATCAGAAACCGATGTAGCTGGATTCAATATCTATCGTCATACTGAAAATAATTTCAGCGCCGCAGACAAAATAAACACATCATTAATTCCTGGACAGGGAACTACATCAGAAACTCACGATTACACATTTGAAGATGATTCATTTATGGAGAATACTACTTACTATTACTGGCTTGAGATACAAGATATTTATGGAGAAACAAGTCATAGTACGGTAATTGAATATGATCCTGAAAATGGTAGTGGATTTGATGAAACGGTTTTCGCATACACTTATCTTGCAAATTATCCAAATCCAGTAACAACTTCAACTACATTCATGTATGCCATTAATGGACATAAAATTGATGCAAATGTTACCATTAATATCTATAATGTAATGGAACAGTTAGTTGAAACTATTGATGCATCAGGCGGAACACATTCCTGGAATCCAGGCAATATGATATCGGGTGCATATTATTATACATTAACTGCAGATGATTATTCAAAAACTAAACTTATGTGCTATTACCCTGAAGATAATATTATTGGAACAACTTCTAATTATGGTATCTTTACTACTGAAGAGAAAATATTTTTCCCATCTTTATACTCATTACCAGATATGGTACATACCCGTTTTGATCCAATTACAGGTGGTGTTGATTCGTTGGGTGTATTTAATTATACAGATGAAGTTGAGATTGTTATATCAGATACTGATAGTACAAATTCACAATCTTATATTGAGACCATACAAGATAATATCAATTATTTTGAATATGTATGGCCATATTAAAAGGTGAAAATTCAATTTGGAAATTAAACCTTTCATCTCTTTATCTGTCTAAATTTTTATAAATTTTACGGAGGAACAATGCGAATATTTAATAAATTGAACAGAATTATTATGGTAATTCTTGCCTTTATCATTCTTCAATCCTGCGCTCCACAAGTTATATATGTGTATAAAAAGCCGCCAAGCAAAGTTGTCGAAATCAAACCAGCTCGTAAATATTCAAAAGCTATATGGATTTCAGGACATTGGAAATGGAACCGAAGAAAACAGAAATATGTTTGGGTAAAAGGTCATTGGCAAAAAATAAAAAGAAATAGGCATTGGGTTGATGGTTATTGGAAGAAAACACCTCGTGGCTGGTTCTGGATAGATGGTCATTGGAAATAATATCTAACAAATTTCAACATTTTTTACAAAAACTATGAGCTGACCGAACTCCATCTTTTGGATGAAGTTCAACAAAGACAAATTTACTAATTGTAATATTTTTTCATCGAAATAATTGACAATTTTTTCTATTTTACAAAAAGTATTTCCTTAAAATTTTTGGAAATTTAATTTTTCGTAAAAAAAATATTCCTAAAAATTCGTGTTTATTTGTGGCTAAAAGGATTTTTGTATGAAAAAAGAAATTATTATCAAAGGTGCTTGCGAACACAATCTAAAAAATATCGATGTAAACATTCCGCGCAATAAATTTGTTGTGTTCACGGGAGTAAGCGGTTCGGGAAAATCATCTCTTGCATTTGATACACTTTATGCAGAAGGGCAGCGACGCTACATAGAATCACTCTCACCCTACGCGCGTCAGTTTTTGGGGCAGATGGAAAAACCAAAAGTTGATTACATCGAAGGGCTTTCGCCAGCAGTTTCAATTGAGCAAAAAGCAAAAAGCCATAATCCGCGTTCAACAGTCGGCACAGTTACAGAAATTTACGATTATCTACGAGTTTTATTTGCAAGAGTCGGAACACAATTTTGCTATAAATGTGGTTCAGCGGTAAGTTCGCAAACTTCTGACCAAATGATAAATCATCTTCTGAAGTTGCCAGAAGGAACACAAATTCAGATTTTATCGCCACTTGTGCGTGAAAGAAAAGGCGAACATAAAGATATTTTTGAGCGCATAAAAAGGGAAGGATTCGTTCGCGTTAAAGTCAACGGAATTATTCACGATGTAAATCAGAAAATAAAATTGGATAAAAAAAGCAAACATAATATTGAAGTTGTCATCGACAGGTTGAAAATGAAAAATGGCATCGAAAGTCGGCTCGCAGATTCTATGGAACTTGCCCTCAATTTGGCAGATGGAATTGTAATGATTGACTATCCGAAAACGGGAAAAACTCAACTTTTCAGCAAAATGAACGCCTGCCCAAAATGCAATATCAGTTTTCCAAAATTGACTCCACAAATTTTTTCGTTTAACAGTCCACTCGGAATGTGCAAAACCTGTAATGGGCTTGGTTCGCGAATGGAATTGGATATTGAGAAACTAATTCCAGACAGATCAAAATCGCTTCTTCAAGGTGCTGTCGTTTATTGGGGTGAAATGGGTTTGAAAAGAAGATCTTGGCGATATAAAATCCTTCGACAACTCGCTGATGAATTTGAATTTTCTCTCTCAACTTCGTGGAAAGATTTAAGTAATAATGCAAAAAATATCATTCTTTTCGGCTCAAAAGGAAAAAAATTTAGAATTGATTGGGATAGCATCAAAAGTTCAGGACATTTTCTCACGCCATTTGAAGGTCTGGTTCCGACAATCAGACGGAGATTCAGAGAGACAAAATCGGAAGCGATGAGAAAGATGTATCTCTCATATTTCAGCGAAAAACCTTGTGTTGATTGCAACGGCGAAAAACTTAAAATTGAAAGTCGATTTGTGAAAATTGATGGGAAATCAATTGTCGAACTTTCCAAAATGTCAATTAGAGATATTCTGAATTTTATGAAAAATTTGCACCTTTTTGGAAACAGAAAAATCATTGCAAAAGAGCTTGTAAAAGAGATAAAAGCCCGACTTCAATTTATGATGAATGTCGGACTTCATTATCTTACTTTGGACAGAAGTGCGCCGACACTTTCTGGCGGAGAATCTGAAAGAATTCGGCTGGCAAGTCAGATTGGAAGCGGGTTGGTCGGCGTGATGTATATCCTTGATGAGCCGACAATTGGATTGCATCAGAGAGATAATCAGAAATTGATTGAAATGTTGCTTGGACTGAAAGAGCTCGGCAATACGGTTATCGTTGTTGAACACGACGCGAGAATGATGCGAAATGCTGATTTCATTCTGGATTTTGGACCACTTGGCGGAATTTATGGCGGAAAAATCGTTGCGTCTGGTTCGTTTGATGAAATTGTCAAAAATGAAAATTCTTTAACTGGAAAATATCTCAGCAATAAACTTTCAATTCCTAATCCATCAAAATATCGGAAAAATAATGATGATTCAGAATTTATCAAAATTACAAAAGTGGAACAAAATAATCTCAAACATATTGATGTGAAAATTCCGTTAGAACTTTTCACCTGCATAACTGGAGTTTCTGGTTCTGGAAAGAGTTCTTTGGTCAATCAAACTTTATATCCCGCACTTGCAAATCGACTTTATCGCGACATTCACAAAGAGGGAAAATATAAAGAGATAAAAAATGCAGACAAAATCGATAAAATCATTAATATCACGCAAGACCCGATTGGGCGTACTCCGCGTTCAAATCCAGCAACATATACAAAAATTTTAGACGATATTCGGAAAATTTTTGCTTCCATACCTGCCGCAAAAGTGCGCGGTTACAAACAAGGACGATTTAGTTTTAATGTGCCTGGCGGAAGATGCGAATCTTGTCGCGGAAGTGGTGTAAAGCAGATTGAAATGCACTTTTTGCCAGATGTGTTCGTAACCTGTGAAGTGTGTAAAGGGAAGCGCTTCAATAAAGAGACATTGCAAATCAAATATAAGGATAAAAATATTGACGATGTTCTGAATATGGATGTTCAAGAAGCTTTGAAATTCTTCAAAAATATTCCAATTTTACAAAGAAAACTCAAAACGCTTTGCGATGTCGGGCTCGATTATATCAAACTTGGACAACCATCTCCAACCCTTTCCGGCGGCGAAGCACAAAGAATGAAACTTTCACGGGAATTAAGTAAAAGAAGTACTGGAAAAACTTTGTATATTTTGGACGAACCAACAACTGGCTTGCATTTTCACGATATAAAAAAACTGATTATCGTTCTGAATAAACTTGTGGACAAAGGAAATACAGTTGTCGTTATCGAGCATAATCTTGATGTGATAAAATGCGCCGATTATATTATTGACCTTGGTCCAGAAGGTGGCGATGAGGGCGGCTGGATTGTTGCAACAGGCACTCCAAATGAAATTTCTAAAAGCAAAAAATCTTATACTGGACAGTTTCTGAAAGATATGATAAAATAAATAACTTGACAGGTTTGCCCACCAAGAAAATTGGGGAAAAAAATTACGGAGGAGTACGATGAAAAAAATTATCTGGCTATCTTTGATTTTAATACCGTTTTGTCTGTTTTCACAAGGTATTGACTACTCACAATTTTCTGTTGCAACTACCGACAATTTCCTTGCAACAAAAGTAAATCCTGCCGCTTTGGGATTTGGAAATTCTGGTGGACTTGGATATTTACAGCATTTCGAAGCAGATGCTTCAAATTATTTTGTGAATAAATATGCTCTCTTTGCGAATACCGGCAAATTGGCTTATTGCTTTGAGAATATTCAGAACACAATGAATTTTCATACTTTGGCTATCGGTGGTAAGGAAACATTGAAAAATTTGTATTCAGGAATAAGTTACAATTGGGAAAACAGTGATTTTAAAAGAGGAGATTGGCAATTGAGTTTGTTATATCGCCCTTTTGATTTTGTCTCTCTTGGTGCCGTTGGCAATGATTTATTTTCTGAAAACATATCTTCCAAATTAGGATTGGCTATTCGTCCAATTTTTGTGAAAGGCAAAGTTTGGGATAGAGTAACTTTGAGTTGTGATTTTCAATATGAAGATAAAAATTGGCAAAAGCCAATTTTAGGTTTGGAAACGGAACTAGTTAATGGCATTCAATTTGGCGGTTCTTACAATGCTGAATCTGAAACTTTTTCAGCAAATATTAGTTTAAATTTCTCAAAAATAAAATCAGGAACTATCTTCTCTTTTGATAAAGATAAAAAATTTTCAAATGGTTTATGCTACGCAAATATTTCAAAGAAGAGTTTCAGAAATTTCCGTAAAAAGAAAAAACAAAATAATTTCTATAATTACAAATTAAAGGGTACAATTCTCGAACAAAAACAGAGTCAAAAATTTGGACCATTTCAAATTATATCTACAAAAGGCAACACGATTTCTCAAGTATTGGAAACAATAAAATCATTAAAAGAGAACGATAAAATCAAAGGAATTGTCTTCAAATCTGGGAATATTGGCTGCAGTTTAGCGAAATATGAAGAGATAAAAGATGCGCTTCTGGATTTCAAATCTGACGGGAAAAAGATAGTTTATTATTTTGATAATATTGGCGGCAATATGAATTATGCGCTTGCTGCTGCCGTTGGAGATAAGATTTATCTTAATCCATCTGGCTTAGTTTTGCTTTCCGGATTTTCTTTGTCTAATCCTTATCTCAAAAGCTTGCTCGATACACTCGGAATTGAATTCATAAATTTCCAAAGTCACGAATACAAAACAGCCGGAAATATGCTAACAGAAACAGAAATGACTGAAGCAGAAAGAGAAATGTTGAATTATTTTCTTGATGGGTATTATGATGAAATGGTATCTATGATTGCCTTGCGGGGAAAGAAAACCGAAGATGAAGTAAAAAAACTTATTGATGAAGGACCTTATCTTATTGCAGAAAATGCTTTGGAAGCTGGAATTGTTGACGAATTGATTTATGAAGACGAATTTGAAGATAAATTAAAAAATGAATTTGATGATGCAAAAATTGTTGATAAATATTGGACATCTGAATTTCGCTACGATTGGAGTGATGAAACCAAACCGAAAATTGCAATGATTTACGCAACAGGAAATATTCATTCAGGAGAAGGTCTTCCTGGCAAATCCATCGGTTCGAAAACAATGGCAAAAGCGATTAAGTCCGCAAGGGAAGATAAATCAATAAAGGGAATCATTCTTCGAATTGATAGTGGCGGCGGCTCAGCTTTTGCTTCGGATATAATTAGCAGAGAAATCGCACTTTGCGATACTGGCAAAAATGCCAAACCTGTTGTTGTTTCTATGTCCGGTATGGCTGCTTCAGGCGGATATTATATCGCCAGCAAATCAGATAAAATTGTTGCAGAACCGAGCACGCTTACTGGCTCCATCGGTGTAATTGGACTCGCTCTTAATTTAGAAAAATTGTATGACAAAATTCATATAAATTGGGAAACTCTCAAAAAAGGTAAGCACGCTGACCTTGGAAATCCAACAAGAAAAATGACAGGTGAAGAGGAAGAGATAATCAGAAATAGTATTGAAGATTGGTATTGGGATTTTGTTAACAATGTTGCAGATGGACGCGGAATGACGAAAGAAGAGGTTCACAAAATTGCTCAAGGAAGAATCTGGACTGGCAAACAAGCAATGGAATTAGGGTTGGTCGATACTCTTGGTGGAATGAATACTGCAATTGATGTCTTAAAAGATTTAGTAAAAATTGATGAAGATGTGAATGTCGTTGTTTATCCAAAAAGAAAACCAGCATTTTTTACTATTAAGATGAAAGATGATTTGCCACCATTTATGAGAGCAAAGCCAATGTCAAAAACACTTCCAAAAGAATTTAGAAGTATTGTTGAAATAATCGAAGAATCAACAAAATATGGTGATGAAAAAATTCTTTATCTGATGCCATATAAATTTACTGAAGAAATGAAATAAAAAAATATCTGAAATTTGTTACTTGAAACTGGAAACTCGCTTGTTTCCAGTTTCTCTTTTATTCCTCAATAATCTTCAGCAAAACTTTTCTATTTCGCGGTCCATCGAATTCGCAAAAGAAAATCGCTTGCCAAGTTCCCAAAACAAGTGTTCCATTTTCAATCAAAATAGTTTCGGAACATCCGACCAAACTGGACTTTATATGCGCTGCAGAATTTCCCTCAAGATGCTGATAATTATTACTTAGCGGAATAATCTTATCAAGCTCAGAAATTATGTCGTGAATAACCGATGGGTCAGCACCTTCATTAATCGTGATTGCTGCGGTTGTATGCGGCACGAAGAGAGTTATCAATCCATTTTTCACGCCAGAATCTTTCAAAACTTTCTGAATTTGAGAAGTAATATTCACGCAATGAAATTGGCTTTTAGTTGTCACAGAAAGTGTTTGCATAAAATCTCCTAAAAATATTTATTAAAAAAATAAAATGCTTTGAAATTTATCTTGTCAAATTTTTTTAAAAATAAAATTGACACATTAACCAAACTGCAGAATTTTTTCCAAAATATAAATAAGTTCTGCAAAATATAGGAAATCACTTAAGTTGTCATTCTCGTGTAAACGGGAATCCAGCAGGAATGATGGTTTGTGGATTCCAAATCAGGTTGGGAATGACAAAGAGGATGTAATTGATTATTTTGTATAACTCATCAAATGTAAAAAAATTTGGAGGAAAGATGGCAGTTAGAGAACAGTGGGCTAACCGTCGTGTATTTATTTTGGCGGCAATCGGCTCAGCAATTGGATTGGGGAATCTTTGGCGATTTCCGTTCAAATGTTATGAAAATGGTGGCGGTGCATTTCTTGTCGCTTATTTTATAGCACTTTTTACAGCTGGAATTCCTATTTTGCTTTTGGAATTCGGATTAGGTCATAAATTCAAATTATCAGCACCAAGCGCATTTAAGAAGGTCGGAAAAAAGTTCGAATGGCTCGGCTGGTGGGCGGTTCTTGTCGGATTTGTCATCGTAACTTATTACGCTGTTGTGATGGCGTGGGGTGTAATTTATACTTACTTTTCTGTTACTCAAGAATGGGGAGCAGACCCAACAAATTTCTTCTTTAATGATTTTTTAGGACTGACAGATTCGCCATTTAATCTTGGAAAAATTCAGATTCCAATTCTTATCGGACTCGTTATCAGTTGGGTAATGATTGTAATGTCAATCTGGAAGGGTGCAAAAACCGTCAGCAAAGTCGTTTACGCAACTGTTGTTCTGCCGTGGATTCTTCTTGTTGTATTCGTAATTCGCGGAGTTACTCTGCCAGGTGCTATGGTTGGAATTAGCTACTATTTGACGCCTGTCTTTTCAAAACTTCTCGACCCATCGGTCTGGGCGGCTGCTTATGGACAGATTTTCTATTCTGTCTCAATCGGATTTGGAATAATGATTGCATATTCCAGCTTCTTGCCGGAAAAATCTAACATCACAAGCAGCGCTTTAATAATCGGAATTTCAGATGCACTTACCGCATTTATTGGAGGATTTGCCGTATTTGGAACTTTGGGATATTATGCTCAATTGAAAGGTGTTGCAATTACAGAAGTGCTAAAGGGCGGACCAGGTCTCGCATTTTGCACTTATCCAGCAGTCATCTCCAAACTTCCACTTCCTCAATTTTTTGGGATTCTCTTTTTCGTGATGCTTCTCACACTTGCTGTTGATTCCGCTTTTTCACTTGTAGAAGCGGTTGCATCTGCCGTTCAAGATAAATGGAATATCAAACATAGAACTGCCTTACTTTCTGTTGGCGGAATCTCATTCATTTTCGGATTGATATTTGTAACTGGTGCTGGACTTCTCTGGCTGGATATTGTCGACCACTTTATGGAGCATTTTGGTCTGATTGCTGTCGTTCTGGTAGAATGTATCGTTCTTGGTTGGTTTTACAAAACAGATAAATTAAAAAATCACCTGAATAAAGTTTCAACTATAAAAATTGGCAATTGGTGGATTTGGTTCATCAAAATCGTCATTCCAGCAATTTTGCTATACCTGCTTATTTCGCAATTTGTAAATGAAATAAAAATTCCTTATGAGGGTTATCCACAAAAAGCGCTTATTCTTGCCGGCTGGTTAATTGCAATTCTATTGCCGATATTAGGAATTATTTTTGCTAAAATTCGAAAAAAACGGGATAATCAAAAAAAATAATGAAAACAAATAGACCTCGTTGGAGTGAATATTTTATGAAGATTGCAACTTTGGTTGCATCACGCTCAACCTGTTTGCGACGTCAGGTTGGAGCCATAATTGTCAAAGATAATCAGATTATTTCAACAGGATATAATGGCGCGCCAAAAAGTGTTGTTCATTGTTCAGAAACTGGTTGCCTACGAAAAAAATTAAATGTCCCAGCCGGCGAAAGACATGAACTTTGCCGAGGTGTTCACGCTGAACAGAATGCTATAATTCAGGCAGCAGTAAATGGTGTTTCAATTAAAGATGCAACAATTTTTTGCACTCACCAGCCCTGTTCTATTTGTGCAAAAATGATTATCAATGCTGAAATAAATACTGTCTATATCGGCTCTGAATATCCGGACAAACTTGGCGAAGAAATGTTTCACGATGCCGGCGTGCAAATGACTTTATATAACAACAAGACGAGAAAGTTAAAAAGAATTATCTGATGTTCCAAAATTTATTGGAAATATTATTCTTCAAATTCTTCTTCTATTTTATTAAAATTTTACCACTTTCTTTTGCACTTGCAATTGCCAAAATTCTTGCATTATTAAATTTCTATTTTCTGAAAATTCGCAAGGAAATTGTAATAAAACAGTTGAAAATAGCATTCCCCGAAAAATCTAAAAATGAGATAAAACAAATTGCAAAAAATACTTTTATCAATTTCAGCAAAAATGCAATTGAGTTCTGCAAATTTTCTTCAAAAAAGTTAAGCAAAAAAGAGAAATATGTCACGATTTCTGGATTTGAAAATATAGATTCTGCGCTATCAAAAGGCAAAGGACTCATTTTGGTAATGGGGCATTTCGGAAATTGGGAATTTGCTTCTCAAATAATTGGATTGAAAACAAAAAAATTATACGCCGTTGCGCAAACTCAAAGAAATCCTTTTTTCAATAAATTTGTGAATAAAATTCGTACCCAAAATAAAATCCATCTAATTCCAAAAAAACATGCATTTCGTGGAATTGTGAAAGCATTAAGACAGAACAACATTGTTGGGATGCTCGGTGACCAAAATGCTGGAAAGCGCGGCATCTTCGTGAACTTTTTTGGAAGACCAGCTTCCACATATTCAGGAATTGCCAAAACTGCCTTGAAACTTGGTTGCCCAATAGTTTTCGCAACTTGCCTTCGTAAATCAAATGGAAAAATGCAAGCCCAAATTGGAAAGCCAATATTCTTAAAACAAACAAAAAATTTAGATTTAGATGTGAAAAAATATACTCAAGAACTCACATCTTTGCTTGAAAACGAAATAAGAAAATTTCCATCACAATGGTTTTGGCTTCATCGAAGATGGAAGACAAAAAATGATGAAAAAAATCATTGAGGATATTTATGATTAATGGAGAAAAATCAATTGAAGAACTTGTGGAAATCTATCCAGAAATTGTAACTTATCTTGCCAAGCGAGACATCATTTGCATTGAATGTGGTGAACCTTTATGGATAAGTTTGGAGCAATTACTCAAAGATAAAAATATTGAAAATATTCCAGAGTTTATCGAAAATATGAATAAAAATCTTAAAAAGTTGACAAAATAAATATACTTTTTTTTTATTGTTTTAATAAAGATATTTTGGAGGAAAAGATGAAAAAATGTGTTATTTTTTCGGTGATTTTTATGTTAGCATTCTCCTTGTATTCTAAAGAATTAACTCAACTTACGGATATTCCCACAGCGGGAATTCTGCAAAAAGGTGAAGTCAGTTTTCCAATTTCAATTTGTAAAAATGGCGGAGTTTCATTTGGCGCTGGCGTTGGTATAATTCCCAAATTGATGTTTGGAATTGAATATGGCGGCGAATATGTTTTGGGCGATTCAATTCCTGCATGGAATCCTTCTCCTTGCGTATTTATCAAATATCGTATTTTTGATGAATCTCCCAAAATGCCAGCAATTGCTATCGGTTATGATTCTCGTGGATATGGTGCTTTCATCGATTCGCTTAATAGCACCAAGGTTAATCGATATGAAATTAAATCAAAAGGATTTTATGCTGTAGCAAGTCGAAACTTTGATTTTTTAGGCAATCTCGGTATTCATTTAGGGCTAAATTATAGTTCAGAAAAAGATGATAAAGATGAGGATTTGAACTTCTTTTGTGGAATTGATAAGAGTATAAATTCTCAGATTTCTTTATTTGCTGAGTACGATTGTGCCTTCAACGATAATGGAAAAGAGGATGAGTATACTTTTAATGTTAGGGAAGGAAACGGCTATCTCAATGCTGCAATTCATCTCCAATGTGCAGAAAATCTGATTATCAAAATCCATTTTCGTGATTTGCTCGGAAACCAATATACCAATCCTGATAGGGCAATTACAATTCAATATTCTGTAAAATTATAATTTTCGTGAAGATAACAAAAACTATTAAGCCGCTTATTCGATGCGGCTTTTTAATATTTTTTACACTAATTAATTGCAAGATATTTGCATCAAATTCGTACTATTATTTCTCGCTTGCTGAGATGGAATTAGAGCAGCGAAATTATGCAAAAGCAGATTCAATGTTACAACTTGCTCAACAGCTCAATCCAAATTCTATTGAAATTTTGAATGAACGATTTACCGCACTTTACTTTCTCGGAGAATATGAAAAAATAATTGAAATTGGGAAAGAAGCAATTGAAAATGATATAATTAGAGCCGATGTTTACTGGATGATTGCCGAAAGTTATAACAAACTTGATGATTACAAAAATGCAAAAAAATATTTTAAAAAAGCGTTAAAAATTTCTGATGAAAAAGGAGAAATTTATCTAGACCTTCACAAAATTGCTTTTTTGGAAAATCGAAATAAAAGTGCATTAAAATATCTCAAAAAAGCTGAAAAATATGCTGGAAATAATATCAACTTGCTTCATAAAGTAGCACTTGCATTTGGTTTTCAAGATAATAAGAAAAAATTCATAGAGATATTACAGAAAATTATTTCACTGAAACCGAACGATATTCAAGCAAATAATTTGCTCGGAAATTATTTCTATACGAATGATAATTACGAAATGGCAATTCCATACTACGAAAATTTGAAAAATGAATCACCACAAGTTTGGGAATCTGTAAGGTCAAAATTATTTTTTTCCTATTATTTTACCGGCAATTATGAAAAAATTGTAGACAATGAATACCTCTTTCAAGAGCAATTTCAGAATTCTTTTGCTCAAAACATTTTTTTTGTATCTGCCTTCAGGTGTGGCGATTACGCAAAAACAATTAAATATGGAAAAGATATTTTAAAAAAAGATGCCAAAACCGATTCCATTCTTCGAGATGAAGTTCTGGAAATTCTTGCAAAAACCGAATTCGAAATAAAAAAGCATAAACAAGCATTCGATTATTTTTCTCAACTAACTTCAGACAACATTCTTCTCAATAATCTTCCAATTATCACAAATATCTCTACAGAAATTGGCAAAATTGATTTACTAAATCGATTAGAAAAATCCGAAATTTCTCAAAAAAATGACACTGTTTTTTCTACAATTCAAACATCGATTGCTTATTATTATTCAAAACAGGATTCTTTAGAAATGGCAAAAAAAATATTGAAAAAAATCGATAAAAATAAAATTTCTAACGATTATTCAATCAATCTTTTAGCTCATATTTTGATGAAACTCGATTATGAAATTGATTCGATTAAAACATTTTTAGAAAATCGCAAAAATGAAAATTATTCAATAATAATATGGTTTGCAAGATATTATATCGAAGAGGAACTTTACGAAAAGGCGTTATCATATCTTCAAAAGGCGGAAAAAGAGGATAGCACGAAAATCGATATCTATTTTCTGATGGCACGAACTTATAAGGAGTTGGGAGATTTTGAAAGTGAGATTGCTATTCTTGAAAAAGGTGTAAAATTATACCCGGAAAATCCAAATTTGCTGAATTGGCTTGGGTATACTCTGGTTGAAAATGACAGAAATTTGAATTATGCATTGACAATTCTGCAAAAGGCGATAAGTTTCGACCCGAAAAATATTTTTATTTGGGATAGTGTGGCTTGGGCGTATTATAAACTTGGCGAATTTCATAAGGCGTTGCAATCGATGAAATTGATTCTTGCGTGGGAATTTCGCGATTCTGTCGCTTGTTATCATCTCGGAAATATTTTTTGGAAACTTGATAAGATAGATTCTGCAAAGGAAAATTGGAAGCTTTCAATTGAGATAAATAATGATGATGAAGCAAAAATGCTGTCTGAAAAAATGCTAAAAAAATTGGAGGAAAGTAAAAATGAAAACTAAGAAAAAAGAAAGATTTATATTTGGTAAAATAAATTTAATACTTTTTCTTTTCGCAATTTTAATCATTATTATTGGTTTTATAATTGTGAATAGCAGCACAAATTTTGGCGTAATCCTTCTTGTTCTTGGATATGTGGTTTTTATTCCGCTTTCTCTTTTAATCAAAACAAAAAAGGTTTAGATCTTAATTTTTAGAAATTATCCCACCACCAATCACATAATTTTCATCATAAAAAACTACTGATTGACCTGGCGTTATACTCAATTGTGGCTCATCAAAGACAACTTTAATCCTATTTTCTTCAGGAATTATTTTGCAAGATTTTTCTTCAGTATTATATCGTATTTTTGCTTTTGCGGAAATCTGCCCTTCTAATTTATCAAAATATATCCAATTGCAATTTTCAGCATACAACTCATTTTGATATAAAAAATCTTTGGCACCAACAACAATTTCATTAGTTTCACTTCTGATTTCAAGAACATAAAGCGGCTGCGGTGCAGAAATTCCCAAACCTCTTCGCTGACCAATTGTATAAAATGGGAATCCTTTATGCTTCCCAATAATTTTTCCTTTCTGATTGATGATATTTCCACGAGAAATTTTCTTTGGATATTTTGCCGCTAAGAAACTTTTGTAATCATCATTTGGAACAAAGCAGATTTCTTGGCTTTCCTCAGTTTTTTTAATTGGCAAATTATATTCTTGAATTTTTTGGCGAATATCCGATTTTGTATATTTTCCCAAAGGAAATATCGTATGTGAAAGTTGAAATTGACTTAAATTCCACAAAAAATATGATTGGTCTTTACGAAGGTCATTTCCCTTTTTGAGAAGATATCTGTTTCGTTTTTGATTGAATTCGATATTTGCATAATGTCCAGTTGCAAGATGAGTTGCGCCTAATTCCAAAACTCTATCCAAAAGCAAACCCCATTTTATTCGCTTATTACAAACGATGCACGGATTTGGCGTAACGCCTTTTAGATAATTTTCGCAGAAATCATTAATAACAAATTTTTTAAATTGTTCAAAAGTTTCGATGGAAACATAAGGAATTTTTAGCGCATTGCAAATTTGATTTACATAAGCGATGTCGTTATTCTCACCTTTTGCATCTTTTGGAAAGTGCTGACAGAACATCTGCAAAGTCGCACCAAAAATGTTATACTCCTTATCTTTCAAAATTATTGCTGCGAAAGTGCTGTCAATTCCGCCACTCATTGCAACTGCGATTCTTTTTTTCATTTAAATATTTTATTTAGCCACAAAAGCACCTGCCTGCTCCAAACAGGATTTCAAATCCTGTTTAAATCCTAAAATTTGACATTTAAAATTTGGATTTTTATCTCTTTTTGATTTTATACTTTTGACTTTTCGCTTTTGACTTTTTCCGCCGTTTTCCGTCTCCTATCCTGCTCCAAACAGGATTTCAAATCCTGTTTAAATCCTAAAATTTGACATTTAAAATTTGGATTTTTATCTCTTTTTGATTTTATACTTTTGACTTTTCGCTTTTGACTTTTTCCGCCGTTTTCCGTCTCCTATCCTGCTCCAAACAGGATTTCAAATCCTATCACAGATAGATAATGCTCTATTTTTCATTTTTATATTAAAAAAATATCTAAAATTTGCGTCAAGTTTGAATGAAATTTTTATTAGTGTCTTGATGCCTTAATGGTAAAAAAATTGACAATAAAAAATCCAAAAGTCAATTAAAAATAATATGAAAGAAGAAAATATTTTTACAGTTTCCGAAGTAACCAAACACATCAAAAATATTCTCGAAAGTAGCATTCCTGCTTTATGGATTAAAGGAGAAATTTCAAATTTCAAACACCATTCTTCTAATCATTTTTATTTCACCCTGAAAGATGAAAAAAGCAATTTGCAGTGCGTATTTTTTCACCAATATAATCAATATCTTCGGTTTGAACCAGAAAATGGAATGGAAGTAATTTGCTTTGGACAAATAAATGTTTATGAGCCGAATGGGCAGTATCAACTTTATGTAAGTCAGATGCGACCGCTTGGAATTGGGGATTTGGAAATCGCATTTCGGAAATTGAAGGAAAAGTTTGAAAAAGAAGGATTATTTGACGAGAAATTTAAAAAGCCAATCCCGAAATATCCTTTAAAAATTGGAATTGTTACTTCCAAAACTGGAGCTGCAATTCAGGATATCAAAAATGTTTTGAACAGAAGATTTCCCGTAAAAATATTTCTTCATTCTGCAAGAGTACAAGGCAAAAATGCTGCCGCAGAAATTGTAAAAGGGATAAAATTTTTTAATCAGATGAAAAATGTTGATGTGCTTATTATTGGACGAGGCGGCGGTTCGATTGAAGATTTGTGGGCATTTAATGAGGAAATTGTTGCGAGAGCAATTTTTGAGTCGGAAATTCCAATTATTTCCGCAGTAGGGCATGAAGTCGATTTTACGATTTCTGATTTTGTTGCGGATTTACGCGCTCCAACACCTTCAGCTGCCGCAGAATTAGTTGTGCCGGACAGGCAAAATGTGCAAAATGAACTCACATCTTTTTCGCAAAGAATGAGCACAATAATTCAAAATGAAATTCAATTTCGGCAAAGCAGATGCCGCGAATTTAGATTGCGATTGGAGACAAATCATCCCAAAAATCTGCTTCAAAATTATATGCAGAAATTGGATGAAATGAATTTTCGATTAAATAATTCGTTGAAAAAAATTGTTGATTTTCAACTAAATTTTGAATATCTGAAAAACAAATTCGTTCAAATATTTCGCTCAAAATATTTTGAAAACCTGAAAAATTATTTCCAAAATTACGAAGAAAATCTTCAAAATCTAATTTTGGTAAATCTGAATAAGAAGCAAAATAATTTCATTATATTGGCATCAAAATTGGAGGAATTGAATCCGCTTAAAATTCTAAAAAGAGGTTATAGCATTACAAAAAAGAATGAAAAAATAGTCAACACAATCAAAAATTTACAAATTGCAGATAAAATAAATGTGCAATTTATCGATGGAAAATGCGATTGCATTGTGGAAAATTTAAAGGGAAAAAATGCGAATAGATAATTTGTTGGACAAACTTTGCATTGTGAAACATCGCTCAATTGCGAAAAAAGCGTGCGATAATGAACTTGTACAAATTAATGGCAAAGTTGTAAAGCCATCAAAAAAGGTAAAAAAAGGTGACAAAATCACGACTTCACTTTATGGATATATCGTTGAATTTGAATTGACTGATATTCCAAATAAAAATATAAAAAAATCTGAAGCAAAAAATTATTACAAACTTTTGGTGAAAAATCAGGGATAAAATAGAGAATAAATATTATTAAAATGTTGACAAAAAGAATGAATTACCACATTTTTGCTAAAAAATTATAGGAGATACACAATGAAAAAAATTATTTTAATTTCGGCAATGTTGGCTTTGTCAATTGGGCTGTTTGGAAAATCGATAAATTTGACAACAGCACAAAAAGTCGCCGAGATGAAACTCCAAATCGAGGAAAAATCAAGTTTTGAAATTGATGATGTTTACAAATTACGAAGTGAAAATGAGAAAATTTTATCCTATGTTTTTCACCTTGAGCCAAAAGGTTTTATCGCAATTTCAACTGATTCTGATATTGCACCGATTATTTCATATTCGTTCAGAAATAATTTTATTCCGAAAGATATTCCTCAAAATATTGGATATCAAATGCTAAAAACTGATATGAAATTAAGATTGCAAGCGATTTCAAAAACAGATAAAAAAGTGACCACCGAGAATAATTTGATGTGGGAAAGATATCTTAATGAAGATATGGAATATTTCGGAAACAGAAGTCGCAGTATGTATCCGCCGGAAGGAAGCACACCTACGGGCGGTTGGGTGGAGACGCAATGGCATCAAAGCTATCCGTATAATATGTATTGTCCGATTGATCCCGGCTACGATTTGAGAAGTGTTACGGGATGTGTCGCAACGGCAATGGCTCAAATTATTCATTATCATAGATTTATTGGCGATGTAAGTTTCAGCGATTATGATGATTATTATTCAACATATACAAGTCCATACATTTACATCGATAACAATGCTGCAACTTATGATTTTCCAACTTGGGGAACTCTCAATAGCTATCTTGGGGATGTTACAGATTGCTATGAAACTGCCGATGAATTTACAGAACATTTGAAAGGGACGCTGAATTATGCTTGTGGAACTTCTGTCGATATGGGCTATTCATACGAAGGTTCGGGCAGTCATGTCTATTATTGTGGATATCAACTCCGAAATAGATTTGATTTTGATACAGCCGTTGATTGCTCATACAATCCAGGAAATACAACTCTGCAAAACAATATGATTGATGCTCAACCAGCGATGTTGGGAGTTATTGGAACTCCAGAATATGGTCACGCAATTATTTGCGATGGTTACAACGAAGGAGATGGAACTTTTCATCTGAATTATGGTTGGGGCGGAAGTTCTGATGGTTGGTATGATATTCCAAGCGGTATGCCAGGAGGATTCAATACAGTTACAAGCGCTTGTGTAAATATCGAAGGCGGAACTGTGCCTTTTGTGCTTTCCGGCTGGGTAAATGATGCAAATGTCGATCCCGAAGGAACATATATCACCTTTGAAGGTTTGAGAGATTACGACTGTTATGCCGAAGCAAGTGGATATTTTGAATTTCCATATATGCACGACGGAACTTATCTCGCAACCGCTGTTCTCGAATTAGATGGCGGCGGATATTTTTATAAGCAGAAAGAAATTTATGTCGATGCCAATAATTCTTATGTCCAATTTGATCTCGAGGATTATGAATTTATTTCCGGAACAGTTTCGGGCGCAGGTTCTTTAGAAAACTGCTTTGTCGCAATTTATCAAAATGAGCAAATTCTTACATCCGGATATGCTAATTCGGATGGAGATTTTTCTATTCCCGGACTTCTTCCCGGAGATTATATCGCTACCGTAAGTTTGTCAGAGAATTATTTTGATTCAGAAGAAATCACGATAACGACGGAAAATAACCCAATAAATTTTGTGTTGGAAGAATATCCTTATGAAACGACGACAACTTTTGCTGGTGATCCGACGGAAACATTTCAACTGATTCAGAGTTTAAGTTGTGGAATTCGTCTGGCAGATGAAGATTTGAGCCAACTCGCAGAAGATGTGATTTCTAAAATTAGATTTATGGTTCCCTTTGATCCTGCTGATGGGCAAATTTTCACACAAATGTGGAACGGCGAAATTCTTATTTCTGAGACAGAAATAACTGGTTTTAGCGAAGGAAGTTGGACTGAAATAATATTTGAAAATTTTTCTGCGATTGATACAACGAATGAATATTATGTTGGTTATCGAATCGAACGTTCGTCAGCTGGACCTGCGGCATACCACGATGACGGACCAATTGTTGAAGGAAAAGGCGCATTTATAAAAACTGTCAGCACTTGGATTGAGCTCAATCCCATTGCCTTTGATTTTAATTTCTGTATTGAAGCAATTACAATATCTCAAAATACAGATGTAATTTACGGCGATGTAAATGGCGATGCGAATGTCACTTCTTATGATGCTGCACTTACTTTGCAATATTCGGCTGGACTTATTTCAGGTTGGACAGAAAATCAAATAATTGCCGGCGATGTGAATGGTGATGAAAATATTTCCTCTTATGATGCGGCGTTAATTCTGCAATATTCAGCTGGAATTATCGAAGAATTTCCTGTTGAAAGTGGAATCTAAAATAGATTTACTTTTGGCATAATCTGATAAGATAATTGTAATTAACGAAAGTTGTTATTTAACCGCTCCGAATTTTCTCGTTCGTTTCTGAAAAACCAAAATTGCTTTTAAAAATTCCTCTTTTGAAAAATCTGGCCAAAGTGTGTCGGTAAACAATAATTCCGAGTATGCCGATTGCCAAATAAGAAAATTGCTGATACGAATTTCCCCACTTGTACGAATTACTAAATCTGGATCTGGAAATTTATTTGTATAAAGATTATTTGAAAGATTTTCAATTGTGATTTTTTTTGTATCACTTGCAATAAGCGAATTAACAGCATCGACAATTTCGTTTCTTCCACCATAATTAACAGCAAGAATTAGATTTAAGCCGGTATTATTCTTTGTCTTTTGGTAAGCAGTATCAATTTTTTTTATGAAGCTCTTGCTCAATTCCTTTTTTGAGCCAATAAAATGCACAATAACGTTATTTTTTGCAAGATTTTTTATCTCCAACATCAAAGTTTTTTCGATAAGCGTCAAAACTGCTTTGGTTTCGCTTTCTGGACGGCGCCAATTCTCTGTGGAAAAAGCATAAAGTGTAAGATATTTGATGCCAATGTGACCAGCCGAATTAACAATTTTTCTAACAGCTTCAACTCCAGCTTTATGTCCTTTTAGGCGCGGAAAATTTCTCTGTTTTGCCCATCTGCCATTGCCATCCATTATGATTGCGATATGCTTTGGAATGATATTTTTCTTAATTTTCGCAATCAATTTTTCTTCAGATTTCATTTCATTCCAGAAAATTGTTACAAAAAATTATTGTCAATGAAAAGTAGATAAAATTTGACAAATAGTTGAGAGATTTTGAAAATAAAAAATATGAGAATAAATTTTATGGAGCGAATATGAAGATAAAATCTGTGAAATTAGAATTTCCAGAAGGGATTAACATCATTCTCGGACAATCGCATTTTATAAAAACGGTTGAGGACATTTATGAAATTATGGTTACAAGTGTGCCTGGAATAAAATTTGGACTTGCGTTTTCCGAAGCTTCTGGACCTCGTTTGATACGAAAAGATGGAACTGATGCAAAATTAATTAAGATTGCAGTGAAAAATCTGCAAAATCTTGCTGCCGGGCATTCGTTTATTATTCTGATGAAAGATGCTTTTCCGATAAATTTTTTGAACAATCTGAAAAATTGTTCTGAAATTGTGAATATTTTCTGTGCAACTGCAAATCCTGTGGAAGTAATTCTCGCTGAGACAGAGCAGGGTTGCGGAATTCTTGGCGTGATAGACGGCTTTTCACCAAAAGGAATTGAGAGTAAAAAAGATATAGAAAAGCGAAAAGAATTTCTGAAAATGATAGGATATAAACGATAATGCGATTATTTTTTGCATTTACATTTGAGAATCAGATAAAGCAAAAAATCTATGAGAATATCAAAATTTTGCAGAGATATATTCCAAAGGGTCTGAAATGGGTCGAAAAGGAAAATCTTCATATTACATTCAGATTTTTGGGAGAAACTAATCCAAAAATTATTGATAATTTGAATGAAAAAATTGAAATTTGTGTCAAAGAATTTTCATCATTTTCAATTTCATTTGACAATATTGAAGTAATTCCAAATTTTCATCGTCCACGACTTATCTGGTATAAAATGATTGAAGAGAGCGGAATTTCAAAGAAAATTTTTCAGGCAATTGAAACTGAACTTTCCAAACTAAATTTTAAAAAATCAAACAGACCATTGAAATTGCACACAACTCTCGGTCGCATAAAATACGCAAAAAATCAAGATTGGCAAGCAATTCTAAAAAATGTAAAACCAATTTCTGAAAAAATTCTTTGCAAAGAATTAACACTTTTCAAAAGTCAATTGACAAGTTCTGGACCGATTTACTCAATTGTAAAAAAGTTTCCGTTAAGTCAAAATAATTAGATTTTCAAAAAAATAAGGAGAAGCAAATATGAAAAAAGATACGAGCACGGTCTCTCTGGATACTGCTGTAGACCAAATTAGAAAGAAATATGGCGAGGGCTCAATAATGCGATTGGGCGACAATGTGTTGGTTGAAGTCGATGTGATTCCAACTGGGATTTTATGTTTGGATGGTGCGCTTGGAATCGGTGGAATTCCGCGAGGAAGGATTTCTGAAATTTATGGCGACGAAGCTTCTGGCAAGACAACTCTGGCATTGCACATCGCAGCGGAAGCACAAAAGCAAAATGGCATAATCGCATTTATTGATGCAGAGCATGCGCTTGACCCAATCTATGCGAGAAAATTGGGAATAAATACTGATGAGATGTTGATTTCTCAGCCAGATACGGGCGAACAAGCTCTCGAAATTGCGGAAACTCTTGTGCGAAGCAATGCTGTCGATATTATCATTATCGATTCTGTGGCTGCACTCGTTCCGCAAGTGGAAATTGATGGCGATATGGGTGCGTCGCATGTAGGATTGCAGGCGAGATTGATGTCGCAAGCTCTTCGAAAACTGACTGGCGTTATCAATAGATCCAACTGCTCATTGCTGTTTATCAATCAGACGAGAATGAAAATCGGCGTGGCACCATATATGAATCCGAAGACGACAACCGGCGGAGTTGCCCTGAAATTCTATTCGTCTATCAGAATTGAAGTCAGAAGAGGTGCGCGCATAAAGACAAAAACAGATGTAGTTATTGGAAACACTATCTGGGCGAAAATTGTGAAAAACAAACTTGCTCCTCCATTCAGAGTTACAAAATTCGACCTGATTTATGGCAAAGGCGTCGTTCCCGAAGCGGTGCTTATCGATGAAGGAGTAAATACAAAAATCGTTCAGAAAAAGGGCGCTTGGTTCTCTTATGGCAAATTGCAATTGGGGCAAGGGAAAGAACAATCGACTCAATTCCTAAAAGAGAATCAAAAAATCCGAGATGAAATCGATATAAAAGTTAGAACAGAACTTGGATTGATCAAACCCAAAAAGAATGAAGATAACGGCGATAAAAAAGCAAAAAAAGCGTAATCGTTTCAATATTTTTATAGATGAAAAATTTGCTTTTGCACTTTCGGAAATAGCCCTGCCGCAACTGAATCTTTATGTAAATAAGGAAATTGGCGAAAACGATTTATCTGAAATAAAAGCAAAAATATTTTTTTTCGAAGCTGAAAAAGTTCTGATAAATTATCTGAAATATCGTCAGCGAACTGAAAAAGAAATTGTCTCAAAATTACGACAAAAGGGCTACCAATCTGGAATTATTTCACAGTTGATTGAAAAATACCAAAAACTTGGCTACATAAATGATGAGGATTTTGCAGAGAGTTATCTTCTTGATTTGATTTCTCATCATCCGCAGGGAAAATATCTGCTTATTAGCAAACTTCGGCAAAAGGGGATTTCAAAAGAGGTTATTGACGAACTAATTTTCAAACACATATCAGATGATATAGAAATAGAGATGGCTGACAGGTTGCTTACTCAGCAGAGAAATAGGTTTGCGAAATATGACACAAAAGAGCGCCACGAAAAAGCACTTGCGTATTTACAAAGAAAGGGATTTTCTTATTATATTGCTAAAAAAAGTGTAGATAAATTTGTTTAAGTTTTATTTGCATATTTTTTTGTGTTTTTGAGAAAAAACTTGACAAAGTTTTAAGATAGTCAAAAATGTGGTCGAGGTCAAACCTCAGGTCTATCATTAAGTTAGATCTTTGCCATGGGCAGTGT
>JACKQG010002625.1_pt1 | contig 23196 bp, 21 predicted proteins | sample 8237621 | NCBI WGS metagenome assembly JACKQG01 (sample SAMN15677084, study PRJNA649215) | marine metagenome | biome: marine; feature: Black Sea; material: saline water; isolation source: suspended particulate matter (SPM) from the Black Sea western gyre | collected 2013-06-09/2013-06-10 | depth... | reverse complement strand
AAGCCCGCGACTGCGGGCCGCCGCCATTGCGGCGAGCCAAGCGAACGGAGTGAGCGCCCGGCGACTGAGAGACAATGCAAACGCCTTGGCTTAAGCCAAGGCGTTAAAATCATCCACTAACATATGGATCCGTCCGACATCGACCTGGTCCATGATAACACGGGCGCGGGCTTCTGCTGCCAGCAGATCGAGATCACGGATACGCTGTTTGACACGCGGGATTGCGGCCGCTGTCATTGACAGTTCCCTGAGACCCAGCCCCAGCAACAGGGCGGTGAAACGCGGGTCACCTGCCATTTCACCGCAAATGCTTACCGGAATTCTGGCACGCAAGGCCGCTTCGGCGGAAAACTGGATCAGGCGCAGCACCGATGGATGCAAGGGGTTATATAGACTGGCGACCTGTTCGTCGGAACGGTCAATGGCCAGTGTGTACATGGTCAGGTCGTTGGAGCCGATGGCAAAGAAATCGGCGTCCTGGGCCAGCGCATCGGCCGAAAGGGCGGCACCGGGAACTTCGATCATGACACCGATGGGTGGCAATTCAGGGGCCATGGCGATTTTGCGGCGCTTCAGGTTCCTGGCCATCTGTTTTACAATGTCGCGGGCTTTGCGGATTTCACTGGCGGTCGTGATCATGGGCAGGAGAATGCGCACGGGCCCTGCGGCGCTGGCCCTCAAGATCGCCCTGAGTTGAGTTTCAAAGACTTCCACATGGGCCAGGGACAGTCGAATACCACGCAAGCCCAGGGCCGAAGAAACACTGTCGCCGAACCTGTCGAGCAGTGAGGCGGCAATTTTATCACCGCCGATATCCAGGGTGCGGATGGTTACCGGTTGACCGTCCATCCCCTTAACAATGGTGCGCAAAATTTCATACTGCTCATCTTCACTGGGAATATCAGGCCGGTTCATAAACATGAATTCACTGCGCAGCAGGCCGATGCCGCTAGCCCCTACCTGGCTTATGGGTCCCAGTTGCACAGGCAGTTCCATGTTGGCCTGAAGCCCTACGGGAATACCATCGCGGGTGATCGATGGTTGATTTCGCATGGTATTGAAGCGCTTGGATTCCTGATGAATTTCCTTCTGCCGGCGCTCGTAGGCGGCAATGGTAGCCGGTTTCGGGTTGATGACAATGCGACCGCTGTCGCCATCAACAATAATCCGATCACCACTGCTTGCCCCTTGCAGCAATTCAGCGGCGCCAAGGACTGCGGGCAGACCAAGGGCGCGGGCCATGATCGCGGTGTGGCCTTCGGCACCACCCAGGGCCGTCGCGAAACCGACAACGCGGGCCGGATCAAGTTGAGCGGTATCGGCAGGGGTCAGTTCCTCGGCGACGATGACGGATCCCTTGGGGGCACGGTGTGTGGAGAGACTTGGCTTCTTCACAAGATTACGAATCAGGCGCGCCGCAACCTCGCGAATGTCGTCCAGGCGGGCCGCCAGATAGGCGTCATCCATATTTGAGAAAGCACCGGAAATTTCCGTCAGTTCTGCATGGACGGCGGCCTCGGCATTGATGCGTTCGCTGGCGATACGATTTTCCGCGCCCCGGATCAGGCGGGAATCCTTGAGCATCTGGATATAGGCATCGAGCAGGATTTCCATTTCACCGGCAGCCAGCCCGGGCAAGGATTTGGCCTTGGCACGCAATCTGCCAATTTGCCTGCGAGCCCCGGTAACGGCGGCGTGCAGGCGCTCCAGTTCGGTATCGACGCCTTTGACGGGAATCGAATATTCCGGCACATCAATAGCCCCGCTTTCGCGTTCATGGACAACGCCGATGCCAATTCCCGGTGATACGCCCAGGCCGGTGTAGGTTTGCTCTTTTGGAGTCACTATTCCTCCTCGAACTTGTTGGCGACCAGTTCCATAAGGGTGTCCAGTGCTGCTTGAGCGTCGGCCCCTTTGCAGGTGATTTCAATGTCACAGCCAGTGCTTGCGGCTAACATCATCAGGCCCATAATGGAATGTCCTGAAACAGTCTGGCCTTGTCGACTGACGCCGATATCCGCCTTGAAGGCGCTGGCCGTTTTTACGAATTTTGCTGCCGCACGGGCGTGCAAGCCGCGTTGATTCAGGATCGTGGCGATGCCGGTCAGTTGCCCGGGGTCACCATTCATGCCTGTTCCTGGCCGAGCAGTTGAGAAGCGATGTTGATGTACTTGCGACCGGCTTCCTGGGCGCTGCTCGCGACTTCCATAAGGGTTTCGGTTTTTCTGACAGAAACCAGTTTAATCAACATCGGCAGATTAATACCGGCAATAACCTCCACATTGGCCTTGTCGATAACGGAAATGGCCAGATTGGACGGTGTGCCGCCAAACATGTCGGTCAACAGAATAACACCCTTTCCCTGATCGACCTTGGTAATAGAACTCAGGATTTCCTTGCGTCGCTGCTCCATATCGTCATCGGGGCCGATGCAAACGGTCTCAACATGCTCCTGGGCACCAACGACATGTTCCAGGGCATTGATGAATTCGTCGGCAAGACGACCGTGGGTGACCAGAACCATTCCAATCATTTTAATCAGTCCCTTTGTTCAAGTCTCGATGCAACAGATGAACCTGACGCTCTTCCTGTTCGATCCACCGGGCCAGCTTTTCGGCAACATATACCGAACGGTGACGGCCGCCTGTACATCCCAGGGCTATTGTCAGGTAACTTTTACCTTCCGCCGCGTAACGCGGCAACAAAGGACTTAAAAAAGCGGTCAGGTTATCGAAAAAATTTTTGAAACCGGCATCCCCGGCGATGAAGGCACCAACAGCGTCATCCTTGCCACTCAGGTCCTTCAAGGCAGGATCATAATGGGGGTTGGCGAGAAAACGGACGTCAAAAACAAGATCGGCCTCGCGTGGCAATCCCTGACGGTAAGAAAATGAGGTAACAAAGACGTTCAAGCCGAAATCGCCGGCAATATCAAAGTGACCGTTTAAAATCCTTTTCAGTTCACCGGGGCCAAAACCGGTGGTGTCGATAACCACATCGGCGCGCTCTCTAAGTGGTGATACCAGTGCTCGCTCGTGGGCAATGCCGTCACTGACCGGTCGGTCCTGGGCCAGCGGGTGGCGGTGGCGGGTCTCGGCGTAGCGTCTGCGAAGTTCGTCGTCATCACAGTCAATAAACAGGACTTTTGCTTCAAGGGAGCTCTCCTTGAGCATCCGGTCCAGTTCGCTAATGAAGGTGTCGATAGCGAACCCGCGGGTGCGAAAATCGACACCAATGGCGATCGGACGCTGGAGACTGTCTTTTTGCGGTGGTTTAACCAGTGCACCCAGCAGTGTTAACGGGACATTGTCGATGGCTTCATAGCCCATATCCTCCAACGCCTTCAGGGCCGATGTTTTGCCGGCTCCTGACATGCCCGTAACCAACAGCACACCCAAAACCCTACCTGGCGCAGCCTCACGAAAGGCAGGTATGGAAATTGCGTCATCGGTCATTTTTACCGGCTCTCTTTAAGGAACATGCTCAATGTCTCCTTTTACCCGACGCACAATAAGCCGCACCTTTGCCGATGCCGAAGCCTCAAACGGGGCGAGGCAAAAATGAGCAACGGGCAGGCCCAGAAGGTCTACGGTTTGATCATCGGCCAAACGTTCGATTTCATCCGTCAAAACCAGATCGATGACGACGCCAAGCTCGGCCCGCAGGGCGGCCCCGATATTCAATACCCCGACACCGCGGACTTCAATTAAATCCTTGATCGGTTCAGGGGCGCGGGCATTCAATTTGCCGTTGTCCACGGACAGTTCCGTATAGTCATCTGCGATCAGCCTGGCCCCTTCGTCGATAAGGCGTAGCGCCAGATCGGATTTACCGCTACCCGGGGGGCCAATCAACAGGACGCCAAGGCCATCGACCTCGACACAGGTGCCGTGCACTTTTTCAGAAGCTGGATTTGGCATGATTGGGAAAGGGTGCGGTAAAAATTGGGTAGGTGTCAACCTTTTGGCAAGGTTATTTTAAAGCGCGCACCGATGATATCACCGTTCCCATCGACGCGGTTTTCCGCCGTAATGGAACCATGGTGGGTTTCGACGATTTGCCGCGAAATGCTCAGGCCGAGTCCGGAATGGGTGCCAAATTTTTCGGCTTCGGGGCGCTGGGTGTAAAAGCGCTCAAAGACCGTTTCCAGTTTACCCTCGGGAAGCCCCGGTCCTTCATCATCAAAGGTAATGCTGATCTGATTACCCAGGTCGCTTGCTTCAATCGATATGGATCCCTCAGCCGGACTGAAGGAAAGGGCATTGGTGAGCAGGTTGGCGAAAACCTGGCCTAACCGGCTTTCGATGCCGGCAATAACCATATCGCCCTGACAGATGAATTTAATGTGACCGCCCGTCATCTCGTTGCGAGCGTCAACCAGGCTGGTTAGCAGTTTGGATACGTTAACGGGCCGGGTTTCGGCCTTTGACAACTCGGCGTCAAGGCGCGAAGCATCGGATATGTCGCTGATCAGCCGGTCCATGCGCTCGACATCGTCAAGAATAATATCCATCAGTTTCTTCTGCTGCTCGGGGTCGTTGACCCGGGCCGCCGTTTCCACAGCGCTGCGCAAGGAGGTCAGGGGGTTCTTGATTTCGTGCGCCACATCGGCGGCAAAACTTTCAATGGCGTCCATGCGCTGCCACAGGGCTTCGGTCATATCTTTTAGCGAGCGCGACAGTTCGCCGATTTCGTCACCGCGGGCAGCAAAATCGGGAATTTCATGTTGCCGGTGATGACCGTGACGGACCCGTTCGGCGGCTTCGGCAAGGTGGCGCACGGGCCTGGCGATGGTGCCGGCCAGATAAAGGGACAGCAAGATGGTGACGCCAAGGGCAACAGCGAAAACTTTAAGAATATTAATGCGAACCTCGCGTAGCGCCTGTTCGATGTTATCGGAATTTCTGGTTAGCATCAGGGCGCCGAGAACCTGCTTGTAGCGTTGTACCGGCACGGCGACGCTTAGCACCATGTCGCCGCCGCTTGTCGATCTGACGGCGTAACCTGACTCGGCCGACAGCGCAGAAACCACTTCGGGGTAATCTTCGGCCTGTTGAAAGGTTTTTTCCAGATACGGCGGCATGGCCCCGCGACCAGGAAGCAGGGTCAGGAAATGCTCGAAAATATCTAGGGCCTTGCTGACGATGGTTGTGTTGACAGGATTCTCGTCACCCGGTGGAGGCAGGGTTTCGCGTTCTACCGTGTTACGCCTTTGTGACGAGCGTTGGGTGTCGGCGATGAGAACCCCGTCGGGTGCGAACAGACGGGCCCGACCGCCGGTTGTCTGGACCAGACGCTGAACCATGCTGACGGCTACGCGGGGGCGCAGCAATTGACGCCCCGTTGGAATGTCCTCGGCCGCACTTTCACCAAGGGCGGCGGCCAGAATCTCCGCATGAACTCTCAGGGCAGACAATTCTGAAGCCACCAGGCTATCGCGGTATTGACCCAGATAGAGAAGCCCGGCAACGAGAATAGCCAACGCCAGCACATTGATCGCCAGAATGCGGCGGATGATTGGCGACGTCAGCCGGGGGCGTCTGGGCATGGGGCTGTCGGATGTCATGGTTCTTTTACGTCCCCCTCCCTCAAGTCGTTAGTCGTCGCGGTAACGGTAGCCGACGCCATAAAGAGTTTCGATTTGTTTGAAGTCGGGATCATGGGCGCGGAATTTTTTGCGCACCCGCTTGATGTGCGAATCGATGGTGCGGTCGTCGATATAGATGTGCTCCCCGTAAGCGAAGTCGATCAACTGGTCACGATTTTTAACGTGACCCGGGTGACGCGCCAGGGCTTGCAATAAAAGAAATTCCGTCACCGTAAGAACGACTTCCTCACCTTTCCAGGTGCACTGATGGCGGGTTGCATCAAGGGTCAGGTTGCCGCGCTTGACGACACTATCATCACTTTCCGGAGCCGCAGAATTTTCAGCCCGTCGCAGGATGACGTTGATCCGTTCAATCAGCAGACGCTGGGAGAACGGTTTGGTGATGTAATCATCCGCGCCCATGCGCAAGCCAAGAAATTCATCAATTTCGTCGTCTTTTGAGGTCAGGAAAATAACCGGACACTTTGATTTGGCACGGATTTTCTGCAGTAGCTCCATACCATCCATGCGCGGCATTTTAATGTCGAGCACAGCAAGATCGACCGGGTTGCGGCTTAATCCGGCAAGCGCTTCCTCGCCGTCCGAATAACAATTCACCGCAAAGCCTTCTGATTCCAGCGCCATTGAGACGGAGGTCAGAATATTTCGGTCGTCGTCAACCAGGGCAATGGTTCGGGACATGAAACGGCCTCGTGCAACTTGGTTAAAACCTGCCACCCATGTATGGCAGGTTCTTATTCTATTAGCTTTGTGGCGAAATTATAGCCGCAAGCGCCTGATACCCAAGGATGAAATCAACACGAGGCCGCAGACAAAGTTACTGGGCCTCTGTGGCCCCTTCTTTCATGTGCTCTTCATGCATTTTTTTGTGCTCGGCATCTTTCATGTGCTCTTCGTGCATTTTTTTATGTTCTTCGTCGTCCATGTGCATCTTGTGATCCATGGTTTCCATGGCCCCGACCTTGCCGACGTGGACCATAATGGTCGCCTTGCCGGCGTTTTTGAATGTCAGGGTCAGGGGGAACATATCGCCCTCATTTAAGGCCCTTTTCAAATTAAACAACATGATGTGAAAGCCACCGGGTTTAAGCATGGTCATGCCGCCTGCCGGAATGTTGATGCTCATGACATGGGCCATTTTCATGACGCCGTCTGTCATGGTGTGGGTATGTAATTCTGATTTTCCGGCGGCAAGGGTTTCTGCCGCAATCAGCTGATCGTCTGCGGCACCGTTATTGGTGATGGTCAGAAAGGCGCCACCAGGGCGGTTGGCACCGATGGTTGCCCGGCCCCAGGCTTTGGAGACGGTGATATCGCCAGCACTGACATTTTCGGCGGCGCTGGCCGTGCTCAGGGTTAATAAAAAGAGCGCGATAAGGGTTGAGAGTATTTTCATCTGTCAAAAGTTCCTTCGAGTGGGAAAAGAATACATCAAAGCGCCTTCCCGTTGGTCAGGGGATTTTAACGCTTTTACAAATCGATGGGATATCAGACAGAAACGGGTGGAGCACGGGCATGGGCGTGCGATATCAGGCGGCCATCGCCAGCATCGCCTTTGGTATTAATAACAAAGGCAAGGTGCACAAATTCGCAAGGGAGAGATTGGGCGAGCGGCGTCAGCAGGACCGATTTTGCGGTGGAAAAGCCCAGGCAAACCGGGCAATCAAATGTATCCGGACTTTGCTCGGGCGCAGGGGTGGGCTCGGACGTACCGCGCTGCATGGCTTTGCAAAGCACCATATAAAATGGCGCCTGTGTGCCCTCTGAGGCACCCGAAAGGGGAACGCCCTGTGCGAGCGTTGCCAGCATGGGCAAGGAAAGGGCGAGGACGGCGAGCCAGGTAACGAACTGACGGCGTCTTGGACGTTGGGATTTCACAGGCGGGTGCATTTAAAGTTCTATAAATCAGGCTGTTTTTTTAGAGGCCGGACAATGAGCGGTTGTGTCGCCGCAAGCAATAGTAAAATTACCATGACCATGCCTTGACGCCAATCAAACCGATTGGCACATATGGTTATGGCGAAAAAACAACATGACAAGCCCGTCGACGTTATTGCTCGTGCGCTGGTTCGGCGCAGCCGCTCGGCGACATTGGCCAGCGCCCTTACAGGACGTCGTCAGGGCTGGCCCTATGCATCACTGGTAACCGTCGCCTGTACGGGTGAGGGCAGCCCTGTCCTGTTGTTATCCACATTGGCCGACCATACCCGCAATCTTCTTGAGGATCCCCGCGCTGCCCTGTTGTTCGAGGAGGCTTCAGGCCTGACCAATCCGCAAACCGGCCCCAGAGTGACCTTGACCGGCCGCTTGAAGCCGACGAACGACCCTAGGGCCGCCCGCCGCTTTCTGGCCCGTCACCCGGGGGCAGACCTGTATGCCGGTTTTGTCGATTTTGGTTTCTACCGCATGACGGTAGAGCGGGCTCACTATGTCGGTGGCTTTGGCCGGGCCAGTTGGTTGGGGGCAAAAAAATTTCTCTTTGAATCAAAAGCTTCCGACCATGTGATGGCGGCAGAACAACGATTGATTGGGCGTTTGAACCGGGATTATGGAGATATCTTGTCGCGAGTGGCCGGGAAACCGGGCAAACAGTGGTGCATCGTCGGTGTCGACCCCGAAGGCCTCGATTTGATGTCCACCAAGGTTTTTCGGCGCTTGGATTTCCCTCAACCGGTGCGTTCAGGGCGCGGGGTGGGCGGTGAAATTGAAAAAATGATAAAAAAAATGGAATATCTTGAATAATTCCCGATTTGTGCCTTTAAAAATGATCACGAATCCGCTTCAATGACACCGATGTTAATTCGATAAAATCCAGAGACGGCAAAGAGTGGGGAAATGCTAGGAATTACTGCAATTATCGCCGTCATCGCATTAATGGCGGCCCTTGGCGCTCTTTGGATGGTCACGGAGGCGGTTAAAAAAATTGATGGCCGCACCCGCCGCACCGTCGATAACCAGATGAAAGGGCTCAGGAATTCTTTTTCCGAGCTGGCCGCCCTGGCCCAGAAAAATTCGAAAACCCAAGATGCCATGCTCAACAGGATTCGTGATCTGGTCAAAACCCGCGAAGCTGCGGCTGTTGAGATGGAGGCATTAAAACGTAAGATTGATGCCCTCAACGCTCAGTCCTCCTCCGATAGCGCAGGAGTCCGGCGCAAAGCCTGAGGCGATCTTAATATCCCCGTTTATCCTCAGAAAACAGCCAAACTTTGGCCAATCCCGGTTGTCAGGGCATTGAATTGTTCGTATGGTTTAGAGCATCGAATTTGCTGAAAACCCGCTATTCCTTTAGGAGCCTCCATGACCACGAAAGGTGAAGACCGGACTTCCAACGCTAAATTACTGACCTGGGTCGAGGAAATGACGGCGCTGTGCAAACCCGACAGCGTTTACTGGTGTGATGGAAGCGAAGCTGAATATGACAGCCTTTGTCAGCAAATGGTCGATAGCGGCACGCTGATCCGCTTAAACCCGGAAAAACGCCCGAACAGTTATCTCGCCCGTTCGGATCCCCGCGATGTGGCCCGGGTTGAAGACCGAACCTTTATTTGTTCTGCCAAGGAAGCCGACGCCGGACCGACCAACAACTGGTGTGAGCCGACCGAAATGCGGGCAAAATTGAACGGCCTGTTCGATGGATGTATGGCTGGCCGTACCCTGTATGTGGTGCCGTTTTCCATGGGGCCGCTGGGCTCGCCCATTGCTCACATTGGCGTTCAAATCACCGATTCCGCCTATGCGGCGGTTAATATGAAAATCATGACACGGATGGGGCAAAAGGTCCTCGACATCCTGGGGAATGACGATTTTGTCCCCTGCATGCATACCGTTGGGGCACCATTGCAAGCGGGCGAAGCCGATGTGACCTGGCCGTGCAACGATGAAAAATACATCGTCCATTATCCCGAAGCCCGTGAAATCTGGTCTTTCGGCAGCGGCTATGGCGGCAACGCCCTTTTGGGCAAAAAATGCTTCGCTCTCAGGATTGCCTCGGCCATGGCCCGTGATGAGGGCTGGTTGGCCGAACATATGCTGATTTTGGGCCTTGAAAGTCCCGATGGGGAAAAGACCTACATTGGCGCTGCCTTCCCCAGTGCCTGCGGCAAGACCAATCTGGCGATGCTGATTGCGCCGAAAGGCTTCGAGGGCTGGAAGGTTCATACGGTTGGTGATGATATTGCCTGGGTCAAGCCGACAGGCGATGGCACCTTCAGGGCGATTAATCCGGAAGCCGGTTATTTTGGCGTCGCCCCGGGCACCTCCTATCAATCAAACCCCAGCGCCATGGAAACCGTTAAGGCCAATTGCATCTTTTCCAACGTCGCCCTGACCGATGATGGCGATGTCTGGTGGGAAGGCATGGACGGCGATGCGCCAGCACATGCCATCGACTGGCGCGGTAACGACTGGACCCCGGACAGTGAAACCCCGGCGGCTCATCCCAATTCCCGTTTCACCGCCCCTGCGAGCCAATGCCCAAGCGTCGATCCGGCCTGGGAAGATCCCGATGGGGTCCCCATTTCGGCATTCGTTTTCGGTGGCCGTCTATCGACCACGTTCCCGCTGGTGTTTCAGTCCTTTGACTGGCAACACGGCGTTTATCTGGCCGCCACCATGGGTTCGGAAGCGACCGCGGCGGCAGTTGGTCAGGCCGCCATACGACGTGATCCAATGGCGATGCTGCCGTTTTGCGGCTACAACATGGGCGATTACTGGCAGCACTGGCTGAGCATGGAAAGCAAGGTCAAAAAAGCCCCCGCGATCTTCCGCGTCAACTGGTTCCGCAAGGATGAAAACGGCAAGTTCATCTGGCCCGGTTTCGGCGAAAATATGCGGGTGCTGAAATGGATTGTTGACCGGGTACGCGGCCGTGTCGAAGGCGTTGAAAGCCCGTTTGGGATCATGCCCCGTCATCAGGACATCACCTGGGCTGGTCTGGATTTTGACGTCGATACTTTCTACAAGCTGATGGAAATTGACCGTGCCGCAGGTCAGGCCGAGGCGGAAGACCAAAGCAGCCACTTCGCGAAATTCGGGGCCACCCTGCCCGGCGAGATGGAACGCCAACGTGGTCTTCTGATCGAACGTCTGGATCAGGCACCGGACGTGTGGAAACTGGAAGGCTCTTAACCTTCGGCCGGAGCTTTCAGGGATTTACCACAATGGGGACACATGGTTGTGGCGTCTCCGCTGAAGCGCATTTCGGTTTCGAGAATTTCCTCGGCGTCCTGGGCGCGAATGCCAAGACCCTCGCGGACTTCGTTCAGGGCGACCTCTTCCTCGTCAGAAATAACGCCGTCTTCCAGCGCCGTCTCGACCATGTCGGAATATTTCTTGCGCCGCCTGTGCAATTCGTTGGAAAACCCTGAAGACAACAGGCCGGCCGGCAGGGCAACCATGCCGATGCCCAGAATGCCTATGGCAGCGCCCATCAGCTTGCCCCACAGGGTGACCGGAACGACATCACCGTAACCGACCGTGGTCATGGTGATCACCGCCCACCACATGGCCGCCGGGATCGAGCCGAAGGCTTCGGGTTGAGCTTTATGTTCGGCAAGATAGGCAAGACTCGCCGTCAGCACCAACATCAGCATTAACACGAACATGGCCGCACCAATTGCCCGGCCCTCATCGCGCAACACGTTGAGCAACAGCGACATTGACGAGGAATAGCGGGTCAGTTTGAAGACTCTGAGCAGACGCAAAACTCTTAAGAACCGCAGGTCGATTTGGAAAAAGAAACCCAGGTAAAACGGCAGGATGACAAACAGGTCAATCAGGGCCATAGGAGTGAGCATGTAGCGAAGGCGTCCCAAAATGGGATGCCGGTAATCGATTTCGTCGTCATCAACGGCCGACCACACGCGCAACACATACTCGACACTGAAGATAATGATCGAGAAAACCTCAAACCAGAAAAACAGTTTCAGCCAACCCTGCCCAAGACCAGGCAGGGTTTCAAAGATAACGGCGGCGACATTAAGGGCGATCAGTGTAATCAGGCAGCCATCAATAAAGCGCCCGACCTTGTCATGAGGCAAGGAGATATCGAGAATCTCATGAGCCCGCTGGCGCCGGGTAGAGGGACCATCCCGGTTGGGATAGCCAAAAGGATTGTTGGCGCTAGGACTCATGGTTAACTTTTCTGGTTTTCCAGCCACAAACAATCAATGTCACCCATCCGGCCATCATCAACCAGCCCCCGACGGGGGCGGCCCCTTCAACGGGGACGTAGCCAATCAGGGCGTACAGGTACAGGGTGCCGGAAAATAAAATGATACCCAGGCTAAAGGAAAGACCGGCCAAAAGGGGTAATCTGGAGGCCTTAAACGGGTCCTGTGAGGCAATCCAGGAGACGCCGATAAGGGCCAGGGCGTGCCACATCTGGTAATCGACCCCCATCATGAAAATCTGCCTGATCGAATCGTTCTCGCCCAGACTGTGCCAGCCGTAAGCACCGGCACCAACGCTCGTGGCACCGAAAAAACCGGCAACGATTAACCAAAGTCCGGACATGGCGACTCCTTGAAGCATAAAGACCAGTTACCGGTATAACGAAAAGAAATTAACGTAATATTGAAGGTTGCGGATTGTAATCAGGACTGGCATTCGCAGGAACCGCCCGGGTCGGGCGGTGTTTGGTTCGTCCATGTTGGGATTTCGCAAATCCGTTTCCGCCTTACTGGCCCCAGCCCTGCTGGTGGTGCTCTCTTTGGGTATCGCCGGGGGACATGTGGCGCTGTCTGTTTCGCTGAAGGATATTCTGCCCAATATTCCTTACGTTCTGACACTTCTGGCCCTGCTTCTGGGACTGTGGTTCAAGCGCGAGCGGGTCATTTTTAGCGCCCTGCCGCTGGGATTTGCCAACCTCGCCATGCTCAATGCGTGGCCGCAGGTGCCGGCAAGCGGGCCCATGTGGCAGATCGCCTATCCCGCACTATGTCTTTTTCTGCCCGTCTATTTGCTCTCTGTCGCTTTTTTCAGGGATTGCGGTTTGCTCAGCCTCAGTGGTCTGGTCCGCGTGTTGTGGCTATTCCTGCCCTTCGCGGCGGTGCTTGTCGCCGTCGATGACGCCGTTTCAGTTGAGGCGCAGGCGCAGATGGCCGCGGCGCTTCATTTCAGGCCGTTTTCGACGGATCTGGATTTCTGGAGTCACTTGCCGCAACCGGCAATTTTATTGTTCGGCGGGGCGACGCTGATTTTATGCGGACGTTTTATTTTTTACCCGACACCTATGGAAGGTGCCATGCTGGGGACAATGGCGTCGGCCTGGGCGGCATTGCATCACGTTGGTGACGGGGTGATGGCGTCGTTGCTTTTAAGTACCGCGCTCTTGTTGTTGATCGTGGCGGTGGTGCAGGATGCCTACCACATGGCCTTTCTTGATGAATTGACGGGTCTTCCCGCACGCCGGGCCATGAACACGCAACTCGGGCGTTTGGGAAAACGGTTTTCCGTGGCCATGGTCGATGTCGATCACTTTAAAAAATTCAATGACGCCTACGGCCATGATGTTGGCGACCAGGTGTTGCAGATGGTGGCCATGAGGATGGCCCGTGTTACCGGCGGTGGCCGTGCCTTTCGATATGGCGGTGAGGAATTTGCAGTGCTGTTCCCGGGCAAGGATGTGGAGGCCGCAAAAGAGCACTTGGAAGCGCTTCGCCAGGCCATTGCCGACTCGTCGTTTGCCCTGCGTGCCGAGGGCCGTCCTGAAACGGCCCCGAAAGGAAGGAACAAGCCCGGGTCTGGAAAAAAAACCAAAACGGTCAGCGTCACCGTATCCATGGGTGTTGCCGGCCAGGTCGAAGGAATCCCGGATCCCGACGACGTTCTGAAAGCCGCCGACAAGGCCCTGTACAAGGCGAAAGAAAATGGCCGAAACAGGTTGGTAAGTGATCGTCCGACGATCTGAGGTTTGATCTAGGTCAATGTTACGATCTACGCCGAAGTTAATATCCATGTTGGGGTGCCGACTTTTTGATTTGAGCCTTTTTCAGTTTTCTAAGAATCAAAGGGAGAGGGATGGAGGTTCGCATTTTCAATTGCATGGTGATGGCCACGGCACTGTTTGTTGCCATGAGCGTAACCGCCAATGCCAATGAAACGACCGCAAGGGCTTTGCGCCTGGCGCAACAACCTCTTGCCGATACCAAACCGGGAAACCTTGAAAAAGGTAAAGATGTCTACATCCATCGCAAAAAGGGGAACTGTCTGGCTTGTCACGGCGTGAAGGAACTTGAGAACGTCCCGTTTCACGGCGAGGTCGGTCCGCCCCTGGACGATGTAGGCGGGCGCCTGAGCGAAAGCCAAATCAGACTTCAGCTTATTGATGCCAAGGTTAACAACCCGGACTCCATCATGCCTGCCTATTATCGCAGCGAAGGCTTAAACAGGGTTTTAAAAAAGTGGAAAGGCAAGACCATCTTGTCGGCCCAGGAAATTGAAGATGTTGTTGCTTATTTGATGACGTTAAAGGGCGAGTAAAAAACAGCCAAGCGGGAGGGCGCATGTCATGAAGGCGAATTTTGTTTGTGGCCCGGTCGTTATTGCGATTGGCATCATATTGAGCGACTTTACAGTGGCCGTCGGCGATACCATGGAAGAGGAGAAAAACCTCAAATCCGGCTATTATTATGCTTCCCAGGAAACCCGGGATATGCAGGACGATGATTTCGGCAACCCGGCTTTACTCTTGCTTGAGGATGCCGAGGAACTGTGGTCGAAGGTTGAGGGGACGGCGGGCAAATCCTGTGCCTCATGCCACGAGGATCCTGCCAGCGATATGAAAGGTGTCGGTGCCACCTACCCCAAATATGATGAAATTCTGAAAAAGCCCATTACCCTTTCCCAGTTTATTAACCGGGAACGCCGGGAAAAAATGGGAGCCAAGGAATGGAACTGGGAATCCAAACAATTGCTCGGGCTATCCGCCTACATCATGTTGCAATCCAGGGGCATGCCCTACACGTTGGTGATCGATGGCCCCATGGAACCCTTCTTTAAACAGGGCCGGGAATTGTATTTCACCCGCAGCGGTCAATTTGATATGGCTTGCAAATATTGCCATACGGATTACGCCGACACCCTGCTGCGAGGAAACAGGTTGAGCAATGGCCTGGCCAATGGCTTTCCGACATACCGGTTGGGTGCGCAGAGGCTGGTTTCCCTGCATAACCGTTTCATGGGTTGCGAAAAAAGACTGCGCGCCCAGCCTTACAAGGCTCAGTCCGATGAATACATTAATCTGGAGTTGTATCTGAAGTGGCGAGGAAGAAATATTTCCATAGAGATGCCTTCCGTGCGTCTTTAGAAAAGGATTATCGGGGGCCGCCGATAAGGGGCCGAATGTTTTTAGGGAAAACGGCTACTTAAGCCCCGACATCGGGCAACCGGTGCTGGCGCAGGTTGGCGCGCCGCAGGCCGGGGCGGCTGTGCTTTTGGCGACGTTGGGGGCCATCAGTCCCTTGGCCACCTTTTTGTCGCCGCAAGTCGGACAAGCCAGGGATTTTGTTTTGATCTGCTCGTCGTAATCGCCAGACGAGGTGAACCACTCATCAAAACTGTGGCCTTTCGAGCAATTGAGCGAGTAGACGATCATTTCAGCGGCAGCTCCGATGAACCCATCAGGAATTCGTCGATGGCCCGGGCGCACTGGCGACCCTCGCGAATGGCCCAGACGACCAGCGACTGGCCGCGTCGCATGTCACCGGCGGCGAAGACTTTATCGACGGATGTTTTATAGGCACCTTCGCCATCCGTAGTGGCGGCCACATTGCCGCGCCCATCGTATTGAACACCAAAGTCATCAAGCATACTTTCATGGACCGGGTTGAGGAAACCCATGGCCAGCAGGACAAGATCGGCCTTCAGTTCAAAAGCGCTACCCTCTACGGGTTCCGGTTTGCCGTTGGACCAGTCCATGGCGACACCCTTGAGCGTCGTCACCTTGCCGTCCCTGCCTTCAAGGGCTGTCGTGCCGACGGCCCATTTACGCTCGCAGCCTTCTTCGTGCGAGGTCGAGGAGCGCTGCTTGATTGGCCAGTTTGGCCAGGTCGTGCCCTTGTCTTCTTTTTCAGGGGGCAGCGGCATGATTTCCATTTGCGTGATCGACGCCGCACCCTGGCGCGCCGATGTTCCGACACAATCGGCCCCGGTGTCACCGCCACCCAGGACGGCAACATGTTTGCCGGTGGCCAGAATCTCTTCGGTTCTGTCTAACGCTTCGCCGGAATTGCGGCGGTTCTGCTGGGTCAGGAAATCCATGGCGAAGTGGACACCGTCAAGCTCGCGCCCGGGTACCGGCAAATCGCGTGGCTGTTCTGATCCGCCAGTAAGCGCAATGGCGTCGAACTTCAAAAGCAGACGTTCGGGAAGCACGTTGTAACCGACATGGGAATTGGGCCGGAATTCGACCCCTTCGGCCTGCATTTGCGACATGCGCCGATTGATCAGGTTCTTGCTCAACTTGAAGTCAGGGATTCCATAGCGCAGCAGGCCGCCCATCTTGGCGTTCTTTTCGAAAACCACGACGGCGTGTCCGGCCCGCGCCAGTTGCTGGGCGCAAGCCATGCCGGCAGGACCAGCCCCGACAACGGCGATGCGTTTGCCGGTCAGCCGTTTTGGAACCTGCGGCTCCATCCAGCCTTCGGCCCAGGCGCGATCAACGATGGCGCATTCAATGGTCTTGATGGTCACCGGTTCATCCGTCAGGTTGAGGGTGCAGGCGGCTTCGCACGGGGCCGGGCAAATACGACCGGTGAATTCCGGGAAGTTGTTGGTGGAATGCAGAACTTGCGAGGCCTCGCGCCAATTGCCGGAATAAACCAGATCATTCCATTCAGGGATGATATTGTTGACCGGGCAGCCATTGTGACAAAAGGGAATACCGCAATCCATGCAGCGCGCACCCTGATCGCGGAGCGTCTGTTCGGACAATGGAATCATGAATTCTTCATATCCGGTGACTCGCTCGGCAGCTGGCTTATAGATCCGGTCCTGACGCGGGAATTCCTGGAAACCTGTTGGCTTACCCATTATTCGGCTCCCACAGCAATTGGTTCTTCTTCGGCCTTGGCCCTGATGTCCTCCAGCGCCCGGCGGAAGTCGACAGGCATCACCTTGACGAATTTACTCACTGCGGTGGGCCAATTATCGAGGATCTCTTTAGCCCGGTTGCTTGTGGTGTTGTCGAAGTGATCCTGGATCATCGCTTTCAGTCGTTGCGCGTCGTGGGTTGTCATGTCGGCAAGGTCGGCCTCGCTAACGACGGTGCCGTCATCCGCGATGGTTTCAAGTTCGACCTGGGCCATGTTGCAGCGCTTCTCAAAATCACCGTCTTCATCAAGCACATAAGCAATGCCGCCTGACATCCCGGCGGCAAAATTGCGACCTGTGCCCCCCAAGACGACGACGCAGCCACCTGTCATGTATTCACAGCCATGATCACCGACCCCTTCGACAACGACGTTAGCACCGGAATTTCTGACCGCGAAACGTTCCCCCGCGATACCGCGGAAATAACAGGTCCCGGAAATAGCGCCATAAAGAACGGTGTTGCCGACAATGATATTGTCTTCAGGAACAATCGGGCTGTCAGGGCTCGGGTAGATAATAATCTTGCCCCCGGACAGGCCCTTGCCAACGTAATCGTTGGAATCGCCAGCCAGCTCCAGGGTGACGCCGCGCGCCGCCCATGCGCCAAAGCTCTGACCGGCGGTGCCTTTCAGTTTAATGTGGATGGTGTCGTCTTTTAATCCTGCGTGACCGTGGCGTTCGGCGATGCACCCTGACAGCATGGCGCCAACCGAACGGTTGATGTTCAGGATGCCGGACTCGATGACCACCGGGGTGGCGTTCTCAATAGCGTCCCGGGCTTTCTCGATAAGCATGTTATCGAGTGCTTTATCAAGGCCGTGGTCCTGTGTTTCGCAGTTAAAAATGGCAACGTCAGTGTCTGCTTTTGGGGTCTTCAGAACACCTGAGAAATCAAGCCCTTTGGATTTCCAGTGACTGACCGCATCAGACTTTTGCAAACGATCGGAACGGCCGATCATTTCGCTGACGGTCCTGAAGCCAAGTTCGGCCATCAGTTCGCGCACTTCCTCGGCAATGTAGGTGAAAAAGTTGACGACGTCTTCGGGCTTGCCGGTGAAGCGCTTGCGCAATTCCGGGTCCTGGGTTGCAACCCCGGCCGGGCAGGTATTCAGGTGGCATTTGCGCATCATGATGCAGCCTTCGGCGATCAAAGCGCCAGTGGCGAAACCGAATTCATCGGCACCCAGCAGGGCGCCAACAACAACGTCGCGCCCGGTCCGAAGGCCGCCATCGACCTGAACGGCGATACGACCGCGCAATTTGTTCATGACCAGCGTCTGATGGGTTTCGGCGAGGCCAATTTCCCAAGGGCTGCCGGCGTGCATGATCGAGGTGATCGGGCTCGCCCCGGTGCCGCCGTCGGCCCCTGAAATGGTGACGTGATCGGCGTGCGCCTTGGAAACCCCGGCGGCGACCGTGCCGACACCAACTTCCGATACCAGTTTGACCGATATACGGGCCTTGGGGTTGACGTTTTTAAGGTCGTGGATTAACTGCGCCAGATCTTCAATGGAATAAATGTCGTGATGGGGCGGCGGCGAAATCAGGCCGACGCCGGGGGTCGAATGACGGACCCGGCCGATCCATTCATCGACCTTGTAGCCGGGCAGCTGGCCACCTTCGCCGGGCTTGGCGCCCTGCGCCATCTTGATCTGGATGTCGTCGGCGTTGACCAGGTATTCGGTGGTCACCCCGAAACGCCCGGACGCCACCTGCTTGATCGCCGAGCGCATGGAGTCGCCGTTGTCCATGGGCTTGAAGCGCACCGCTTCCTCGCCGCCTTCGCCGGTGTTGGATTTGGCCCCGAGACGGTTCATGGCGATCGCCAGATTGGTGTGGGCTTCCCAGGAAATCGAGCCGAAGGACATCGCCCCGGTGGCGAAGCGCTTGACGATTTCGCTTGCCGGTTCGACGTTATCAATGGGAATGGACTGACCCGGAACAAACGAGAACAAGCCGCGCAGGTTCTTCAGTTTTTTATCGTGATCGTTAATCAGGGAAGAATAGGTCTTGAAGCCTTCGTAATCGCTGCTGCGGACCGAATGTTGAAGGGCGGAAATGGTTTCAGGCGTCCAGATATGCTCCTCGCCGCGAGTCCGGTAAGCAAGCTCACCACCAACGTCCAGCGCATCGCGGTAGATCGGCGCGGCCCCGTATGCGTCACGGTGGCGGCGCATGGTTTCCTCTGCAATCTCGGCCAAACCGACGCCTTCAATGGTGGTTGCCGTGCCGGTGAAGTATTTGTCGACGAAAGCGCTCGACAGGCCGACGGCGTCAAAAATCTGGGCCCCGCAATAGGACTGATAGGTCGAGATGCCCATCTTCGACATGACTTTAAGAATGCCTTTGCAGACGGCCTTGATGTAGCGTTTATGGGCCTCTTCCAGGCTTAAGACCTCAGGCAGGTTGTGACGCAGATGGGAAATTGACCCGAATACCAGATGCGGGTTGATGGCCTCCGCACCGTAACCGGCGAGCAGACAGAAGTCATGCACCTGGCGGGCTTCGCCGGTCTCGACAACCAGTCCCACTTCGGTGCGCAGGCCTTCACGGATCAAGTGGTGGTGAACGGCGGCGGTGGCCAGCAGAACTGGCAGGGGGACACGGTCGGCGTTAACGCCGCGATCCGATAAAATCAGGATATTATGGCCTTCAAGAACAACTTGCCGGGCTTTTTGGCATAACTGGTCGAGGGCCTCTTCCATGCCATCAGCGCCCCGGCTGGCCAAATAACAGGTATCCAGCGTATAGGTGACGAAGGCGTGATCAACATTGTCTTCAATGCGCCGGATTTTTTCCAGTTCGACGTTGGAGAGGATCGGTTGCTGAACTTCCAGGCGCATGTGTTTGCCGCCTGTTTTCAGGTCGAGCAGGTTCGGCCTGGGACCGATAAGGGAGACCAGGGACATCACCGATTCCTCGCGGATCGGGTCAATCGGCGGGTTGGTGACCTGGGCGAAATTCTGCTTGAAGTAGGAAGACAGCATCTTCGGGCGGTCCGATAGAACCGCGGGCGGGATGTCGCTACCCATGGAGCCCAGGGGATCCTGTCCATCGACGGCCATTGGCTGGATGTAGAATTTGATATCTTCCTGGGTGTAGCCGAAGGCCTGCTGGCGGTCGAGAATGGTGTTCTTGTCCGCCGTCATCGGCGAGACTTCATCGGGCAGGTCGTCGAGCCGGATTTGGGTTTTATCGAGCCACTTCTGATAAGGCTTGGCCTGGGCCAGGGTTTCTTTCAGTTCGGCATCCTGAACGATACGACCTTCTTCAAGGTCGATGAGCAGCATCTTGCCCGGCTGCAAGCGCCATTTTTTAACGATCTTGCTTTCCGGGATGCGTAACGCGCCGACTTCCGAGCCGACGATAACCTTGTCATCGTCGGTAACAATAAAGCGGGACGGACGCAGGCCGTTTCGATCAAGGGTCGCGCCGATCTGGCGGCCATCGGTAAAGGCCATGGCGGCAGGGCCATCCCAGGGCTCCATCAGGGCTGCGTGGTATTCGTAGAAAGCGCGGCGCTCATCATCCATAAGCGGATTGCCCGACCAGGCTTCCGGGATCATGATCATCATCGCGTGGGCCAATGAATAGCCACCGGCAACGAGCAGTTCCAGGGCGTTATCGAAGGTTGCCGAATCAGAAGCGCCGTCGCCGATAAGCGGCCACAGTTTTTCAAGATCGTCGCCCAGTATTTCCGAACTCATGTTATGGCGGCGGGCATGCATCCAGTTGATGTTACCGCGCACCGTATTGATTTCGCCGTTGTGACACAGATAGCGGAACGGCTGGGCCAGTGGCCACGACGGAAAGGTGTTGGTGGAAAACCGCTGATGCACCAGGGCCAGAGCCGACTGGCAGCGTTCGTCCTGCAAGTCCGTGAAATAGGTATCGACGTTGTGGCCCAGCATCATGCCTTTGTAGACGATGGTGCGGGATGACATTGACGGAATATAGAACTGGTTACGGTCGGTAAGATCGACGTCCCAGACTTTATGGTGTACCCGTTTGCGGATGACGAATAATTTTCGCTCGAATGCATCGGTATCGGCGCAGTCCTTTCCGCGGCCAATGAAAATTTGACGAATCATCGGTTCAATCGGAAGGACGCTTTGACCAAGACAACTGCTGTCGACAGGCAGGTCGCGCCAACCGAGAATTGTCTGGCCTTCCTCTGGCGTTACTTTCTCAAAGGCGGCGATGCTGGCATTTTTTGTGTCTTCATTTTGCGGCAGGAACACCATGCCGACGGCGTAGTCGCCCACGGGCGGCAGCTCAAAACCCAGTTTGGCGCATTCTTCACGGTAAAGAAGGTCAGGAACCTGTATAAGGATACCGGCACCGTCACCGGCAAGATGGTCGGCACCAACGGCTCCGCGATGATCCAGATTGATCAGAATCTGAAGGCCCTGGCGGATGATGTCATGTGACTTACGGTTCTTGATATCGGCGATAAAGCCGAGACCGCAGTTGTCATGCTCGTTCTTTGGGTCATAAAGCCCCTGTTTTAGGGGCAGCCCGGGCGCTTGGGGCCAAACCGGTTGGCTCATGTTGTCTGTCTCATATTAATATTAAAGTCAAATGGGGGGTAGAATTATCAAACCAAGGCGGTGGTTGCCAATCAGAAAATCCGGCCTTCTTATCCACAATACGGGAAGATGTTTTCAAATCCAAGCCCTGCGGCTGTTTTCCGGCTTGGGGCTGGACCGGTGCAATGCTATAAAGTCGGCAATATATTGAAAGGATTAACGTGCCTGTTCTACATATTGTGGTTTTAGCCCTGATTCAGGGAATCACCGAATTTCTCCCGATCAGTTCTTCCGGGCATCTGGCGCTGGTTCCGATTCTGGCGGGTTGGCCGGATCAGGGGCTGATAGTGGATGTCGCGGTCCATGTGGGCACCCTGGGCGCGGTGATTTTATACTTTTGGCGCGATGTCTTTGGCATGGTCAAAGGACTACTGATGGCCCTGCGCGGGCGACTTGATGGACAGGCCAAAATGGTCGGTTTGATTATTCTGGCGACCATACCAGTGGTGACAGCCGGGTACGGCCTCCATCATTATGGCATTGACGGCTTGCGCTCCCTGAACGTCATTGCATGGGCGACGCTGGGCTTTGGCCTGGTGTTATGGATTACTGACAAGGCCGGGATGACCGTGCGCCGGGTCGAACATCTGGGGGTCAGTGACGCCGTCATTATCGGCCTGGCCCAGGTGCTGGCACTCATCCCGGGAACCAGCCGTTCTGGTATTACCATGTCGGCGGCGCGGATGCTGGGCATGGAGCGACGTGAGGCGGCGCGCTTCTCCATGCTGCTTTCGATCCCGACGATTATCGGTGCCGGTGCGCTAAAAGGATATGAACTCTATCAGTCAGGCGACGCCCGTTTGACATCCGACGCCATATTGGCCGCCGGTCTCGCATTCATCACCGCGCTGATTGCCATTTTTATCCTGATGGCGTGGCTTAAACGTTCCAGCTTCACGCCCTTCGTGATTTACCGGATCCTCCTCGGTGTCGGTCTGCTGGGACTGTCTTACGGGTATATTTCTTAATATCCGGCGCTCATATCGACCAGATCCCTGGCCTCCTCACCGTTACGGATGCGGCGGATGTTGGCGGCGATATCTGCGGCGGCTGATTTAGCTGAAGAAAGGCTGGCGATGTGCGGGGTGACCAGAACCCTGGGATGATCCCAAAACGGGCTTTCAGTCCCCAACGGCTCCTGATGAAAAACATCCAGCGCCGCCCCTGCTATATGACCGCTATCAAGGGCAGCCAGTAAATCCGCTTCAACCACATGACCGCCACGGGCGGCGTTGATAACAAAGGCCCCCTTTGGCAGTTGTGCCAGTGTCTGGGCATTGATGATGCCCGTGGTTTGCGCGGTCAACGGCAGCAGGCAGACCAAAATGTCGGTGCGGGCCAGGAACGGGGCAAGACCGTCGTCCCCGTAAAAGGATTCAACCCCGTCGATGGTTTTGGGCGAACGACTCCAGCCGGCGACCTGAAATTCAAAGGGCAACAGGTGGGCTGCCGCATCGGTGCCAAGCGCCCCCAATCCCAAAATACCGACCCGTTTTGTCAGGGTATCGTCCTGCGCAAGCTCGCGCCAGTCATGATCGCGTTGCATGTGATCATAAAGGTGCAGCTTGCGATGAAAATGGAGCACCCGGTGGACGACAAATTCGCTCATATGACGGGTCAGGGCCGGGTCAATCATGCGCGCCAGCGGTACCCCGACCGGATAGGTTTTATCGGCCAGAATGGCATCAACACCGGCACCAAGATTGATCACCGCCTTCAGATTGGGAAATTTTTTCAAGGCCCCCGGCGGCGGTCGCCAGACGATGGCGATATCAACATTTTCGGGATCGGCGGGGAGATCAGGCCAGACATGGAAATCATCCGCGAAATCGATTTCCGGCAAGACCGGGGCCAGGGCGCTGCGCCAGTTTTCAACGGGTTCGTCGGGGCTGATGTAGATAATAG
>JACKQG010002624.1_pt1 | contig 23199 bp, 21 predicted proteins | sample 8237621 | NCBI WGS metagenome assembly JACKQG01 (sample SAMN15677084, study PRJNA649215) | marine metagenome | biome: marine; feature: Black Sea; material: saline water; isolation source: suspended particulate matter (SPM) from the Black Sea western gyre | collected 2013-06-09/2013-06-10 | depth... | reverse complement strand
CATGATGTGAATTGGGTTCTCTGATATATCGGACTTGCTCGGATGAAAACTAAAGCACTTTAGGGGTTTTTATATAATAATCGGCATAGATGGATGCACACACCCTAGATTGTTACCGTAAAGCCGGCGTAATTGCCCGCGATGCCAAGCTGTTAGCTGCGTCGCTGATTAAGCCTGGCGCCAAGTTGGCTGATGTCATGGAAGCCGCCGAAGACTACATTTTGTCTAAGGGCGCGGGCATTGCCTTTCCGGCGCAGACGAGCCGCAATCATATTGCTGCACATTACTGCCCTGCTCCGGGTGACCCAACTGTTTATGCCGCCGAAGATGTAGTCAAGGTGGATATCGGTGTCGAAGTCGATGGTTATGTCGCTGATAATGCGACTAGTGTTTACCTTGGCGAAAAGCCTTTTTATCACGACATGGTGCAAGCTTCGGCCGATGGTTTGGCGGCGGCGATTGAAGTCGCTGGACCGGGCGTAAAAGTGAATGATATGTCGCGAGCAATCGAAGGCGCGATTGAAGCTAAAGGTTTTAAGCCGGTTTACAATTTAACCGGGCATGGTGTAGGACGTTGGACCGTGCATTGCGCGCCGTCGATTCCGGCATGTCCTGATCGTTGGAACAAGGCTGTGTTAGAACCGGGCATGGTAATCGCAATCGAACCGTTCGCTACTGATGGCAAAGGTACGGTGCATGAACAAGGTAAGTCCGAAATATTTATGCTGACGAAAGAGCCACGCAAGTTTAAGGGTATCGACGAACGCGTCTGGAATGTCATCGACAAAATGAACGGCCTACCCTTTGCACGGCGTTACTTTGAGGGCATTGATAGCGAGGCCATCGAAAGCAGTTTATTACGTTTGCAGCGCATTGGTTGCGTAATGAGTTTTCCGCCGTTGGTGGACCCGGATGCAAGTGTGCGCGTGTCGCAATGTGAGCATACTTTGATTATCAGCGAGAGTGGCGTTGAGGTTATTACTGAATAAAGGCTCCTTTACATTACAGCATGTTACCGCTAGACTAGGGATATGTTTAGCCAATTCAAAACACTTATCGCTGTTTGTGCTAGCATATTATTTCTTACACTGTTCGCGCAGGCCATTCAACTGCCTTCCACAACTTGGTCTTTGCCTGATGACGGTTTTACCGAATTCAACGGTGACCCTTACCAGGATCGCACTATTGACATCACCAAATTCAGCTCTCCTTCAGAGGGGTATATTCTTGTAAAAATATTTGACGAAGAGGGCAATCTTATTGGAGTTTGCATTATGACCAACAACAACAATGGTTGTAGGGTAACAGTGCCTGCTGGAGGAAAACTGAGGATAACTGATCCCAATGACAGCAACCCTAATGGTGCAGCTGGCACCATTACACTAGCGTAGATTAAATATATGCGCCACACCTCTCGGCCTCTAAGAGCAGTTGGTATTCTAATTATAGTGCTGGCTCTGCTTTTAGTTTTTAATAAAGCATACTTGCAGCAGCGCGCCGCTACTAGCGAGACTATTTCACTCACAAAACCTGAAATATCAACCAATGCAAAATGGAAAGAACCTCAAAGGAAAACCTTTTTGGGACAGCAGCCAACAGAAAACGAACTAAATCCCTTAACATCACTGCTCCCTACTTACCTGACAATAGAGATAGACTCTGCATCCGACTTTGATCTGTCAAATCTACTTATTAAGTTAACAAGCGAGAAGACGCTACTTCCCACAACTAATCTAATCATTTTCCCATCACTCAAGCCGGCCGTAACGTCTCAAAGAAACGCCTCACAAAGCACATTATGTTTTCACTTACATTCAGAATCCTCGAAAATATCGTTCTCTGGTTTAAACAAAGACGTACCCTTCACCGCACAATTAATTAGCCCCACGGGCTCTGTGTTGGCAGAATCAAGAGTTGTGACGCTCGCTGGATCACAGCGAGAAACAATTTATTTATATACTGAATCACCTATTCAGGGACTGACTGGTGTTGTTCAAAACATATACGGCGAACCCATTCCGAAAGCGGAAATTTTACTGACCGTGCCACCCGCTGGAATTACTTTTGCGCTGACTAATCAAAACGGTGAATTTTCTTTCGGTGGTCTCGACGCAAAAAAGGTCAACATCAGCATAAGTGCCGATGGTTATGCTTCGAGCTACATTGTTGATTTAGATATTGCAAAGCATTTACCAGCTAAACCATTCATTTTACGCGAACTTCGCAATGTAAAACTAAATGTCGTTGACTCGAATAGAGAGGTTGTCGCGGACTGCGGCTTGTATTATGGCTGGAACAACGGCGGCATATTTGCTTCGAATAATAACGATGGCACATATTCTCTTAACGGAGTTCCTAAAAACGAATTTGTGTTAAATTGGTACTCGGGAGGAGCTGCTGGCGCAGTGACCGTCAACGGCGGCATAGAACAAGTTGAACTTATGTTACCTAAGCTGCATTCAATAGAACTGGACGTCACGCGAAAGACGTCACGCCACTATCAGTCTTTTGTAGTAGAAATATTGAGTAGCGAAGAATTGTCAAACACCTTTCAACTCGCTGAAAGCCAAGACCCCGATAGGCAGTTCAGCATGGGCGTTGACGAAGAGCATAAAGAAGTTGGGTACAAATTTGCGCATATGGGAATGTATTACATTCGCGTACTTGAATGGTCGCCGCAGGGTGAATCTTTGGCTAAAGAAATATATACAGCTGGACCTTTTTCTTTTGACGAGAGCAACACGAGAACAACCGTAGACATCGGTTTATTCTAGATATTGATGACGTTTAATGTTTTCGTTTACGCAAAAGACTCGCTCTGAACATTTCAGAGCGAGTCTCATTCATTAAAGCGCTGCCTAAATTACCGAGAAGCCATCACCGATTCAATACGGCGCTCTGCAAAACGATCGGCAGCAGCAGCAGTGCTGATTCCTTCTTCGCTTGAAATTGCGAAAATCTCGAGCATGCTAGTACGGATACTATCCATGTTTTTCATTGCGCGTTCTTCGTTGTAACCGCCATCGGCCATCTCGTCGTAAACGTTAATCAGTCCAGCTGCGTTAACTACATAATCTGGAGCATAACGAATGCCTAAATCGCGCAGCACGTCGCCGTGGCGATCTTCGAGAAGCTGGTTATTCGCCGCGCCCACAATCGCCTTGCACTTAAAGTTAGGGATGGTGTCGTCGTTGATGGAACCACCTAGCGCGCAAGGAGCGTAAACATCACACTCGACGCTGCGAATTTCATCTGGTGAAACAACAGTGCCGCCAGTAGCTGCTGCTACACGTTGAGCTGATTCGTCGAAGATGTCGGCTACAATAATTTTGCCGCCGTCTTTTGCGATTAAATCGGCGTAAATGGAGCCTACCGATCCAGCACCTTCGATTGCGAAAGTCTTGCCCGCGCAGGAGTCGCTACCGTAAACATCTTGCAAAGTTGCCTTGAGACCCAAGAATGTGCCCCATGCTGTTTTCGGTGATGGGTTGCCTGATTTGCCAGCCAAGCCGACCACGTGATTTGAACGGGTCGCCACAATGCCCATGTCTTCGACCTTGGTGTTGACGTCTTCGGCTGTGATGTAAGAACCACCAAATGACTCGACGAAATCGCCCATTGCTTCGAAGAATGCCTGAGACTTCATTGACGGATCGCCAATAATCACGGATTTTCCGCCGCCGAGGCTAAGACCTGCACAAGCGGCCTTGTAAGTCATGCCTTTTGACAGACGCAATACGTCGGTGAGGGCTTCTTCTTCGTTGGCGTAATTCCAGAGGCGCATACCGCCTAGAGCTGGGCCAAGAACTGTGTTGTGCACTGAAATGAAAGCGAGCAAACCAGATTCTGGGTCGTATGCTCGCTTAACGGACTCGTATCCTTCTACAGGGATGTCGGTGATTTCTACCACTTGATTTATCTCGTTTTGTTGGGAGGAAAGGGTTTGCGGGGTCGTGTATTCTACCATTGCGCCCCTTTTTTGCCTACCTTGAACGCCTCGCTCGACCCCGTCTTCGTAACTTGCTGTACCACCGGCCCTGATGCCCAGCAGGATGGCGTTTATTTTGTGCAGGCTACTACTTATGTCAGCGGAGAAGGCCCTAGACACATAATAGAACCTACTTTCTTGTCGCCGTTTGCGCATGATGCGATGCACGACAATTCCCCCAAGTTGTTGTCTAATATAGGCTTAACACCTAAAAAATGCGCAGAATTACCGTTTTTCGGCGATGTCATCAGCGACTTGCTACACCAATTAGCAGGACGCCCTGTAATCGTCGCAATCCCGCATCAGCAGTTCATTGAACGCTTTGCAGCATACTGCCCCTCGAGCAGTTTGCCGCGAGTTGTGGCACTCGAGTCGTTATCACTATTTTTACATCCCCGCCGTGGCCAACACGATTTCGCCGCCAGCCTACAACATTTTTGCGGACGACTTCCTGCGAAAATGCCTTCGAGTGACGATGCGCGTGATTTGTGCGAGGCCATGGTGCGCGATCATTATGCCCGCGACCATAAATTAAGGCAGTTGATTGCGCGTTGTTTTGACGATATCTACCGTGAAGCTGGCAGCGAGCCTAGCCCCCTGAACCAATGGTTAGAGGTGCTTGAATCGTTGCTCGACGAGCCGAGCTTATATTGCGGCAGCGGCACCACCGATTTATTAGGTGAGCCGCTAAACGATGGTGAATTCAGCGGCGACTGCGAGATAGCCGCCACTGATTCTGAGCGCATCTTGAACACCATCACCCCCATGTTTAAGCGTAGCTATCATCAAACCTATGATGGGCAAGACATTCTCAGTTCACGTTATGAAGACGCAGCACCCGACCAAGCGACACGCAATATTTTGCTGCAACAATTTTTCGACCGTCTCAGCAAACATTTTGATGCCGAGCCGCGCGCTGGGCAACTCGAACTATCTCAGCAAGTAGCCGAAGCATTCGACAACGCCAACTTTTTAATCGGCGATGCGCCAACCGGCACGGGTAAAACATTGGCCTACCTCGCCCCGCTGTTATGGTGGGCTAAACAAACCGAAACGCGCGTCGCCGTTTCAACCTACACGCGCGCCCTACAAGAACAAGCTTTCTTCAACGAGGTGCCACGCGCTGTCGAGTTACTCAAAGAATGCGGATTAACCGACGAACAACTACCGCGCATCAGTCTGCTTAAAGGACGCAACAACTACATTTGCGGACGTGCGATTATCGACACTGCCCCCGAGCCGTCCGCGGCTAGCTCGATTGCGCGAATCACCTGGATGCGACTTGCGATTTTTTACTGCGAAGACCTCGCCGCCGATTTAGATGGCTTCCCGGTTTCACCTGGCGTGCCGACCGCAAATGCTCCGGCAACTTTACGCCAAGCGCGGGCCATGATCAATCAAACGCGCGCCTTGCCTGCATGTTGTCGCGGTAAGGCGTCGATGCGCTGCGCGGCGGGCATTCGCACCCAGCAGGCATTGCGCTCGCATATTGTGGTGACCAATCACGCATTCATTTTGGCGCAACCCGACGAGTTCAGCCACGTAGTTTTCGACGAATGCGATCACTTGCATGAAGTCGCGTTGTCGGCGCGGTCCTTCGACATCGAACTCGAAGAAGTGATGCAGCTATCCAAAGACCTACGTCGCAATCGCGGACGCGACCGTGCTGCGCTACCGATGTTAAGTAAGTTGATTAACAGCTTAGCGGTGGTGCCACCACGTTTAGGCCAAGCAGCTGAAGATGCGCAAGAATTATGTTCAAAGCTTGATGCGGTTGCTTTCGAGACATCTAGCGAGTTAAAAACCTTCAATGAGTATCGACGCGAACTAGAAGGCAAACGCACGCGCACAGAATCGGCGTCGCTGTTTCATGAATATTTAGAATCCGGGCGCGGCGATGTATTGCTAACCACACTGCAAAGTTTTTTAGACACTGTTAATGGTTTAGATAGCGCATTGCGCACCACTATCGAAGAGTTGGGCGATATCGAATTGCGTTTAGCGCGCAAAATTCGCTGGCGTTTACACCGTCCACTAGAAAGCTTAGACCACTGGCGTGAAGGATTAGAGTTATGGTTAGGCGGCGAAAGCGGCGAAGCAGATTTTTCAGACAAGTTGCATTTCGAAGCTGAGTTTACGCGGCGGCGGCATCCACTGTTGTTGTTGAAATATTTGTTACCGCAAGAATGGTTGGGCGATGTTTATTTCCCGTCGTTACAGTCGGCGGCGTTGGTTAGTGCGACTTCCAAAATACGCGATAGTTTTAAGCCGATGCGCGGCTATCTCGGCTTAGACATTCTCGCCGAAGACACGCAAGAACGCGCGGGGCGCACGATTGAAGAGTTCAGCGGGCCCACCACATTCTCGACTGCGGCAGCGATTTACTGCGTTCCTGAAGACGCGGTGCCTTATGCTTATCGCGGACCAGATCACGACGCTTGGCTCGAGTACATCGAAAACTATTTCTTCTATTTAGGCGAACGCACCCGCGGACGGATTCTTGGTTTGTTTACTAATTCAGCTTTAGTTAAACGCATCGGCGAACGCTTGGCTCCCAAATTTAGAGCTGTTGGTTTACAACTTTTGTGGCAAGGCATGCCCGGCTTAAGCAAAGAAGAAGTGATGCGCACTTTCAAAGCCAACCACGAAAGCATTTTGTTGGGCGTCGATACATTTTGGTACGGAGTAGATTTCCCTGGTACCACTTGCGAGCATATCGTCATCGCCAAATTGCCCTACGGCGCACCCGATCGTTACATGTATGCGCAACAGGCACGCCTCGGGTACGGCGTTCAGCGCAACACTATTTACTTACCGAAAGCCCTAGCCATGTTCCGCCAAGGTTGCGGACGCCTACTGCGCTCCGAAAGCGATCGTGGGTCCATTACGATTTTGGACAAGCGTGTGCTCGATGGTCAGCATGCGAATTTCTTAGATGAATTACCTGGCGGCACCGACGAATGGGATACCGCTAATATCGTTCGTGCTAGTACCGACGAATGCATGCAACATATCTTCAAGCACATGGGCTTGGCCGCTGACATTAAGCGCCGTGGTCTAGCGGACGCTTTTTAATCATTCCGCCTTTGATTCCGTTAATGCTATTCATCACGATGAACGCATCACAATCTATTTTGTCAATCTCGGACCGCAGCTTCGATATTTCTAAACGCGTGATTACCGTATAGACGATATCAATATCTTTTAGGCCGTCGCCCGTTTTGCCGTAGCCTCCTTTGCCGCCGTAAATGGTTACCCCTCTGCCTAATTTTTCGGTAATCATTTGCCTTATTTCGTCACTACTGTTTGAAATAATGGTTATCCCGGTGTATTCTTCTACGCCTTCTACCACAAAGTTAACTGTTTTAGATGCGGCTAAATATGTCAGAATCGCATACAAAGCTATCTCGGTGGAGATACTGTATGCAGCAAAAGAAAAGATAATAAAGTTAATAATCAAAACCACATCGCCAATCGACAGTCCGGTTTTTTTACTTAAATTGATAGCCAACACCTCGGTGCCGTCGATCACTGCACCTCCGCGAATTGCCATACCAATACCTGCGCCGAGAAAAAATCCGCCGAAAACCGCAATCAGCAATTTGTCTGATGTAATAATAGGAAAAGGTACAAAGTGAACCACAAGCGCCAAGCTGATGATTGCAAGTATACTTTTTATCGCAAACCGCTTTCCGATTTGCGAATACCCAAGAAAAAGAAACGGTAAATTCACTGCTACCACCAAAAATGATAACGGCGTATCAGTGATCTCGGAAATCAGCAAAGAAATTCCCATGGCCCCGCCGTCAATAAATTGGTTAGGAAGCAAAAAGCCTTTCAACCCAAAGCCCGCTGAGAAAACAGCGATTAGGATGAAAAGTGAATTTCGTATGAATTGAGCAAAGTTGGATTTCATTGATTTGTTAGACCATCAAGCTGCAGCTGGACGTAGATGATACACTAACAGCCTTGTGCATAATTACATTCTAGCCCTTTACTGTTTACTTGCCTTCCACCCTTTTTCCGGTGACGACTGGCAGACCGGTTCAGCTACCGATGCTGGCTTTAACGAAGAAGCCTTGGCGCGCATTAAAGCTGACATCGGCGAGGGATTATTCACCAACACTCATTCCTTGCTTATAGAGCACGATGGGTTATTGATTTACGAAGAATATTTCAACGGCAGCGATCAGCGCTGGGGAGTCGATATCGGCGAGATTCAATTCAACGCCAATAATTTGCATGACTTGCGTTCGATATCCAAGAGCGTAACTTCGATGTTACTCGGCATCGCGCTTGAAGAGCAATTCAAATCTAAGAGTAAGAGTAAATCCAAAAATAAAAAGCGTTTTGAAAAAATGTTAGAGCGCTCGGTGGCCGATTATTTCCCTGATGTAAAATTTGATAAGGCGCATAAAGAAATAACTCTGCAACATCTATTAACCATGACCGCCGGCATTCCCTGGAACGAAGTCGACGTGCCTTACAGCAAAGAGCATAACGACGAGCGACTGCTTTACCTCGCCGTCGACCCTGTTGAATTCGTATTGACCCGCGAGCTAGAATCAGCGCCAGGCAAAGAGTGGGTTTACAACGGTGGACTAACTCAGGTGGCCGCTTCAATTATTCGCGAGCTCACTGGCAAAGATCTAACCGAATACGCGCGTGAAAAACTTTTTCAGCCACTTGGCATCACCGATTTTGAATGGCTCGGCCCTGGCAACTGGCAGCCAAGCAATCCGGCGGCGATGTCGGGCTTAAGAATGCGTCCGCGTGATTTGGCTAAATTGGGATCGCTGATTTTGCACCAAGGAAAGTGGCGCAAAAAGCAGATTGTAAACGAGGCGTGGGTCGAACTTTCTACCACGCGCTTTGTTCAAGATATCGGCGATTGGTCGCAGGGCGGGGTTTATGGTTACGGTTTGCAGTGGTGGGTGGGCACGACTCGCGCCGATGATAAATTAATTGCAGCGGTAGGCAATGGTAATCAGCGCGTTTATATTTTGCCTAACAGCAAGTTAGTGATTACGATTTTCGCTGGCGAGTACGGCAAACATGAATTTCACAGCGAGCGATTGCTAGACCGCGTTATTGCGGCGCATTCACAATAATTTGAGCACAACTTAAACGGTAGTGTAGGGTTTAAGGATGATGTCCATTCCCCTCACCCTGGTGGCGCACTTACTAACGGCACTACCTGGCCCGATAAATCTACCAATGGCGATGCTAGCGTTGCGCAAACTTTATCGTCCGCGCTGCCGACAACTGTAAATAACGCGCGCCACGGAATGTCAGTTTTACGATTCGACGGTGGCGATTACATGGACGTCGTCCACAACTCGGCCTTGGGAATGCTGCGCAATGCGGGCGGCGGCACTTTGTTTGCAGTGGCGCGCACCTCCAATACCGGATCGCAGCGAGTGTTAATGATTTCGGCGGCTGACTCTGGAAAAACGCGCGCCGGTATTAATTTCTTTGATCGCTTCGGCACTAGCATTGCGGGCAACGGTGATTTTGGATTGTCCGGACGGCGCAACGATGCTGACAATTTTCAACGCATTGAAGGTGGTGTCGTAACTCTAAATCAATTCGCGCAATGGACAGGCGTTTTCGATTGGACGGCCGGCGCATTAAGTTTGTATGTAAACGGAACTCTCGAAACGGCAACCAATAATTTTCAAACTGCAGGTAATACCAGCAACACCGACAGCGGCAATATTCGCGTCGGCGCTGATGCGGTGTTCGGTTCGACCCGTGGCACCTTCGTCGGCGATTTATGCGAAGTAGTGGTTTACGATCGCGCTTTGTCAAATAATGAGCGCGCACAAATCGAGTCATGGCTCGACCGCAAATGGAATGGTTTTTTACTGTGGCAACCACTACTTACTGCCGGGCAGGCATCCACCCTATCCGTTTCAGGATGTGGCGCTGGTGATGCAGTTTGGTTTGCGTTATCACTAAACGGCGCCGGACCAATAACCACATCATGGGGCACAGCTTGGCTCACCCCACCAGTGCAAAGTGTCGGACCATATTCAGCAGCGGCAAACGGAATAGTGGCGCAATCATTTCCAATTCCAGCCTCATTGACAGGACGCAGTGCATGGCTGCAAGCGTTACGCGTCGACGCCAACGGCAATGGCGAATTGTCGAATCCCGCGGTGGTGGTTGTACAATAAAGCCCATGACATCCACGGCACCATTGCAACTTGGGCATCTCAACATCGACCCTGCTCTACTAGGCGACAACGCCGAGGCATGGCTGAACACGAGCGGCTTATTAGTGGCACAAGCCATGGCTCCGGGTGCTGCACTTGAGCAACAACAAATTGCCAAGTTGAATTTTTTATGCGTCGGTAACGGCAGCACCCTCGCCGCGTTTTTGGCGGTGCAAATGAAATGCAACCATGTCGATGTCATCTTGCATCCAGATGAGCAGCAGCAACTCGAAGCTGTATTAAATAAAATCAGTTCGCCGACTAGCATAAACATTTTAAGTTCGACCGATAATATCGATGGCGAACATAAATATCACATGGCTGCTTGGGGATGCGATGCTGAAAAGCCTAAGTCCTTAAACGATTTAGCACCCTTAGTTAAGCACTTGCGTCATGAGGGTCAATTGGTAATGTTTGGTTTTCCGGCCAGCAACTTGCAAGAGTTGTTCGACGAGGCAGCATCTAAAGGCATGGCATTACGCGCCAGTGGCTTTCGAGACGACCTAGCTTTTTTCAGCGGCAGCCTTGAGTCGCGCAATCAGTTCTAGACGTTTAGCAATACGCTCTTCTACGCCGAAATTCGTCGGCTTGTAAAACTGTGTGCCGGCTAAAGCATCGGGCAAACATTCCATGGCGGTAATGGAGTGCTCGTTATCGTGAGCGTATTCATGGCCCTGCCCCCAACCCTTGCTTTGCATCAGCTTAGTCGGAGCATTACGCAGTTGCATCGGGACGTCGTGCGCCACCCCCTTCTGCACCAGCTTATTCACCTCTTTGAATGCTTTATAAACCGCGTTCGACTTGGGTGCCACCGCTAAGTAAATCGCGATTTCGGCCAACGCCAACTCGCCCTCGGGAGCACCTAAAAAATGCATTGCATCTTTGGCCGCTAAAGCTAAACGTAATGCATTCGGATCAGCGAGGCCGATATCTTCGCTGGCCATGCGCACTAGTCGTCGCGCTAAAAACATCGGATCTTCACCTGAGCGCAACATGCGCACCAACCAATAAAGTGCGGCATCGGCGTCGGAGGAGCGAATCGATTTGTGCAAAGCCGATATTAAATCGTAATGCTTGTCGCCGCCTTTATCGTAAAGCAAAGCGCGTCCGGCCAGCACTTTTTGTAAATCTTCGTCGCTTAAGGTTACACCTACATCACACAACCGCGCCGCCGCCTCGATGATGGTGTAAGCACGTCGCGCATCGCCACTCGCCACATTGGCAATCATTGTGAGTTGATTGTCGCTTACCTCTAGTCGGCGCGCACCTAGGCCGCGGTCGGCGTCGCTTAAAGTAAGGCGCAACAACTCAACGATGTTTTCTTCGGACAAGGGTTCGAGGATATGCACCGTCAATCGTGACAACAGTGGCCCGACGATTTCGAAGGACGGATTTTCAGTGGTCGCGCCCACCAGCACAATATCGCCAGCTTCGACAAAGGGTAAAAACGCATCTTGCTGCGCCTTGTTGAATCGATGTATCTCGTCGACGAAAACCAATGTCGGGCGTTGCGACATCTCGCGATCTAACTTTGCCTGCTGCATCGCTTCACGCACTTCTTTGATGCCACTCAAAACCGCCGAAAACGGCTTAAAATTCAAATCGGAGCGCTCAGCGAGCATTTGCGCCAAAGTGGTTTTGCCGCACCCTGGAGGCCCCCAAAATACCATTGACCCCAATTCTCCGCCGTCAAACATCATGCGTAATGAGCCGTTTTTGCCGACTAACTTTTCTTGTCCAGCAAAATCATCAAGATTACGCGGACGCATTCTCGAAGCTAATGGCTCATACATGATTATTTAATTGGTGCGCAAATATAGCTGCGGCAGTGGCGACGTTTAAGGATTCGACATCGCGTGTTAACGGAATGCCAACTTTAGCCGCGCATTTGCCTACGAGTTCGTCGCTAAGGCCGCGTCCTTCTTCGCCTAGTATGAGTGCTACGGCTGCAGATGAAAGTTGAGAGCTAGCAGTAATTAAGTTTTCGCCGTCGGCACATGTTGCCCATGACGAAATATTATTTGAGTTACACAGCTCAAAAAACTCATCGACATCTACACTTTCAAAAACAGGTAATCGAAAGTTAGTGCCAGACGCGCCACGCACGGCTCGCGGATGCCACGGCGACACCGACCCCTTAGTTGCTAAAACAAATTCGGCACCTAAGCCGGCGGCAATTCGAGTGAGCGCACCCAGATTACCCGGATCTTGAACCCCAGCTGCAATCATGCACCACTGGCCCACCTGTAAATTGCTTACCGCCTCGCGCCAATCACCCACGGGCCGCTTAACCCACGCCATTATGTCGGGAGCCGAATCTAAACGGCTAACATCAGCCATCAACTTATGCTGACAACGCTGCACTGCAAACGATACCTCTGCAAAATCTACACCGCAATCGTCACAATCATCACTAACCAGAATCCATTCAATCTCGGCACGGTTAGCCATGGCCTCATTCACCAAATGCGCGCCTTCAAGCACGGTATATTCACGGTGTTTACCACTGCGCAAAGCCTTAATTGATTTAAGCTTAGCGTTTTGCGGCGACTGGATGACGTCCTCATCTAACATGCGCTTATTGTACTCGTGCTAGAATGGGCGCGCATGCCAAACGCCGACCTCCCTGCTACTGATCAGCCATTCGTCACTCGAGTGGACGCCCGCCAATGCGAGGTGATGGTTGATGGCGAGGTTATTAGCGCTTTGCTGCGTGGCAAGTTGTTCAGTGACCTTGGCGACGACAAAAACCCGGTTGCTGTTGGTGACTATGTTGAAGTCAGTCGCGAAGGTGACGATTGGGCCATCGACTGCGTGATTGAGCGACGAAATACTTTTGCGCGGCGTGTCGCAGGCGAAGAATCTGATCGCCGGCAATTGCTGGCAGCGAATGTCGATCAAGTAGTAGTGGTTAATTCGGTGGGCATTCCACCATTTTCGTCGATGGTCGCCGACCGTATTTTGGCGGCGTGCAGTTTTGCAAATATACCGACTGTGCTGGTTTTGAATAAAGCCGACAAGGGTAAACGCGGCAAGATGAATAAAATTGTAAAAAGCTACACCGATAGTGGCGCGCAAATGATTATCACATCGGCGGTTGATGGCACCGGGGTTGAAGAACTGCGTGAAATTCTCGCCAATAAAACTAGCGTGCTTTACGGTTTATCTGGTGTCGGCAAATCGACATTAATGAATCGCCTCGATGGCGAGTTAGATATCAAAACACGCGAAGTGAGTGGTGCTTTGCGGTCTGGCCGTCACACTACCACCCACTCGCAATGGTATCCGCTCACTGGCGGCGGCGCGGTTATTGACACTCCAGGTGTCCGAAAGTTTAGACCATTCGGTATTCCGCCAAACGATTTACGTATTCACTTTGCTGACTTGCACTCATTCGGCAAAGACTGCGTCTACGACGATTGCACTCACCGCGAAGAGCCTGAGTGTAAAGTGCTTGATGCTTTAAAGAACGAACAAATCGCGGCGTCACGCTATCGTTCGTACACCGCAATCCTCGAAGAACTCGAAGAGAAGTATGGTGGCACGGGGCGCATTGTCGAAAAGACTGGCCCCGACCACAAAGCGCGCCGTTAATTATTCGGCGTCTTTCGCAAGCGCCATCGGGTGCAACACCGAATTTTCTTTATGGATATGGCGATGCAAGTCTTCTTGAATTTCGGCCATGCGCGTCATTACTGCGCGAAACTTATTACAGGCATCGTCAGGAATATCGTAGCCAGAGCTTAATTCACTTAGGCGCGCCAATGCATCGCCGGCGTTATCGTGCTCCATCTCCATTACTGCAATCGGGCTTTGCACCCCACACGCCTGGTGCTCAGGGATTTCACCGCGCGACATTGAACGGAGCATTGGGAATAAAACCTGCTCTTCTTTCATCAAGTGCTCGCTGATTTCTACATCGAGTGCTTTGAAAATTTGACCGAACTCTGCGAGCCATGGCAAGCGCTCGCCATGTACCTCAACTACACGAGAAATTATTTCGCGCACCTTTGGCATTTCGGCTTTCATGAACTCGTGATGGGTAGATTCGATGTGATCACATAGCTGCTCGAGATTCATCGACGATAAATCGATTTGATCTTCGCTCACATTACCCTCGTCTTCGAGTTGGGCAATTATTTCGTTGACATCTAAACCACGTTTTTCGCAAGCACGCTCGAGAGAAACGCCACCACCGCAACAGTAATCTAATTTGTACTGCTCGAAAACGCGTGATCGGGTTGGGCGCTCAGTTACGAGTTCGCCAAGAGATTGTGTGGGACTACAATTCATAGCCATATATTAAGACCAATCACTCTTTTATTCAACACAATTCTAATAATCGCTCAATAACTTCGCCTAATAGCGTGTCAGGAGTACTCGCCCCAGCCGAAAATGCCACAGTCAACGGCCGCGTGGACGGCAACCAATCGCTGTGACTCAACACCTCACCTGAACTGCGATGGCGATACTCGATATCTTCACCTAAACAATGCGGCCCCTCAATGTGATAAGCCGGCACCCCGAGTCGATGCCCCACTCGCGCTAAATTTTTAGTGTTAGACGAATCATATCCACCCACCACTAAATACAAATCTGGATGCTGCTCGGCAACTTCCGATGCCGCATCTTGGTTATCTTGAGTTGCGCGACAAATGGTATCGAAATCACGAAAAGTATTTTCAAGAGCTTCTTCACCATCGCGCTTAATCAAAGCCTGGCGCAGGCGTTCGCTGATTTCACGCGACTCACTTGCTAGCATTGTCGTTTGATTAATCACGCCAATAGTTTTCAAATGAAGATCGTAATTAAAAAAAGGAGAGAACGATCCGCTGCGTAATGAACCGACTAACTCGTCGGCGCTTGCTTCACCCTCGATAAATGCAGCCAAACATTCGGCTTCTTGAATCGAGTACACCACTACATAGTGACCCCCTTCGGACAATATCAACGAGCAAGTTGCCTCGGTTTCTTCGTGCCCAACGGTGCCATGAATAACAGTAGTAAACCCTTCTTTTACATATTTAAGTGTGCGCTTGTGCGGTTTAATCACCCACGGACAAGTTGTATCAACAATCGACACCCCACGCTCGCGTAGATGATTCATATCTTCTACCGTTGCGCTGAATGCTGGCACAATCACCACATCGTTTGAGCACAAGTTGTCCCATGCATCCTCTTGCGAAAACTCGCCGCGTAAAAAACCAATACCTTGCTCACGCAAATCAGCGTTAACCCGCGGGTTGTGAATAATCGAAGATATCAACCACATTGGTCGTCCTTTGTATTCGGTGCGCGCTTCTTGTACCATCGACAATGCGCGGTCAACTCCCCAGCAAAAGCCCAAACTCTTGGGCAGCAGCACGGTAACATCGTCAAAAGTTTTAGAACCGAGCTCGCGTAGTTCTTCGACTAACTCGCTACGGTAACTTTGACGGACTAAACTAGGATCGAATTGCTTGGACATCGGCGGACGAAATTGTTTTATCGCGCAACGCACCGACTAAGTATGTCGAACCAGTAACTAGCAACGGCTGCTCACCTTGCGGAAAATCAACAGTAGTCAGTACCTCAGCGTTAAACGCGGGCGCTATTTTATCGGCGCGAGCAGAACGCGGATGACTTCCGGCTGGGCAACAGTACCAGTTTTCGCGAGCGCCATCTGTATTTGCCATTTGGGATAGTGCGCCACCAATGGCATCGGCGTCTTTATCGTCGCGCAAGGCTAACAACACCGACCGCTCACTGCCCTTGAATGTCGCCCGGAAGCAGCGCAGTGTTTCGGTTAGAGATTGCTGTGAATGCGCCACATCAAAAACTACTGGGCGCTGCTCGCGGGTGTAACGCAATTCGAAGCGTCCGGGAATGCTTAGATTTACCAACGGAACCGTGCGTAAAGAATGTGCGGCAAGTAAATAATCGCCGCCAAGTGATTCGAGAACTGCCACCGCCAACGCGCGATTAGCCGCCGCGAATTTAGGCAACTCTGGCGCAGTCAGCTCGCCGCGCGGCCCCACCTTTAATTCGTCACCAAGCGAGTTGGCAATTTGATGTAACACTAGCTTAGCCTCGGAGTCTATTCCTGAAGCGCACCATAGCTGCGTGTTGGTCTTAAAAATACCGCCCTTTTCTTTTGCGATTTCAGCTAAGGTGTCGCCAAGCACATCGGTATGTTCTAACTCTAACGCAGTGATAACAGCCGCCAGAGGCCTCAAAACATTAGTTGAGTCGAAGCGTCCGCCAAGACCAGTTTCGACAATCATGCAATCTAGTTTTTGCTTGGCGAAGCACTGAATTGCACTGGCCGTTAATAAATCAAAAAAAGTTGCATCGTCGTTGGCAGCTGCCAAGACATCTTCGATAGCATCGGCTAATATTTTTTCATCGGCGAATTCGCGATTAATCAGCACGCGTTCGCGCCAATCACTTAAATGCGGCGACGCATACAAGCCGACATTTTTGCCAACCGATTGCAAGGCCCAACTTAAATAATAAGCAACACTACCCTTACCCTTTGAGCCAGCCACATGAATCGCCGGCACCTGCAAATGCGGATTGCCCAATGCCGACATAATTGCCGTCATCGATTGCAAACTAAATCGAGCAGCGCGCGGACGGCGGCACTGCTCGTAATCGGTTCTCGAGCATAACTCGTCGAAAAGGCGATTTAGCTTTGTCATGCGCTAATTGTAATGCGCCAAACCATTTGAAGCAGCAATCACATTGGATGGCGACAATATGCCATTTAACTTTACTGCCTGAGTGAAAATTACATTCGGCAATACGACAGGTGGTATTGTTGCACTAATTGCCCCAGACGCACCTAAACTCAAAGGATTAACCAACATAAAATTATGGTTAAGCAACAAACTCGCAGTGCCATTTGCCATGATTGGCAAGTCTGCAGATTGTGACGAAACTATCATGCCGTAAGTGGCAGCCGGATCGACATTTTCGACTTCCCATGAAGCCACTGCACCCGAACGGATTGGCGTTAAGGCGTTGAAACGCACCGTATCGTTGGCCAAAGGTGCGAAAGGATAATAAGCTACTGTATCTTCAACATTGCCAAACCACTTGGTGTTGAAATTACCTAGATGCGCCAGCGCGCCCTGATACTCGCTACCATGCGGCTGTGACAAATCATAAACCTCCATACTTGGACGCGTGCCATAACCTTGCTGGCCACTTGGATTCAACGCAAACAACCCCGTTGCTGAACTAGGGGTTAACCATTGTACTGACCATCCGAATGAGTCGGCGCTACCTGCAACTTGCTCTTGCGGCAAAGTACATTCGAAGCCACCGCTTAAGTCGATTGTTAATAACCAACAGCTAAAGCCAGTTCCAGAAAAAGATCCTGGCAATCCGGTCAAGCCATAAACGCATGCCTCGCCACGATTTGTTTGATCAATCCAACCGCTTGGACCTGCGTTGTATATGTTGTCGGCGTAAAAACGCAATTCGCAATCAACTTGATTGCTGCTTGTGCAGTAGCTTAAACTTATACCGTTAACTTGCTCTTGACCAAGAGTACCACGTTGGGCCAACGAGCCATCATCGATTAATTCGAGATCGGTACCCGCTACTATGTAGTAATAGCTCAGGCCGACTGAGCCATCAAAAATAGTGTCGGGGCCCGAACGGTAATCAAATTGCGTCTGCTCGAAGCCGGTATCGAAACGGTAAACGCCGTGGTTGATATTGGATGTTACAGGTTGTGCAGTTTGGGCACAACAAATCAAAGTTAGTGAGAAAATAAGCATATCAATAGTATACAACTTATTCGTTAATTAAGGCGCTTATCTCCGTGCATTGCTGCGAACAATTGCCATCATCCGCTGGTGCAGCTTTATATCAACTGCGGGCTGCCCTGCTACCGTTTGCCCCGGCTCTACATCGCTCATTACTGCGGCGCGCGCAGTAACGATTGCTTGCGCGCCAACATGCAAATGTCCGCCAGCACCTGATTGGCCGGCGAAAACTGCGCCGTCGCCAATGACAGCCGAGCCGCTAATGCCTACCTGACCGCACAAAATAACAAAGCGGCCAATGTTTACATTATGAGCCAGGTGCACTTGGTTATCGAAAATGCATCCGTCGCCAATTAAAGTCGGCTGAAATGTACCGGCATCTATTGTGCATCCGGAGCCCATTTCAACGCCGCGGCCAACACGCACCCCGCCGATTTGCGGCATGTGCGAATGCTCGCTGCCAGACCAAGTGTAGCCAAAGCCATCACATCCAATTGTAGTATTGGCGTTTATCACACAGCCATCACCAAGATGTACATTTTCATAAAGCACAACCCCTGGATACAAAATACAGTTTTCTCCGACTACCGAATTTTTGCCAACTACACATAACGGCCCGACGTGCGCGCTATCAGCAATTTGTGCGCCGTCTTCAATTACCGCCGAGGGGTGGACGCCTGGGGCACAGTGACGGCGACGACTTTGCCAAAACTGTGCGAGGAGTGTTGCACCGAGGGCTGGGTTGTCTAACTTAATATGGCACGCAGGTGGCGATGGACAATTTTTATCGACTATCATCAAACCAGCATCAGAATTGCGCATTGCCTGAAACTCTTCTTCGCTTGGATGCTGGCCCATTTCATTTGGCGCAGATTTAAAAAACGCGACTTCATTGGACTGAGCGTTTTTTATATCTTGTACTTGCCCGAACAGTGCATCGCTATCACCTACTAATTCTCCGCCAAGCATGCTAGCTATTTCGGTAGCAGTCAATGTTTTGGCTGAGGCAGGAGCAGATGTCATGGTTACAGTTTACAGTGCGTATGCGTATTTGATAACCAAGAAATATCCGGCCAACATAACCAAGCCGACAACAGCGTGTATCGCTTTGGGGTTAGGGATGCGTAACTTAAGCATCAGCAACGGCGCAATCAGCAGAATTGTCGCGCCAAGGTTTACTTGTAACATAAACAAACTTGTGGCGTCGTTGAATTGTTGATGAGTGAACAAGCCCACTATTCCGCCGGTAATTAGCAAATTAAAGGCATTTGAGCCCACTACATTTCCGAACACTGCTTGGGCACGGCCTTGCTTGAGAGCAATTAGTGAAGTGAATAATTCTGGCAATGATGTACCAACCGCAGCCAACAAGAAACCGGCGAAACCGTCTTTCCATCCGAACTCGGCAGCCATACCTAAAGCGCCATCCAAAAAATATTGGGCACCCATAGCCAACATAATGAAGCCACTTAAACACATTAAGCCAACGCGAGTGGTTGAAGTGGATGGCGCTTCTTGCAAAACCTCTCCGACCTCGTCCTTTGTTTTAATGCTTTTTCCAATGACCCAAAGATAGAGCAAAATCAAAAACAAACTGCTATAGGAGGTCGAAGGTGGGTACTCAAACCACAAGAAAACAAAAACGGATCCGGTGGCTAAAGGCAATAGTGATGGCCAACCAATGCGTTCGACTTTGAACTTTTTATCTCCCTTCACCAGCAAACAAGCGCCCAACACTATTAATACATTAAATGCATTTGAGCCCATTAAATTTCCCAGTGAAACATGCGGGTGCTCTGCCACGCTCGACAAACTAACGAACAATTCTGGTAAAGATGTTCCGAGTGCCAGCAGCAGCATTCCGGCCACCCAATCAGGCCATCCCCAGCGTTGGGCTAGCTTGAGACTTGATCGGACTGAATAATCAGCGCCGACGACCATGGCGAGCGTGCCGCCAATGAGGTAGAAAAGGTGTGTTCCCATTCGAGTTTGAGTAGTATATAACACATGGCCCTTCCAGTCGTCGCCGTCAGCGTTGAGTTACTTGATGCTCCTCATTACGAGGGGGTTAAGCGCTGCCAACTTTTTCATGCTTACCTCGATTGCTTGCGAGAAGCAGGACTTATTCCGCTGCTGATTGCCCCTGATGCTTCGGCTGACGAGATAAATCAAATTTTAAGCGGTGTCGATGGCATTCTACTAACTGGCGGCGATGACATCGACCTCAGTTTAGACGGCGGCCCAGATCCGCTTGATGAGTGCAAGCCTGTGCCGGCGGTGCAGCAACAATCGGTGAGGGACATGATTTCTGTATCTGAAAAAAGAGGTATCCCCTTATTGGGAATATGTTTAGGGATGCAAGCCATTGGTGTCACTCACGGTGCAGAGCTATGCCAGCACCTGCCGCAGCACCAATCGCACACTAAGGGGGTTTGTCATAAAATCACTACTTCGCCAGGCAAGCTACAAGATGCAGTCGGCGCTGAGCCCTTTGAAATCATGTCGTACCACCACCAGGGACTAGTCTCAGTTTCAGCACCACTTAATGTGGTTGCCACCGCTGATGACGGCACTATTGAAGCTATTGAACTTACTAAGCATAATTACTGCGTTGGCGTACAATGGCATCCTGAAAAAACGCCGAAGTCAAATGCAAGCTTGGCCCTGTTCTCTAGCTTTGCAATAGCGGCTGAACAATACCGCCAACAGCGCATTAAACAATCATGAGTCGTTCAGAAAAACTCAAACAACTTGCTGCACTTGATGCGGCGAAGGCCAAGAAGCGCCTTGTCTACTCAGCTATTGGTCTATTTATTTGCGTTGGCATACTTTTTCAACTAAATCGTACCGACCCTCCGCCGGTAGAAAAAACTATGCAAGAGCAGCAGTCGCACATTGATGTAAGATCAATGATGCCAGTGTTCGAAGAAGATGTCTTGAAGGAAATAAAAGATTCAACTGATAGCGAACGCGTTATCCTCGAGCCACAACCATTTGCGGTTGCCGCCTATAATTCTGTAGCCCTCCTCGAAAGATTTGTTTACTTGCTTGGCGAGCCGAAATTCGATTTTATTGACGGCGCTGCCAATCCAGACAATTATCGATGTCAAATTTTTCGGGCACGCGGAGAAATCTTAAACGCAAAATCGGTTACCCGAGTCGTAGGTGAAGATGCCGAATACTGGACCCTAATTAAAACCGAAGACGGCGACTTGATGTTCTTCGCTGCGCTGCAAGTTCCAGAAACTTTGTTTGGTGCCGACAATTTTGTTTTAGCAGATGGTTATTTTTACAAAAACTATCGTCAAAAAATAGATGGCGAATGGCTGACTGCCCCATTGTTTGTTGGCAACCGTTTGCTGCCTTCGGTGCCAGCTGCCAGCGCTACTCATACCCCCAACATGCGGCTTCTAAATGGTGTAAAAGATCATCCACTTGGTACGGACAACAACCCGCTGCAGCTTGATAAAAACCGAGAAATGTGGCATTTAGCTAATGTAGCACGCGAAATGCGTCGCAACCCTGATTTAGCTGCTGAAGCCAACAAGGAAGCTATTCTGCTAGATTTCGCCGTCTTGACTGAATTAGCTGAAAATCCAGAACTGTACCGCGGACGTGTTTTTGAATTGGGTGGTGAAGTAGTTGAAGCCCACACCGGACGCATTGGCGAAAACCCTTTACGTAGCCGCGAAATATCTTCGGCGTGGGTGCGCAATAGCTTTTTAGGCGACACGCTTATTCATATAAAAGCTGCCGATAATTTTGTTTTTGACAAGTATCGTGGCAATACAATTTTTCATGGGTATTTTTTAATGCTGTGGGCTTATTCTGACATGAAGAGCATCCCACGGCGTGTGCCAGTTTTTGTGGTTTATGATTCACGCGAGCAACAAACTGTAATGCCGACCGGTACTAATTCGTTGATCTACGGTTTCTTGAGCGCGATTGTTATTTTGAGTATTATCATTATGGTGCATGTAAAACGCGACAACAAAAAAAGGCGTGCAGCAATGGAGGCCTTGTACTTACGCAAACGCAAACGCAAACTCCGTGAACAAGATAACAACCAAGCTTAGCTTTGCTAACAGCAAGTTAAAAGATTATTGCGCGCGTAACATTAAGCGACTGCGTCCACAGGTGAAGCTGGTTGTTGTAGTTTATGATGCATGCTTGCCAGAGTCATTAATGCGCCAAGTTGTCAATGGCGTCAAGGCAAGCGGCTGCCAGGTTAAATTAATAAAGGCACCGCGGGGCGAAAAGAATAAAACTATGGCACGCGCCACTCAGCTTGCTGAAAAGTTTTTACGCGCCAAAGTTGACCGCGGTAGCTTGGTGCTAGCTGTCGGTGGTGGCGTCACTAGCGATGTTGCGGGCTTTAGTGCGGCAATGACTTTACGCGGAATTCGCTGGGCATGCTTACCGACTACCTTGCTAGCGATGGTTGATGCTGGCATCGGCGGCAAAACAGGAGTAAATACAGATGGCGCCAAAAACATGTTTGGCGCGTTCCATTTTCCTGAATTTATTCATTGCGACTTTCGTTGGCTAAAATCATTGCCGCTACGAGAATTTAATTCCGGTCTAGGAGAATTGCAAAAAACAGCTTTACTGGCAGGAGGCAAGCTTTTGAGTTTGTGCCTAGCGGCCACCCCGTCACAGCTTCACAGGCCTAGCCCGCAATTACGCCAAGCTGTAATATTAGCCGCTAAATACAAAGCCAAACTTGTGGCCAGCGATCCTCAAGAATCTAATTCACGCAAGGTCTTAAACTTTGGGCATACCTTTGGACATCCACTTGAAATGGATAGTGATTCTAGGCTAAGTCATGGAGAGGCAGTATCTTACGGCATTCGATGTGCCATCGCACATTCAGCTGACCTAGGGTTGTGCGGTGATAATTTAGTGCAGCTGAACAGTGAATTACAGCGGCGGTTAGGTCTCGACTATCTAAGCGAAATCAAGATACCCTCGGCGTCGACATTGCGACGCGGGTTAGCGAAAGACAAGAAATCTATAGATGGCAAATTAACGCTGGTATTACTCGAAAAAGCAGGACGTCCGCAGCTATGTGCGGGCTATTCTGCCGCTGAAGTAGCAAAAATAATAATTGCTAATCAGTAGGCTTGGGGCATCGTTAGAATAGGCTAACCTAAGGCCAATCATGCCCCGACGAGACGACATTAAATCCATCCTCATCATAGGTTCTGGCCCAATTGTGATCGGCCAGGCCTGCGAATTC
>JACKQG010002622.1_pt1 | contig 23203 bp, 23 predicted proteins | sample 8237621 | NCBI WGS metagenome assembly JACKQG01 (sample SAMN15677084, study PRJNA649215) | marine metagenome | biome: marine; feature: Black Sea; material: saline water; isolation source: suspended particulate matter (SPM) from the Black Sea western gyre | collected 2013-06-09/2013-06-10 | depth... | reverse complement strand
CTGACAACTGATAACTGACTCCTACAACTTCATCTTTGGGTTGTGGGTATAGCCCGCTTTAGATTGCTTTCATCTTTAAATCCGCAATCCGCAATCCGAGATCCGAGTTCGTATCCGGATCATCAGAACGCATAATAGTGGATCAACTGTTTGGTCACGGATATGAGATCTTCCACAAGGACGTGTTCATCAGCCGCATGAGCCAAGCTATTCTCTGCCCGCACAAGACCACAGCATGCAATCTGGGGTCTTTCGGGCTGAAGTTCCGAAAGCACCATTCCCAGATCCGTTGAAGCGCTGATGCCGCCGAAAACGAAGTCCCGGTATCCCCAGACGGCGGTGGCTGCTGCCCGCATTTTTTTTGAGGCATCTGTTTCGGGATCGATCTCCACGGGCGCAAAGATGTTGTAAAAATCCGTCTTGAGATCCAGTAACCTTGAGTTTTTCATGCCATGCTTCACTGCCGTTTCAATCTCGGAAACTACTTCTTCATACCTTTCGTCCGGGAGATACCTGCGGTTGACGGTGAGATGGCACTCCCCGGCAACCACGTTCTCCTTGACCCCGCCGCGGATGACATTCAGGTTGAACATGGGGGTCATTTTGTCTGAAGGCGCACCGGGCAGAGGAAGAGCCGGGAGACGGGACTCCCTCTTTTCCACATCACCCTTCAGATCCATAAGCGCCTGCATGACCGGGATTAATTCCTCGACGGCGTTCACCCCCATCCAGTTCATCCCGGAATGGCAGCTTTTACCTACCGCGGTGATGTTCGCGCGAACAGCCCCTGCAATACCTGTCAGGACGGCTGGCTCGATTGTCCCCAGTTCTCCCCAGACCAGGTGGTTTGAGAAATAGCCATTTTCGGCCAGATAGAGGGCGCCCGGGTAGACTCCCACCTCTTCGTCCGTGCAGAAGCAACATTCCATTTGAGAGTGCGGTTCCAGGCCCATCTCATGAATGACTCTCGCCGCTCCCAGAAAACAGGCAATGGCCCCTTTCATGTCCACCGCTCCCCGACCGTAAAGCTTGCCATCTTTCACCGTGCCGGCAAATGGGTCTTCGGACCAGGGGTCATCAATCGGCACCACGTCCATGTGCGCGTAGAAGGTGCTGCGCGGCTTGCCGTTCTTAAGCACACCGACCAGATTGATTCGCTCGCCCGAAAGAGGCTCCGGGATCATCCGGTATTTTTCCTCGGGGACCGCAACCCGTCGTGTTTCAAAACCAAACCCGTTCAGTTCGGCTTCGAGGATGCCCACAAGTTCTCCGTAATTTTCTCCTGGTGGGATAGTCGTGTCCACACCAATGATTGTACTAAGGATATCGACAAGATAATCTCTCTCCTGTTCAACTCTCAAAAAAGCTTCGGTAAAGTCCATCAATAACCTCCTTTTTTGGTCTGATCCTTGTTATCTTTTTTAGACAGGATCTACAGGATTCTCAGGATCTTTTGGTAATGAAAATAGAGAGAAGAAACGACATAATTGTTCAGCAATAACACATTCGGCTTCTTTCGCATTTCTTTCCCGCTGAAAGCGGGATTGTCATTTCTCGGTTTCCGAAGGAAACAAAGAAAGCAATAAATCCAGTCAATCTTGTAAATCCTGTCCAATATAAAAATCTAAATTCATTAGAACCCACAAATTCGTATGAGGAACCTTTTTTCTTTTCATCATGCATGAATTCTGTCAATCTATCTCTTGATTATAACCGTTTATCTTTCTTACATCCAGCATTATCATTAAGGCAGTTTTATATTGCTTTTCTCCAATTTGTGTATTATGAAGCTTATTTATCATAATATTAAATGAAAAGAGGATATATTATGCCTGAGATTATGACCACCAGAGAAATGGCAGAGTATTTGAGGTTACACCAGATTACGATTTGTAAATTCGCAGCTGAAGGTAGAATTCCTGCAGTTCGGGTCGGCCGAGTCTGGAGGTTTGACAAAGAAGCAATTGATAAATGGATCAGTGAAGGTCAGAGCAAAAACGTGTCGAAGAGGAAGAAGTAAACCGTATAACGGAGGTCCTATCAGTCCAGGGTGTTTTGGACAAAAGGAGGAGAGAAATGAACAAAGAAGATCTGGTGAAATTGGTTTCTGAGAAAGCAGGCATTACCAAAAAGGCGGCAGAAGAGGCACAGAAAGCGGTTATCGAAGGATTTTCCTCAGCTCTTGAGAAAGGGGAATCAATTTCTATTGTTGGATTCGGGAGTTTCAAAGTGGTTGATCGGGCAGCCCGGGAAGGCCGGAATCCGAGTACAGGAGAAAAGATGCAGATCCCGGCGTCCAAGGCCGTGAAATTCACACCGAGCAAAGCGTTAAAAGAACGAGTTCAGTAAGCTGAAGGGGCCATATCTATAGCCAAAATGCCTGCTGATGACAGAGGACCGTATTCGTAGTATGCAGGGATTCGGTCTAAAGAAAAAAGGGGGAGGGGACCATCGTGGGAGAGATAAAGGCCCATACACGATTCCGGAAGGATAAGGTGTATGGGCCTTTTTTATTATTAGCCTATGGTGGCTTTGTTAGCTGTCCATATCGGCAAACTCTCCGCCTATTTTATGTAGGCGGACAGGGGGTCGAAATAAATAATGGAGGAATTTATGGAAAACCAAATGACAATTGAAAAGCTCACTAAGTTCTTCGGTATCTGCTTTCTACTTACTGCCGGGCTGCTGGTTTTGTGGTTCGTTGTATTCCTCGTGTGGGGCGATTTTGCCTTTAATGTACACTCAAAGCTATTAAATATCCAACGCCCGGGGTGGGAGATGATGAATTTTTGTGGTATGGGTTTTATTAAGATCCTCGCGTGGGTATTTTTCCTTATTCCATACATCGCTTTAAAGATTGTGGGTAGAAGAAAGAACGGTGCCGCCTAACGAATAAGGCGTACACCCGGAAAACCCCTTCCGTCACGACCCTTGCTCACAATTTCCTAAAGGAGATCAGGATGAAGCAACGCAAACTCCACTATGGCTGGATTGTCATTCTCATGGGGCTTTTGACCACCATCGCCGCCCACGGGTTCGGCCGCATGTCTTACACGATCATCCTCCCGGCCATGAAGGACGGGCTCCAGTTTAACTACACCGAGCTGGGGCTTTTGGGTACCGGCAATTTCATCGGCTATCTGACCATGGCAATTATCGGGGGATTCCTTGCGGCGCGATTCGGAACGCGCATCGTCATCACCTTTGCCCTGGTTCTCATGGGTGTTACCATGGTCCTGACCGGTCTTGCCAATTCATTTGGCTTTGCTTTTATGATGCGTCTTATGACCGGGTTGGGAAACGGGGCATCCTACGTCCCGGCCATGGCACTGGGTTCGGCCTGGTTTGCTATGAAAAAAAGAGGTTTTGCCACCGGTATTGTCTCAGCCGGCATCGGAATCGGCACCTTTATTTCCGGTTTGGTGGTACCCCCTATACTTACCTCATTTGGTCAAAATGGGTGGCGCTTTTCCTGGTACATCCTGGGTGGTGCCGTACTTGTAATTTCCGGAATAGTGTATGTGTTTGTGCTCAGCCGCCCGGAGGAAAAAGGATTGCGACAGGTGGGGGCAGAGGAAACTGAAGTCATGCCGGCCTCTTCCATGGATACAAAAAAGGCTTCATCCCTTCAGTGGACCAGTGTGATTAAAATGGGATCGGTCTGGTACCTCGGCGTCGTCTATTTTTTCTATGGTTTCTCCTACATTATTTACATGTTGTTCTTTGCCGCCTATCTCGTTAAGGAAATGGGGTTTTCCCAGGAAGCGGCCGGGGGGTTGTGGGCCCTGGTTGGAGGTTTGAGCATTTTTTGCGGCGTTATCTGGGGCAGCATATCCGACCGCCTCGGCCGCGGCAAAGGCGCAGCTCTGGCCTATCTGGTTCTCGGGCTTTCCTACATCATCTATGCGTTGGTCAAGGCAAAATTCGGTTTTTATCTGTCGGCAGGTTTATTCGGGCTGACGGCCTGGAGTATCCCTACGATTATGGCAGCAGCAGCCGGTGATTTTGTGGGACCGCGTCTGGCACCTGCCGGGCTCGGATTTATTACATTGTTTTTCGGCATCGGTCAGGCCCTTGGGCCGGTCTTAGGAGGATATCTTGCAGATACCACCAATTCATTTACTGTACCATTTCTGGTGGCCGGAGGGATTTCATTTATGGGAATGATCCTATCTCTTTTTCTTAAAAAACCTACTTAGGGTTCACTCAAGGAGAGGTTATGGGAACGAAACGGTTTGTCGATCTCAGTATTCCTATTGAAGCAGACCTGCCCAGTGATCCGCCAATGATGATCCCCCGGATCGACTATGCTGACCATGTTAAAGGTGCCGAGCAGATGGAAATGTTTTTTCCGGGTGTCAGGAAAGAGCAGTTGCCGGGGGGCATGGGGTGGGCGGTGGAAACGATTTCTCTTACTACACATTCGGGTACGCACCTCGATGCGCCGTATCATTATCATCCCACCATGGATAAGGGGAAGCCAGCCCTGACAATCGATCAGATACCTTTGGAGTGGTGCTTCAATGACGGGGTGGTCCTCGACTTCCGGCACAAGGCCGATGGGGAAAGAATTACAGCCAAGGATGTGAAGAAAGCGCTCGATAAAATAGGATATAAAATCAAACCTTTAGACATTGTGCTTATTCAGACGGGGGCTGATAAGGCCTGGGGCACAGAGAAGTACCTCGTTACCGGTGCGGGTATGGACAGGGAAAGCACCCTTTTTCTGACAGAACAGGGGATACGGGTGGTGGGTATTGATGCCTGGAGCTGGGACCGGCCTCTCCCCTGTCTCGCCAAGGAATTCCAGGAAACAGGGGATCCCGGAGTCATATGGGAGGCCCATTTTGCCGGGATTGATGTCGGCTATTGCCACATGGAAAAAATGGCTAACCTGGCAGCTATCGGAAGGCCCTTTGGCTTCACGGTCTGTTGTTTCCCGACCAACATCAAAAGTGCCAGCGCGGGCTGGGTACGACCTGTCGCCATTGTTGACGAGGTCTAATAATGCCAAACTCGAAAAAAGTCACTGACCCGTTTTCGTCATTCCCGCGGGAACCCAGGGAAATCATCCAGCCGCGGCGGGACTGGACTCCCGCTGCAGTTTATCCCGCACTTGATGCGGGGCGGGAGTGACTGCCTATGAGACTTTTTGCGAGACCGTCAAATGTCAATCTTGAGTAGAGGGATCGGTAATGAAAAAACTTGAGGGTTTTCAGCGAAAATATCTGAGGGGGGTTGCCCACGGTCTGAAACCGGTGGTTTTTATCGGGCAGAAAGGCCTGACGCCTGAAGTCCTGTTGTCTGCGGAAAAGGCCTTTGAAAGACATGAGCTCATTAAGGTGAAGTTTAACGATTTCAAAGAAAAAGCCGATAAGACTGAAATCTCCGGACGCATCGAAGAGGAAACGGGTGCTGAGAATGTGGGCATGATCGGACACACGGTCATCTTCTACCGGCAGCAGGAGGACCCGGAAAAACGGAAGACCTCCTTGCCTCAGAGATATCCCTGATGAAAACAAGTCTGATGAGGGGACACAGTGACAAACCTGAAGTATTCAATAAGGTGCGGACAATTCAGGAGGAAGATCGTTTTTGGCTCCTTAAGACCTAGGCGGATGTTGCCAAACGGTTGAAAAATAAGGGTCGCTGCTCGCCGCCCAATTTCAGGCCGTCACGTTTTATGATTCGGAAAAATGGGATATGGTTTTAGAGACGTACCAGCGCCTTTCCAAAGGGGTTATGCAAAAGGTAATCGTTCACGGGTTCGGGGTTTACCGCTGTAAGCGGAAAACCTTTGAACCCGTGAACGGGCACTGAAACAGAATTTATGGAACTGTTAAGAAAGGAAATCCTAACTATGAATCGAAGGGAATTTTTGAGGTACCAGGCAAAAGGGGTCCTATGGATGATTGCCGGCGGATCTGGAATTTTGTTGCCAAAAAGGCTAATAGCTGCCCCAGTTCCGGATATCGCTGTTGTCAAAGGGGCGCCCGCGGCGGCAACACGGGCTGCGGTGGATTTATTAGGCGGGATGAAACAATTCGTTAAGCCCGGCGACCGGGTGGTGATAAAGCCTAATATGAGTTTCCCTACTCCTCCTGAAAGGGCCTCGAACACGCACCCGGAGGTGGTCCGTGAACTTGTTATCATGTGCAAAGAGGCGGGGGCTTCGAAGATATTAGTCCTGGACCATACCCTTGCCCGGAAAGAGCTTTGCTTAGAAAGATCGGGTATCCGTAAGGCCTGCAACCCTATCAGCAAGAAAATGGTCTTTGCTCTAAACGACGACAGGTTTTTTAAAGCCACAGATATCCCTGAAGGAAAGAGCATGACAAGTACCGACATTATGAAGGAGGTGCTCAAGAGCAATGTGCTCATCGCTGCTCCGGTGGCCAAGTCCCATTCAGCCACCGGTGTCAGCCTCTCCATGAAAGGGATGATGGGGCTCAATTACGACCGCAGAGTCATGCACGGGAAATATGATCTCCATACGTCTATTGTGGATCTTTGCACAATACTTAAGGCTGACCTGACCGTCATCGACGGAACCCGCGTCCTATCCACAAATGGACCAGGCGGGCCAGGGAAAGTCCTTAAAAGGGACACCGTTATTGCTTCAACAGACATGGTCGCCGCCGACGCATACGCGGTCTACATCTTTGAATGGTATGGAAAAAGATTTAAACCAAGACAGGTTCGTCATATCCGTGAGGCCCATAAGCGTGGGCTGGGCCGTATGGATGTGGAAAATCTGAATGTCAAGACCATCGATTTATGATCACTTTCTGGCGGACCATACAGATCATAAGCCTTATCCTCTTTCTCACATTACTGGCTTTGGCTGTTTCCTCGGTGATTACTCCCACACCGCTTGATCTTTTCCTGCTCCTTGACCCTGCCTTGATGGCTTTTACAGTCATAAGCGCCAGGATATTTTCTGTTGCCTTTATCCCGGCATTGCTGGTCCTCATCGTTACGCTCTTCTTCGGACGAATCTTCTGCGGTTATATATGTCCCATGGGCACAACCCTTGATGGAACGGACAAATTGTTTGCAGCCTCAAGAAAGAAACAGCCGGAAGCGGGAAAGCTCCGGCTGTTAAAATATATTATACTCTTCTTTTTACTCGGGGCATCCATACTTGGCGTATCCTTCGTATTCGTGGCCGCACCTCTTTCTCTCATAACCAGATTCTACGGTCTCCTTGTGCATCCTGTTCTTGCTTTCCTTTCCAATGAAATACTGAGTTTCATCCACCCCCTGGCGGAGTGGTTGGATATGGACACCGTTATCTTTATGCAAATCGCCACCCCGCGCTTTGCCACGCAGCTTTTTATTTTGGCCTTTTTCGGGGCACTTTTTGTTTCAGCCATTGTTTCACCCCGTTTCTGGTGCCGCAATTTTTGTCCTTCCGGGGCTCTCATGGCCTTTTTTTCTAAGAAGCCCCTGATCCGCCGGGGGGTGTCTGATGATTGCACCGACTGTGGAAGATGCACCAATTCCTGTCCAATGAGCGCCATCATGACAGAGGACCCCCGTGTTACCCTGCATGAAGAGTGTATTGTATGCCGGACCTGTGAAAATACCTGTCCTGAGAATGCCATTCTGTTTGACAGGGTAAGAAAGGAACAGGTGTTTGAGAAAAAGCGGTTCTCTTTTACCCGTCGTCAATTCATATATTCAGGCCTGTTCGGGGCTGCCACGGCCACCGTCGGTCTCACCGGGCTGAATTCTCTTTACGGTAAGCCGGGGCCCGGCCAGGTGGCCCCGCAGGGACTTATCAGGCCGCCGGGCGCCCTGCCTGAGATGGATTTTCTGGCACAATGCAGCCGCTGCGGTGAGTGTATGGCCGCCTGTCCCACGAATACCCTCCAACCCATCTGGCTTGACGCCGGATTCATGGGCCTTTTCAGCCCCGGTCTCAACTTGAGACGCAGCTACTGCAGTCCGGAATGCCGCATGTGCGGAGAGGTATGTCCCACGGATGCCATACGAAGTCTTTCAAAAAACGAACGCATCTGGGCCAAGATAGGCACGGCAGTGATCTTTCGCCGGAAATGTCTCGCATGGGAGCAGCAAAAAAGCTGTATGGTATGCGATGAGGTCTGTCCTTACAAGGCGGTGGAATTCAGAAAAGAACCAGGGATCCCTGTTCCCGTTCCCCAGGTGCACGAAGAAAAATGCGCCGGATGCGGATACTGTGAGCATTTCTGTCCTGTGCAGAATCAGTCTGCCATAGTAATAACACCCATGGGCGCCCTCAGGATGTCTGAGGGATCTTATATAGCACAGGGTAAGAGTCAGGGTCTGAATCTGTCTATTAACCCCAAATTCGAGTACGGGTCTAAACCGGAAGGTAAAGATTGGGGTAAAGGTTTTGCACCCGGATTTGAGGATTGAATCTTGCCAAGGGAACATAAAGAATCTTCCACAATGCTCGGAAAGCTTGTGGTAGAAAAAGATGAACGTCCAACATCGAACATCGAACGTCCAGGTAAGCGAAGACTCCGACATCGAATAAAAAACAAACATCAACTTTAGGCACTTTAGTTCACTTTAGTCATTTTAGGGACTTCTCCGGTTTATCCGGGTTAGAGACTCGCCAACTTGGGCCTTATCTTGAAATTGCCAGTTACATGGTTAAAATAATGGAATGAACAAAGGAGATAAACCATGACTGAAAATAAAAATGATCATCCATTCAGGTCAACGCTCAGCCTTGAGCCTCTTCTGGGCTTCTGGAGAAAGCATGTGTCTCCGGCCTGCCCCCACATGGGATCTATGTTTGAGGTGTTTGAGGCCCGGATCAATGAGACACCTGCGCTCAAGGGTGCCATAAAAAACGTGTCCGTCTTTGAGAATTACCAGGATCTCCTGATTCCGCTTATGAGCGTTGTATTTCCGGCCGCATCATCAGATACCGAAGTGTCCGGGGCCTTGATTCCTTGCACGTCTCATCCGTTTTACGTCTCTCCGAAATTCAAACAACTCATGGTGGGTGAGGATGGATTCCTTAAAGGAAGCGTCAAGAACGAACAGGGGGTTTTGGAAGAGGGCGGGTTGCTCAGGGCCTACTTTATGGTTTTAGACAAAATCTACGGTTTTAAACAAGGGCTCGATACGCCTATCATTCGTATCGTGCAGGATCAGGAAACCGGGCTGGACCGCTGTTTCAGGATAACGCTCGACCTTCAGTTTGTGGAAGTTCGGACCGTGGGTGAGCCTAAGAAACTGACGGAGAAAGAGCGAGAAATTATTACCGAAAACATTACAGACATCGAGATCCTGTCTAAGTTCATCGATCCTGAAGAATTCGAATTTTACGGTTTCAGCGTTATACGGGCCGTGGATGTAACCGAGTCGGAGGTCATTTCGGCCTTAGAGAAGGATCTGATCGACCAGCAGTCGATCTTTTCTGCTGATGGTTTCAAGCGTCTTCAGGCACGGCTTCGGATCCTTTTCAGACGCCCCGACCTGATGGCCGGGATCGGCGCACTCCAGGGCGACAAGGTTCTTGTCCTGAGTGACGGCTGTAAGATGAAGGCCAACTGCATTTTCACCAACTCCAATCATATTCCCATGTCCGAAATCGAAGGCTCTGTGTGGCTCCGGGCTGTGGAGCAGGGGTCCATTCTACGGATATCCGACCTTAAGGAAGAACCAGACCTGACCCCCACCGAGCAGCTTGTCCTGGATATGGGTTGCAGGTCCATGTTGATTTCTCCTCTCTCTTATCAGGGTGAAGCAATTGGCACCCTTGAAATCATGAGCCCCCATCCCCGGGACCTGGGTGCCATCGATGAAATGCTGGTCAAACAGATCACACCAATCTTCTCAGTTGCCCTGAAAAGGGGCCTGGATGAGATGAACAATAATATCCAGGCCATTATCAAGGAAAAATGTACAGCAGTTCACCCTTCTGTGGAATGGCGGTTCCAGAAAGCGGCCTTCAGCCATATGGACCGTCTCCGCGTGGGTCAGGCATCGGATATGGAGCCGATCATCTTCAAGGATGTGATTCCATTTTATGCCCAGTCTGATATAAGAGGCTCATCTGAAGGCCGTAATATGAGTATCCAGTCCGACTTGACCGAGCAGTTAAATCTATCCCTGGATATAATGAAATGGGCAGAGAAGGCAAAATCATGGCCTCTTATAAGTGAATTCAAATACAGAATCGAGAAACGGATTGAAGGCTTGCGCGCGGGATTGGCCTCAGATGAGGAGGCATCGATCTCCCATTTCCTCAGCCGCGAGGTTGAACCAACCTTTGAGGATCTGCTGGGTCTTGGGCCCCGGGTCGTCCGGGCTGTTGAGACCTACCGAAAGGCCATCGACCCGATAGTAGGAGCTGTCTACCGCAAACGGAGGGAATTCGAGGAGAGCGTCTCCATACTCAACGAGACCCTGTCCGCCTACCTAAGCAGTGAGGAGGCGGAAACCCAATCGATCTTTCCACACTACTTTGAAAAGCGCCAGACCGATGGCATAGACTATATGATGTATGTCGGCGCATCGATGATGGAGAATGGCAAACTGAGCAATTTTCATGTGAAGAACCTCGGTTTGTGGCAGCTCATCGTGGCCTGCGGTATGGCGCAACATACCGAACAAATCAAGCCGGAGCTAAAGGTCCCTTTAGAGACCTGTCACCTGATACTTGTAAACCATACACCTCTTTCCATACGCTTCCGGTACGATGAAAAACGCTTCGACGTTGACGGGGCCTATGATGTCCGCCACGAGATCATCAAATCCCGGATTGACAAAGCCGTTGTCAAAAGGACAGGGGAGAGGTTGACACAGCCCGGCCGGGTGGCCATAGTGTACTCCCACACCGATGAAGGTCGCGAAATGCAGCGCCATATCGACTTCCTGAAGGCCCGGGGAAACCTGTTGAATGACCTGGAGTTTCTTGATCTGGATGACCTGCCGGGAGTGAGAGGACTCAAAGCGCTTAGAGTAGGTATCAATCTGGAGACTCAGGCCCTCGCGCGGACAGTTGAGTTGGCAGCGGGCTAATCAGGTCTGAATGAATGACTTTTTGGAAGAAACATCATCAAGTGAAAATCTTATGGCCAGGTCGGGCAGGGGAGACACACACTCCTTTGAAATCCTGGTGCGACGTCATCAGCGTTCAGTTCTCAATTTTATCTATCGTTTTACAGGAGACCGGATAGAGGCCGAAGATCTGGCTCAAGAAGTATTCTTGAAGGTCTGGCACTCAGCTCCCGCCTACAAACCCACCGCCAAATTCACCACCTGGATATACCGCATCGCCGCGAACCTTTGTATCAATAAGCAGAGGTCCGATCGCATCAGGAGATTGTTCACGGTTCCCCCTTCGCGTAAAGAAGAAGAGGATTTGGAGAATGAACTCTCTGCCGACCATGCCACGAAGTCCCCGTCGCCTGAAGATCTCCTTTTGGTTGCAGAGCGGAAACGTCAGATTTTGAATGCGATTCAGCAACTCCCGGCCAACCAGAGAGTAGCGCTCGTCTTGAAGAGATATGAAGGGCTATCTTACAAAGAAATTGCCAAGATCATAGGGTGTTCTGTCTCTGCCGTGGATTCCTTGATGGTCAGGGCAAAAAGAAACCTTCACGGAAAACTTGTCTCCCAGGAAAAAAAATCGCAGGTTTTTCCGCGTTGAGTTGTTTAATTAGATAGAGACTGCATAAATGCGGATTCCAGAATGATAAGTAGAGAATCCGCAATTAATACTATCCAGGTTACAAGGTTTGAGTGATGAGCTGCCGCAACATAAAAAAAAGGCTTTCGGCCTATCAGGACAGAGAACTGAGCTCAGATGAGCAGGCTCGGATTAAGTCTCACCTTCAAGGTTGTCCGGAATGCAGTGCACTGTATGCGGATTTTCAGCATACGTGGGAGATGCTCGGTGAGGTGCCGGAAATCGATCCCGCACAGACATTTTATCTGGAGCTCAGGAAAAAGATAGCCGGATTCAATGATCGCCATTTTATTTCGAGGCTGCGGCAAGTCTTTCAATTTCTTCCCGCCCCTCTAACGACGGCCACCCTCGTGCTGGCAGGCTTGGTCATCGGTACTTACGCCGGGAACTTCTTCTTTCAAGAAAGCTTAATCTCCCACCAAGGCCTTCAGCCCAGGTTTTCCCGGTTAGATGTAAGCCTGGCCTCCATCAGGACATTTGATCCCATTCCACCGGGCACCCTGGCCCATGGATATGTGAGAATGGCAAGCTACAAGGGGAGTGCACACTGATGAGAACGAAATGGTGGAGACTGATTCTGATTTTCTCTCTGGCAATTAACGCGGCAGTCCTTGGGGTCTGTGGATATCACTATTACCGCTACACCTGTGCTGCACCATCCGCATATTGTCCTCTATCTCCCGGGGACCGGCATTTTTATCAAGGTTTAGGTCTTTCTGATTCTCAGCTCAAAAGGATGGAGCCCCTTGCTCGTACGTTCCATGCAAGGCTTGATAAACTGAGCAGGGAAACGGAAAAGAAAAGAGAGTTGCTCGTAAATCTATTGAGCCAGGAAGAGGTAGATTCCGGAAGGATAGAGAGCCTGCGGAAGGATATGGCCGGCACCCAGGATCAGATTCAAAGGGAGGTTATCACCCACCTCTTAGATGTGCGCGAAATACTGAACCGCGAACAAAAGGAGTATTTTTTCCTACTCCTGCGCAAGACCATGAAACAGGAAAACAACTGGTTTTCGAAACAGGGAGGTTAATTGTGCGGTTACGTTACCTGATCAAAGAACTCTATTACCGAAGGCGAAGAACCCTGACGGCAGTCCTCGGGCTTTCCGTGGGTATTGCCCTGCTCATCATCATTAATGCCCTCTCCATGGCCTACCACGAGGCCGCCCGCATGCCCCTCAAGGAAATCGGCGCCGACATAACGGTGCAGCGCGCCGGCGATGTCCCCGAGGAACTCGCAGGCCCGGTCTTTGCGTGTTCAGCCATCACCATCCGAAAGCAGGAGATCGAAAAAATCCGGAAAATCAAGGGAATTGAGGGATTCGGCCAGGCCCTCCTGATTTGGGTCTTCGACCCAGACCGATTTACGATTGTCTTAGGCATTGACACAGAAAATCCCATAGGTCCGGGTATTCTCCGGAATAATGTGACCGAGGGAAGATTTTTGGAAAAAGAGGGGGAAGAGGCCCTTGTGGACCTGTCTTATGCCCGCCAATTCGGAATCAAGGTAGGAGATTCCATAACTATTAACCGAAAAATGTACCCTGTGGTGGGGCTTGTGGATGCATCTCGTGCCGCGAAAATCGCAGTGGCCAATGTCTATCTCCCCCTAAAAGTGGCAGAAAAAATAGCGACCTCCGCCAAACAGGTCCAAAAGGTCTCTCCGTTCGACAAGGGGGACGCAAATCTCTTATTCATTCGAGCAGACCAGAGAGATACCCGCCATGTAGTCGCCGCCTTGAAAAGCGTCTTAGGTAAGGGCGTCAATGTGGCCACTCCCGACTCCTTTTTGAAGCTCCTGGGGGACCTCTTTGCCTTATCAGACAAATTCTCATTAGCCACGTCCCTGATTGCGATTCTGGTCGCCATTCTAATCGTCTTTAAGACCATGGCGGGAAACGTTTCTGAACGGGCCAAGGAGATAGGAACCCTCAAGGCGGTTGGGTGGACCAATCGCAATGTGGTATTTCAGCTCACGGGAGAATCCGTCCTTCAATGTCTTGCAGGGGGAATTCTCGGTCTCTTAATAGCGCTTCTGGCCACATTTATCTTAGGGTTCATGCAAGTCAATATCCCCATTCCGTGGGAGATGAGCCCCACCCCTCATTTCCTTCCGGGCGGCGGAGACCCTGTTTTCAAAACATTGCGGCTTCCCGTAAAGGTCCCCTGGACATTGGGGTCTTTCGGCATCATTCTTTCAATGCTCATAGGTGGAAGCACGGGTGGAATCTTGAGCAGGCGTATATCACGAATCAAACCATCGGAGGTACTCAGATATGAGTAAAGAGGCTATTCTTAAAGCAACGGATCTTGGAAAAGAATATGGCGCACTTTGTGTGGTCAAGGAGGTCTCCATGACCATGGAAACGGGAGAGTTCATTGCCATTGTGGGAAAATCCGGCAGCGGCAAAACCACCCTCCTTTCTCTTGTTTCGGGGCTGGAACGTCCCTCAAACGGCCGCGTTGTTCTCAATGACAAGGATATTACTGCGGCGTCCGAGGATGATCTGGCCCTCTTTAGGCGCAAAAATGTGGGTTTTATTTTCCAGTCATTCAACCTGATCCCGACCCTCTCTGCATGGGAGAATGTGGTTCTTCCCCTTTTCCCTGAAAAGATGTCAGAGCAAGCCCGGCGAGACAGGGCCCTGGATCTGCTGCATCGGATGGAGATGGATCATCGGGTGGACCACCTTCCATCTACCCTGTCAGGGGGAGAAAAGCAGCGGGTGGCCATTGCAAGGGCGCTGGTCAACAGCCCGAAAATCGTCTTTGCCGATGAGCCTACCGGCAATCTGGATTCACAGACAGGGGAATCTATTATGAACATTTTAAAGGATCTTCATGCGGAAAACGGGATGTCCCTCTTGATGGTCACCCATGATCTCGATCTCGCTAAGGCCGCGGATCGAATAATCCGCATGCAGGACGGGGAGGTTATTTCATGAAAAGATTAACTGTTTTGTGTTTCCTGGGCCTATTTCTGTTCAGTACCCCCCTTAGTGTTTTCCCTAAGGAGCCTGTACAAATTGAGGTCCTCTATATGAATCATGGTCCTCTCAGACCGACGCTGAGAGAGTTAGACGAACTTTTTACCGGATACGGCGACAGAATAGCCGTTTACGGGCACGACTTTTACAGCGAAGAGGGGGAACGGTTCAAGGCCGAAAAGGGGATAAAAGGACATGTTCCTTTGGTTTTGTGGATTGACGGCAAGTCCACCTTGAAGGTGAACGGCACGCCGGTCCAGTTCAGAGGATTTCCAACAGGATCAGGCCCTGCCTCTTTTCAGGGAAAGTGGAATATGGAGGTCCTGAAACAGGCCCTTGATCAAGTAACCAAAGGAAATTGAGGAATTTAGGAATTGATAACAATTTACACTTCTTTTGTGTCTGCCTTTGTCTGTGTCTGTCTGTGCCTGCCCCATAGCTCCGGGAGATGGTACTGGGGTGGGTCTGTGGTTAATAATGAAAGATGCCAAACGGAGGATTGATTTGTATTACCCATATATTATTAAAGAGCTTCTCCATCGTCACAACAGGACCTTAGTGAATATATTGGGCATAGCGGTTGGGATCGCCCTTTTCGTCTCCATCAATGCCACATCTACAGCATATAAAAAGGCGGTGAGCCGGCCTTTCAAAAATCTGGGGGCCGACCTAATTGTTCAACGGGCGGAAGAGCGCAACATGCAAGGTGGCAGGCCGCCGGCATCCATGAGAGGGATACGCCTCCCCTTTTCAAACCAGCTCATTTCCCCCCGGGACTTGAACGGAATAACTCAGATTGAAGGGATTGACGTGGGGTCCTCCGCACTCTTGTTGTGGGAGTTTGAGAAGCAAGGCTTCAGAACCATCATGGGTGTGGACCTTGATCAGCCGGACCTGTTAGGCCCGGTTAAGGTAAGAGACTGGCTCAAAAGTGGTCGTTTTCCTGAAAAACAGGGGGAAGCGGTATTAGAAGAACACTATGCAAGGTTCCAGGCAATCCACCTGGGAGACACGTTCAAAATCAGCGGCAGTCCTTTCCGGGTGGTAGGAATTTTGGAAATCAAAGAAGGCGCCCAGGTCGCAGCGGCCAACATCTATCTCCCTCTTGGAGATGCTCAGGCCCTGATCAAGGGAGGGCCGGAGGCAGTGAACATCCTCTACCTTAGATTACAGAATCCCTCCATGTTGAATAAAGTCAAGAAACAGATCTCCAAAGAGGTAAAAGGTGTATCTGTCAGCAGTTCTGATTCATTTCTTGAATTGATGGGGGGTGTCTCGATGATCTCCGGACGCTTTTCCATGATCGCCTCTGTGGTCGCCTTGTTGGGGGCCGTGCTCCTGATCATGAAAACCATGCTTTCCAATCTTGTGGAACGTTCAAGAGAGATTGGTATCCTGAAAGCGGTGGGCTGGACTCACGGGGAGATACAAAAACAACTCATGGGTGAAGCTTTTCTGCAAGCCCTTATCGGGGGGATATTAGGCATTCTCGTGGGCTATGTGATCTCTTATGGCATGGGATTCCTCTCCATTTCCATTCCGGTTCCCTGGGATCTGAACCCATTGCCTGCCATGGCAAAGGCAGAAGCGGCCACACAAGCCGTCAGGCTTCCGGTGAGTGTCTCTCTTGGGCTGGCTGCCACTTCCATGGCCCTCTCCCTTATCGTGGGTTGTGTGACCGGGTATCTCCTGGGAAGACGAACCAGCAAAATGAAGCCCGCCGATATCCTGCGGCAACTGTAAGGATACTCAATAATGAAAGGAGAATTTATTATGATCCAAGAAAAACTCTTGATAACTCTAATCCTGTGTCTGTTGTTCTCTTCTGCGTCATCTCTGCAAGCAGCGGAACCTTTCGATCTTCGTCACTACGGCAACTTCAAAAAAATGGTGCATATGAAAAAGGTGGATGGGGTCGTGGATCTGGACACGGCCTTAGCCGGCCCTCATGCTTATGCAGTAGGCGCCATAAAGGGAGGTAACGGAGAGATCACGGTCATTGACAGTGAAGTGTGGCTCGCCTATGGCAAGGATGGTCTTGGTACGACCCAACGCAGGATACCCGAGGGAGAGCAGGCGGCACTGCTCGTTACCGCACAGGTGAGGAATTGGAAGAAAATTGTCGTACCGAAAAAAATGACCGAACCACAATTACACGACTTCATCCTCGAGCAGGCAGAGAGATACGGGTTGAATACCAAGAAACCGTTCCCCTTTCTGATTGAAGGACCCCTGCAGGACGTGAGGTGGCATGTGATTAGTGGTCCCAACCCGGAATTCTCGGGGCATTTCAAAGGTCACGGAGGAGAGACACCTTTCATTCAACTCAAGGAGCATATAGAGCGGACATCGGGAATCATCATCGGATTCTACTCTGCAAATGTTAAGGGTGTCTTTACACATCCCGGGGAGTCATGGCACCTGCACATCCTGATTCGGGATAAAGAAAGGGCCGGCCATGTGGATGAAGTTGTGGTAGGAAAAGGCGCAGTTCTAAAACTACCGGAAATTTGAAAACCCCTTCAACACGCTTTTACCGATCTTCAATCGAGGTGTGGCCCAAAGCGAATGTACCGCCAAAGGCTCAAGAATACCATATCGACTATATGGATTCTCAACTTCCCGAGCCTGCCCGCCGTCCTTCTGGCGAGTTTGATAATTACCTTTATGTGGGCCCCCAATATCCGGCGACCTTCGCGACTTGATTCTTGAAAGATCAGTTGAGTTCAAGGGATAGCGCTACCCGGATTTTCTAGGCTTCGCCTTCTCCCGGCAAAATCCCCGCTAAAGACGGGATCTTCGACAAGCCGTCTGGCACTGTCTCCACTTCCACGCCCTTATTGCTCAGATCCGCATTTCACGCCCGACAGTTGCACTCACAACATTCTGTAGTCGGATTTTGCTTGACACACAAGGCCGAATTACCTATCGTTTATCGCCAAAAAAAGAGGCTTCTTATCACCATGGTCAGAGGTAAAATAGCTGAGGCGGATAGGGCAAGATCATGTGATAAGCGACGAGGGAATTTTGGGTGATTCAGAGTTTGCAGATTCGGTACTCTCTAAGTCAAGTGGCCAAAAGGTTGGAAATGAGTCCCTCTGGAGTGGGATTTCCAGCAGAAAGGGACCGGGCTATTGCACGTGAGAATAAATACCATCTGATCGACTGAGTTTTTTACTATTCTACCAGCGTCCCGCTTCCCCGCAGAAACTTGCCAAAGCCACATCGGCTCCATGAGAATCAGCCCCTGACCATGCTGTCTGAGCCTTTGTGCCTATCCCGATGAATTCGGCCACCAAAACGTGCTGTCCTGCAAATTTTTCCCAAGTGATATCTGACCACTATCCCCGACTGTCCTTATACCTCCCTTCTCTCCCCATGCATTTTTAAAAAGCATGATAGGATGGAAGCGCCAAATGCCAACAGATTTCATTCCAGCCATTTAAAACATCAACATAGGTGACGATTTTACCTCGGAATTTCCTTTCGATTTTCCATTGGAAAAAACCATTCATTGTAGTAGTGCATTCAGAAACGAGATAACAATTAAAGAAGTTTTGACGAATTGATTTTGTTTATGATATCTTTTGTAGAAAAGACTTAAAGTTTGGGCCGAAAGCAAATTGGCGGTTTTATTGTACGTAAGCGTTGACAGGTTCAGGGTTCAACGTTCAGGGTTAGGGACAAGGATAAAATTGAAGACCCGAAGTCCTTGTAAAAAATTCTGGTTTTGCCCATAATTGCCAATACGCCGCCAATTTTCAGATTGGGAATGACGAAGCCTGGTGCTTCTCACATAAATACGCTTCCAAAATGGAGCCCGGGGACAAGAACGCAACCTTGAACCCCTGAACCTGTGAACGGTTACTATTGTACAAACCTGAAATCAGGAGAAGATATGAGCAACAGCGATAAAATATGGAGAGACAAACACGGTGTCTGCCACGTTGAGGGGAAAGACAGGACAGAAATCTTTGGTCTGATGGGATATGCCCATGGAAAGGACAGGGGGATGCAGATACTTTTAATGCGTATTCTGGGGCAGGGACGGGCATCTGAGATTCTTGATTCAAGTGATGAAATGCTTGAAATCGACAAATTCTTCAGGAGAATGAACTGGACAGGTTCAACTTCTTCGGAAATCGAAAAATTCTCCCCTGAAGTAAGAGAAGTAACAGATGCATACTGCAAAGGAGTAAACAGGGCATTCGAGGAAAAAGTCCCATGGGAATGCAAACTTCTCAGATTTAAACCGGAGCCCTGGTGCACAGAAGACGTCATTCTTATTTCACGAATGATAGGCTACCTTACCCTTGCACAGTCCCAGGGTGAAATGGAAAGACTGCTTATCGAGTTTGTTCAGGCGGGTATGGATGAAGAAAGACTGAACGAGCTTTTCCCGGGAATCCTTGGAGGGCTCGATATTGACCTTGTAAAAAAGATAGAACTTCAGGAACGACTCGTCTCTCCGCCGTCTCTCTGGAATATTGCTGCGCCATTGATGATGGCATCCAATAACTGGGCAGTCTCAGGGAAAAAAACAGTTTCAGGAAAACCGATCCTATCAAACGATCCTCACTTGGAAGTAAACAGACTTCCGAATGTCTGGTATGAAATGGTATTAGAAACAATGGACGGCTACGCAATGGGGGGAACCATGCCCGGGGCGCCGGCCCTTCTTGTCGGTCGAAATCAGAATCTTGCATGGAGTGCCACGTATACATTCATGGATGGCACAGATTCATGGATTGAAAAATGCAGAGAGGGCAAATATATGCGTGAGCCCGACAAGTGGGTGGATTTTACCGAAAGGGAAGAAATAATAAAACGAAAGAAAAAGGCTCCCGTGAAAGTTGTTTTTTTCGAAAACAAGCATGGTATTCTTGAAGGAAACCCGAACAAGGACGGGTATTATATAACCACTGCATGGGCACCCGCCTTTTCAGGTGCTGTTACATTTGACAGCATTATTCGAATTCTTGACGCAAAGACAGTTACAGAAGGAATGGATCTCTTCGGCCGTGTAGAAACATCCTGGAATTGTATCCTTGCGGACAAAGACGGAAATATCGGCTACCAGATGTCCGGCCTGATGCCGAAAAGAAGAGAAGGGGTCAGTGGATTTGTTCCCTTGCCCGGCTGGGAAGAAAAAAATGACTGGCAGGGGTTTGAAAAGCCGGAAGACCTGCCGCGATGCTATAACCCCGAGTGCGGCTACTTTGTTACAAGCAATCAGAACCTTAATGAATACGGAAAGGTTGATCCTATCAATGTCGGCATGGGCCCCTACCGTTCGGACCGGATTGGAGATCTGCTTTCTGAAAATAATGAAATCACACGTGAGTACATGTACAAATTACATTATGATGTATATTCAACACAGGCTGAATTATTCATGAAGATTCTTGGCCCTCTTCTTCCTGACAAAGGCCCCGGAAAAATACTCAGGAACTGGAATTTTAAATATTCTGCTGATTCAGAAGGGGCATTTCTTTTTGACAGATTTTACAAAGAACTTTACCTCGAGGTTTTCGGTAAGAACGGTTTCGGCACACAGACGGTTGAACATATTGACAAACATACCGGGATATTTAACGATTTTTATATAAACTTCGACCGGATACTCCTTTCTGAAAATTCGTTATGGTTTGGCAGCCATACAAGAGAGGATCTCTATCTGAAGGCTGCTGAAAAGGCGTTGAAATCTCAGCCTGAAAAATGGGGTAATACTAGAAAAGTAATTATGAAAAACATTCTCTTTGACGGCAGGCTCCCAAAATTTCTCGGCTTTGACCGCGGGCCGATAAGCATCATCGGAAGCCTCGCCACACCGCACCAGGGACAGGTTTTCGAAAGTGCAGGCAGGCAGACCACTTTTGCTCCGGGACTCAGAATGGTTATAGATCTTTCCACAGATGAAATGAATACGAATATGGCAGGAGGACCGTCTGACCGCAGGTTTTCAAAATGGTACTGCTCGGATCTTGAAAACTGGATATCAGGGAAATATAAAACATTGGATGTGAATTCTGAAAAAAAGTACAAATTATAGGCATCACTTATCAATTAAAATTCGTTGATAATTGCCCTATGATTGACAATTTCGCCAATCTGTTTTTGCGGTTCTCTGTAAACCGTGTAGGCCTGACATCTATGTCTTTTCTTAGCTTACTATCTCTTCAATGATCGCTTTGACCGACTTGATTTCTTTTATCAGCCCTGCCACCTGGCCGAAGCTGACAAATCCAAGGTCGAGGTTCCCGGTGAACCAAGCCTCATTCTGGTTGGCTGTAAACGTTTTACGGTCGAACCTGTCCGGGGCTGCGAGAAGTTTTTCCACCAGCGGTGTACGCAGGATGCGAGACAACGTCCTCTGGCTTTGAGCAAAAAGAACAGTTTCGGTTTCTTTGGCCTGGCACAAAACTGTCTTCACCTTGGGGTGGGCAATACACTCTTGGGAGGCAATAAACCGGGTTCCGATCTGTACTCCTTTGGCGCCCAAAGCCAATGCGGCCCGAAATCCGCGGGCGTCCCCGATTCCGCCGGCAGCCAAAACGGGGACGTTGACCACATCGACTACCATCGGTACCAGAACCAGTGTGGAAACGCTGTTACGCCCCTGGACTCCACCGGACTCTGTGCCTTCGGCGATGATGGCATCAACGCCGGCATTTTCGGATTTGACAGCGTTAGCAACATTTGGCACTACAGCAAGCGATTTCACGCCTTTGTCCTTGAGATAGTCACAGACCTCCACAGGTGAGCCGGCCGACAAAGTAACAGCCGACAATGCCATTTCGGCGGAAATTTTGGCCAAGTTCAATGCGGTGGGGGTCCACGTCTGGATGTTAATGCCGAATGGTTTGTCCGTGAGTTGCTGGACGGCTTTTATCTCCTGCCGGACTGCTTCCAATTCCTTGAGACCTGTGGCCAGCAGGCCGAAACCACCGGCTTCGGAAACCGCTGCGACCATTTCTGGATTGGAAATCGGATTCATGGCACCCTGAATCACCGGGTAGCGAATACCGAGCATTTCAGTAATTTCATTCATGGCTGGTTCTCCTTGGGCTTGACGATCATGCTCTGCGGGACCTCCATTTGTAATCCAGTAACTAAGCTCACATCTGCAGGTTCATATCTCTGTCGGTCCGGTAAAGCTCTAATACTCTCTCCTCCAACTTTTCGACGGTATAGCCTTCGCTTTTCAGTTCATAAACGCCTATCCATCCGTTCATTTGCTTCGGAAAGAACATCCACCACAAAATCACCATCACCTGAAGTATTATTTGCCTGGCACCTTTTCTTTTCTCAGCCAAGTTTATCAACTCTGGCGGTTTTGGTTGTCATGAATCCTCAGAGAAAAGGGCTAAACAAAAAAGGGAAAATAGCCTGCTCAAGAGTCAACGGCAGACTCCTTTATTTGTATTTTCTATTTTGAGGGGGTCTGAGGGGGTCATGAATATGGTTATGTTCAGGCCTTATGTTCAAAATTGACCGGGCCTCCTCACAGGTGGCCACCTCTCTCTGGAGTTCCCGGGCCAGTCTGACGGTACGATCAACAAATTGGGCGTTGGTCTCGGCCTGAACTCCCCGGCTAAGGTAGAGATTGTCCTCAAACCCTACGCGAACGTGGCCTCCAAGCAACAACGCATGAGTTGTCATGGGGAGTTGGGCCGGGCCCGGGCTCAACACAGACCATTTTGAACCGGCAGGCAGCTTGGCCTTCATGATTAGAAGACTTTCCAGATCGGCATCCGCCCCCCAGGCAATGCCCAAACATAGTTGGAAATAGGGCGGATCATCCAGTAGACCCTGTTCAGTCAGATGGCGCGCCTGGGCCACGTGCCCCAAATCGAAGGTTTCTATCTCCGGTTTTACCCTTGCCTCACGCATCCGTTTGGCAGCCATCTCCCCCCATTCAGGCGGGTTCACAAAAACCTTTCCCCGAAAATTCATGGAGCCGATATCCAGGGAGCAAAGATCCGGTTTCAGATCCAGCGGCATAAGCCGTTTTTCCCCCACATCCGGTCCTGAAATATTAAAACCGCTGGTGGTGAGGTTGATTAGCATATCACTGCCTGCACGGACCCTTTCCACAACCTCGGCAAACAGCTCTTTTTCAAAGGCCGGCTCACCCGTTTCCGGGTCACGAACATGCACATGAACCACCGCAGCCCCGGCGCGCCAGCATCTTAACGCCTCTTCCGCGATCTCGGAGGGTCTGTAAGGGACATGGGGACTTTTTTCCTTAGTGGGTGCGGATCCAATCACGGCGGCTGTAATGATAAGTTTTTCCATCGTACCATGGTCCTTCCTCTTTTCTGTTCAAATAGGAGGTTTTCACATCAATTACAAGCGTTCTGAATTACCTTTGTGACCTGACCACTTAGGCAAATTATCGTTCATATCCATAACCCGCATACTGTAAAAGATATGGCAGGTTGGCAGGAATTTCGTTGGAACTCTCGGCACACGCCCAAAATCAAAGAGTGATGGAAACGCAAGCCACATATTACGTCCTT
>JACKQG010002620.1_pt1 | contig 23221 bp, 20 predicted proteins | sample 8237621 | NCBI WGS metagenome assembly JACKQG01 (sample SAMN15677084, study PRJNA649215) | marine metagenome | biome: marine; feature: Black Sea; material: saline water; isolation source: suspended particulate matter (SPM) from the Black Sea western gyre | collected 2013-06-09/2013-06-10 | depth... | reverse complement strand
TTCTTGTGAGCTGTGGTTGGGAATGACCATTCCGTTTGTTACGACAACTCTAGGGGCGTCTGGGTGTGATGGGAAAAGTCCCATTGGATGGCCGGAAAAAATAGTAAGGGTTTGGGATGAATCCATCTCGCTTAAATACTTCATCGTAAGCCTGTACTGAGCCCAGTTTTGGAATACCGAGCCGTTTCCACCATAAGTAATTAGCTCTTGCGGATGCTGTGCCACAGCAGCATCGAGGTTGTTCTGAATCATTAACATGATTGACGCAGCTTGCTGACATTTTGCTGGATACCACGCTATCGGACGGGCCTTTATTTCAACATCAGGCATCAAGCGGTACATATATATCCTTCCATAATTCTTTAATTCCTGAGCGAATTCAGGTGCAAGAACTGCATGCTGGTCCTCTGGGAAATACCTGAGAGCGTTCGCTAAGGCCAGTTCTTTTTCTACTGAAGTTAGGATTTCTTTTCTAACCGGAGCATGTGATACACTATCGCTGGGCGTTTTGGAAGGAGGTAAAATCGAGGGTATGCCCTGCGTAATCGTTTTTTTGAACTGCTCTAAATTCATTTCTTTCCTGTATTTCTATAGGTTCCCGTCTTTTCATCAAAACCATAAGGGCAATGCTTACATCCACTTTCACAGCAATTACCACGCTTTAAATGGAATGTTTCTGTAAAGACAATGAAGCCTTCCTCAGTCGTGTAAAAGTCTTCAGGTTCTAGGTCTTTTGCCATCACTACAAATGTACGATTGTGACTACCTTCGCAGCTCCACCTACAACATCTTTATGAGCGATTTCCTAACGCATGAATGCGGCATTGCGCTTCTAAGGCTTAAAAAGCCTCTCCAGTACTACATCGATAAGTACGGAACGGCATTCTACGGTTTGAATAAAATGTATCTTCTGATGGAGAAACAACATAATCGCGGGCAAGATGGTGCCGGAATTGCTAATATTAAACTGGACGTTAGCCCCGGTAAAAGATATATTTCAAGAAAAAGGTCTATCGACACTAAGCCTATTCATCATATTTTCGAAGATATCATGAAAAGATTTTCTGATCTCGATGCAGATCAACTTGCCGATGCGGCTTTTTTACAAGAAAACTTTGGCTTTACTGGTGAAGTGTCTCTGGGTCATTTGAGATATGGTACTTACGGGAAAAATGACATTGAAAATTGCCACCCGTTTTTAAGACAAAATAACTGGCGTACTAAAAATCTGGTTGTCGCTGGTAATTTTAACATGACAAACGTCGATGAACTCTTTAATATACTTATTGAAATAGGCCAACATCCTAAGAAAAAATCTGATACCGTTACCGTCCTTGAAAAAATAGGACACTATTTAGATGTTGAAAACCAAACGCGTTTTGATGCTCTAAAAGCTGAAGGGTTAAATCACCAAAGTATTTCTGAAAAGATTGCCGACACATTAGATCTTGAAGGTGTCTTGAAATCTGCGGCAGAAGGATTCGATGGCGGTTACGCAATGTGTGGCATTCTAGGTCATGGAGACGCCTTCGTGTTACGTGATCCCAATGGAATTCGCCCTGCATATTGGTATGAGGATGATGAGATTGTGGTTGCTACTTCTGAGCGTCCTGTAATCCAAACTGCTTTTAACCTCACCGCTGAGAAAGTTCATGAGGTCAAGCCTGGCCATGCTTTAATTATCAAGCGTGACGGAACAACTTACATGCCTCGCATTCTTGATCCAGCACCGCGTACAGCGTGTAGTTTTGAGAGGATTTATTTTAGCCGAGGCAACGATGTGGAAATCTACAAAGAGCGAAAAGCATTGGGTGAAAAAGTCGTTCCTAAAATTCTCGAAGCGATTGAACACGACCTTGACAACACCGTTTCGAGTTTCATCCCCAACACAGCTGAGGTTTGTTATTACGGAATGATACAGGGGTTAGATAATGTCTTAAATATAAGTAAAATTGCACGGATAAAAGGCCTCGGATCTCACCCCTCTGATGAGGATATTGAAGGTATTATGAACGAGCGACTCAGAATGGAGAAGGTGGCGATTAAGGATGCTAAGCTCCGAACATTCATTACTCAGGATTCTTCACGTGATGATCTCGTAGCCCACGTTTATGACATCTCTTATGGCTCAATAAGAAGAGGCAAAGACAACCTCGTAGTTATTGATGACAGCATCGTTCGCGGAACGACATTAAAACAATCCATCCTTGGAATTCTTGATCGCCTCGGACCCAAGTTAATCGTCGTCGCTTCAAGTGCTCCTCAAATCCGATTCCCAGACTGCTATGGGATCGACATGGCAAAAATGAATGATTTCATAGCCTTCAGAGCAGCTGTAGCTCTATTGAAAGATCGCGGTCTTGAAAAAGTCCTTAGCGATACTTATGAAAAATGCAAGGCCGAGCTAATGAAGCCTTTGGCTTAAATGCAAAATCCCGTAACAGCAATTTATGATCCTTTTACCGCTGACGAAGTTTCTGACAAAATCTCTGAACTTCTAACTCCCGAGGGCATGGTTGCTGATGTAAAAATCATATTCCAAACCATTGAAGGTCTTCACGAAGCTTGTCCCAATCACACCGGAGATTGGTATTTCACCGGAAATTATCCTACGCCAGGTGGGCGTAGAGTTGTAAATCGAGCCTTCGTAAACTACATAGAGGGAAGTGACAAACGTGCTTACTAAAAAAGCGCTTACTAAATTCTTACAGCTCGAATAAACCTAGTCTGTTTATGGTCGACTATTCTACAATCAATTGTTTTGTTGAGACATTCTCTAAGCCCAGCTTAGACGTTGCCGTATAGACTCCTTTCGCCCAAGAGCTAACATCTATCACACCAGAATTTACACCTGGCACAAGATTAAGCGTTTCGATTAAACGACCTGATATATCGCGAATTTCAATCGCTTCCATTGAGTGTGCGGCATTAATCCCGCTGGCGAAAACAAATTGCACTTTCGAACTCGCCGGGTTAGGAAACATGGTGAAGTCGAGCTCGGTCGCTTCATGCTGAAGGTCATCAATTTCTACAAGGTAAGACTGAAGGATCTCTGTATAGTCCTGTATTGACGTGTCTTGTCCTTCTATGACTTGAAAATGTGTATGTGTGACCATTGGAACAACGGTCGTTCCTGAGTAAAACATGGCTAAATCAATTAAATACGTTACTTCGCCTGTCATTGAACTGTCCGTAATTTCTCTAGACAATGAAATCCTTGTCACATCCTCTAAATGAACTCCTCCGGGAAGGTCGAGGGCTCCAAAGCCATCTACGACACTCGAGACAATTCCTGATCGATGTGTTTCAATTCCTAAGATATTTAGCTCTATGTCAAACGTATCTGTCCATGTTTCGCCAAATGAAAAGGGGTAAGGAAAGTAAATTTCAGAATCTAAATATGGATAACTTATTCCTCCTTCTACCCCACCGTAATACTCGAAAACATCTGGTCCGTAGTTATAATAATACTGAGCTCCTCCCGCTTCTAACATCCAGTTAGCATTTGGAAAATCATCCTCAAATGGGGATGGTGTAGATGACAGTATCTGAGCGTTGTAAGAGTTAACCGTAAAAAAATTGCTATAATCCCAAGCCATGTTTTCTCCAACTTCACCCGCTTCTGATAATTCTAATACGCCCATTGTATAGCTGTCACCTGATTGAAAAGAGGGTGCAATCAGGGTTTGGGCATTCAGCTTAGAAAAAGGAATAAGTCCTGAAAGTAAAACTGATAAAACCATTAGGGTAATTGTGATGCGCATCGTATAATTAATTATATTGGGACACAAATATACATTGATTTACACCCTAATATGATAGAATTTATATCTCAACCGTGGCCTTGGTACGTTGCCGGACCGGCCATCGGGCTTATGGTCCCTTTGCTACTTATTGTGCTTAACAAATCCTTCGGGGTGAGTAGTTCACTGAAGCATCTGTGTGCAATGTGTTCTATTTCTAAGGCAAATTATTTTAAGTACAATTGGAAAAAAGAGAGTTGGAATTTACTCTTTGTTTTCGGAATATTTCTTGGGGCTTTATTTGTAGCTGAGTATATCCCTACGAATGAGCTTGTGGGTATTTCTGATGCTACAGTTACAAAACTAAGTTCCTTGGGGATAAGCGATTTTACTGGCCTTATGCCTTCGCAAATATTTGCGTTCGAACACATCACTAATATTGCTACTCTAATCTCTGTGATTCTCGGTGGTTTCCTTGTTGGATTCGGAACGCGTTACGCTGGGGGATGCACATCGGGTCACGCTATTATGGGTCTCAGCATGTTGAACCTCGGATCTCTTGTCGCTGTTGTCGGCTTCTTTGTTGGTGGACTCGCTGTTAGTTGGATCGTTTTACCATTCATTCTTGCATCGCTATGAGACATATATACGCACTACTTCTCGGCGCTCTTTTCGGAGGAATACTTGTTAAAGCTGAAGTCCTTTCATGGTTCAGAATACAGGAAATGTTTTGGTTCCAAAGCTTTCATATGTACGGAATAATCGGAAGTGCGATTGTTGTAGGAGCCATTTCTCTGCAAGTAATTAAGCGTCTTGAGGCCAAATCTATTTCAGGCGACCTGATCAATCCAGCAGATAAAAAGTTCAATAAAAAAGGAAACTTAATAGGTGGAATAATCTTTGGATGCGGTTGGGCATTAACGGGCGCATGTCCGGGACCTCTTTACGCTCTTGTTGGAAGCGGTTATGGAATTATGCTCGTATCAATCTTCTCCGCGATGCTCGGAGTTGTGGCTTACGGGACTCTAAAGGATAAACTCCCTCATTAAGCTTGTGAAAAGAAGGAGTGAGGCAATTCCTATCAGCAGGTTGTTCCAAACGCCGAAAGCACAAGTAGTACATCCGTAACGTTAACATAGCCATCGCCATTTACGTCGTTTGAACAAGCTGACAGACAACCAAATTCGCTTAATACTACTAGTATGTCGCTGACACTAACTACCAGGTCACCATCGAGATCTCCAACGCATGCAGTGTTTGTTTCTTCAATACATGGGTTGAAAAGAGATGTTAGCGTTGTCTGAAGAGCATCATTTACCACATCTACCGCTTGAGAAATACATACCATTCCATTTGCCGATCCTATCCAATGAACACGAAGAAATGGAGTGTATACAGTGTTCTTTGGGATCGAAGTGCCATCGTAACTTAGAGAAAGTACATCTATTCCTCCTGGTACGTGAGAAGGGGTTCCAGAGTAAAGAAGAGGGTCGATCAAGCTCTCAGTTTGAGAGATTTGAATGCCGTCGAACTCTAGGTGATATGCGTAGATTCTATTGTCTGGATTCAGAACGTGCACGTCAAAATATTGTAAGTCCCAGTTTACACTTCCGATGGTAAATTCAACATTGTCAAACGGATTTTCAATCGCTACAGTCGGAAAGTCACAATGAGTATGTACTCCAGAACTATCTGGATGAGCGTGTGCTGAATTCCAATACTGACAATCTGCAATCGTAGCAGCATCCACCACGTTTATTAAACCATCAGAATTAATGTCATTGCAATCATTTAATGGAATATCCCCTCCAAGAACACCTTCTGTATAAAGCTGAGCGTCAGTCAAATCTTGGTCGGAATCAGCATCAATATCTCCCATTAAGGTCGATCCTCCACAAGTCCCAGTACAGTCATTCAGTGTAGTCCCATAAGGCTCTCCTGAACAATCTGTGAAAACAGGACAATCTGTGAGAATACTAACATTATATCCACTTGTTCTATCTATTTCAATACAAACAACACCCCAATTGTTGTCGGTATTTGTTTCGTAATGGCCTAAAGCGTCTGGGGCGTAATCCCAATTTACACGAACTACAAGGCGATACTGGCCGTCAGGCACATCTGTAACGTCAATCCACTGGCAACTGAGTCCGCTAGAGTAAATATCTCCGCAACCAGCAGTAATACCCATTGTTGAACATCCGTATGTTGCAGAACCCCCTCCACTACATTCTAAATCCATCACACAAAATCCATTTTTAAATCCCACAGGAATGAATCCTCCATCCATGTCAAATAAATCATATTTTGCATATCCATCATAATGCCAGTGATTGTGACAATCGCCCCATTCAAATTGTGTAGATGAACCCCCACTTTGGCCTATATAATAGTCAAGGTCGCCAATGTTCTGAATGTGTGTGGTAAATCTAATGATTTGTCTCTCACCAAAGCCATTTAAGCACCCCTCTTCAATATAACAATCCGTTTCATTAACCTGCATTGTCGTTGCGTATAGAGAACTCGTAATCGCGTCAGTTAAAATTACAAGGTCTGGCCCGTTACACAATGGGTCTCCTTCGTAAATACATGTTCCATTGTCAACTTCAGCTGATGGATTGTAGTTACAGGCTGTAGAGTCCATACATCCTTCAGGCGGACCTACAAAAGAAAAATCCCAATCAAAAGCTCCACAGCTCGCATCCAAAGATGCCCAACGTATCCACATCTGTTCTCCTCCCACTAACAATGCCGTAATCGCAGCCTCGTCACCGCAACCTCCTTGCATATTGTCATAATAAATCGTGCCCTCATTCGTATCCCCAAAGTTGTTCATATTACAATAGTCGTAGATAAAAAGGGTTGTATTGCATGCTGCTCCACAAGAGCTGAATAAATACATTCCGTTTGCTGGGGGAGTAAACGTGTACCAGAAGTTTTCTGATGCCTGAGCCACAACTCCATAATCTGCGTCTGTCAAAACCACCGCATCGTTGCAAGTAGTTCCTGGAGCACAATCAAACATAACGATATCCTGATAGCCAAAATCTCCACCAGTCGCAACTTCAACTCCGTCAATGAATAACGTAAAATCTCCATTGCCATAGCCACAACATATACCATCTCCATAGCTGTCGTCTATTACAAACTGTAAACAAGATGGGTCTCCAGTATTAGGTATACAAGTTGATGCCGTGTATGTTGTATTGTTTGCAGAGTATGGGCCTCCTGTTAGGAGAGTACCACTTGCATCTGACAAAGTCCATGTTGTTTCACCTGGATAGTTGTCCGTTAATATTTGTACAACAACCACTGACTCTCCTTCAACGCATTGAGCAGAAATTGAGTTGGTAACAGACGCGGAAAGTAGGAGTATAATTCCAGAAAATATAATAGAGTAGTTATTGTTCATAGGGATCAATTCTTAATTGTTCTTGTTTATGACGCAAAAAACTAGGTTATAGTTGCTTGAAAAATAATTGTTGTGATGCTTTGTTGTATTTAACCCGAGCAGACCTGACCGAAAGCTCAAAAAGAGTTACAGGTAGTTAATAATGTTCTGGAAATTTTTATTCCCGGTATTAACACGTATATTTCATCACATATATTTGCAATACGCCAGAATGAGTTTTAGGAATTGCATATTTGTCTTAACTATTTATAATTGAATTTATATGAACCTCAGCTCTAAACAATCCTTAATTGCCATTGTGGTTTTAGCAGTAATTTGTCTTTTCCTAGGGATTCAGCTTTTTGTGGGAGGAGAAAAGTTTAAAGACTTGTCAGGTGATTATGGCCGGCTTGAAATGGACAAAGAGCAGGTCGTTTTCGATTTAGAGAAAATGCGATTTTCGTATGATACACTCAATGTTGAAAATTCTATGATGCTCGCTGAAATCTCTGCCCAACGAGATAAAATTGACGGCTTAATTACCAGTGTAAAAAATGGAAATTGGGAGCTCGGAAAAGCTAAAAAGGAAGCTGCAACATTAAGAGTGATTATGAAGGGTTATATTGTCACCATCGACTCTATAAACCAACTCAATCAAGCATTAACGGAAGAAAATACCGCGATGCGAGACCGAGTTAAAGAGGTGCAGGGGAAAAACGAAAAACTCGAAGAGCGCCAAGAAAACATGGAGGAGATTATTGAAGCTGGAAGGCTTCTTCAATGCACAGAAATAAACGTTGTGGGAATTAGAGTGTTGTCTTCTGGAAGACAGCGAGAGACTACAAGGGCTGACAGAGTGGAGATGATTAAGGTTTGTTTTACACTTCTAGAAAACAAGATTTCAGAACCCGGAAACAAAGTCCTAAACCTAAGAATTACAGATTTAGAAGGCACAGTGTTGTTGTCAAATGATGATGGACCATATAGCGCTACTAGAAATATTGATTACTCTAATGATCGATTAGACGCCTGTGTGTTTTACTCTGTTAATTTAGAAACCAGCGCATTAATTTCTGGAGAATACACAGTTGAAATCTTAGAACAAGAAACGCCAATTGGATCGAGTATTTTGATTTTAAGGTGAGGTAGGGTAGCTTTTCACTCAAGTTTTTTTTCGTTTAATAAGTTGTGACCTACAGATATAAAGTCTTATGAAATCCTATCGACTCTTTAGCGGACTTTCGGTTGATGGATCAAACAACATTAGAAATTGGGCGAATCGGGGAAGACATTGCTCAAAAATATCTTTCGTCATTGGGGTTTAAAATCTTAGAGCAAAATTGGCGGTGGCGCAATTGTGAAATTGACATTATCGCAATCCACCAGGATAAAATTGTTTTTATAGAGGTAAAAACACGTGGTAGGAATCGGATAGACCAGGGCGTAGATATCTCACTTCGTCAGAGAAAACGAATCATCCTTGCTGCTAATTCCTATTTGTTAAAGAAGGGGGAGATTAAACTTGAAGCTCGGTTTGACCTTGTGAGGGTTAGAAAAACAAATGGCGATTGGTGGGTCGAACACATTGGGGGGGCTTTCGAAGTTGTTTAATTCTTAGAGGTATGAAACCGAGTGATGTATCTTTGCGGCTCAATATTTATTGTAAGATGAAAAAGTCAATAGGTTCAGGCCGCCGAGGAGGCGCCCGAAGAACCAAACCCGAGTCGAAGTCGTTTAGCCCTAAACGTAAGCTCTCGCAAAACAGCACTAAAAATTCTGAGTCAGAGAAACCCAGTACTGCTGAAGAAAGTAAAGGGTATCCCAAGTCCAAATCTGGAGGGAAATATGTGGCGAAGGGAAAGAGCATTCTTAAAACAAGAAGCGGAAGTTACAGACCTGATTTAAGGCGTAACAAGGTTGAGAAACGTCAACCCTTACCTGACTCAAATGCTCCTATGAGGCTTAATCGTTATGTTTCACAGGCTGGTATTTGCTCCAGAAGAGAGGCCGATGTGTTAATCGCTGCTGGGGTTGTAAGTGTGAATGGTGAAGTCATCACCGAGATGGGGTATCGGGTAAACCAAACTGACAAGGTTCAGGTTGAGGGAGACACAATAAAGGCAGAAGCCAAAAGGTATATTTTATTAAATAAACCTAAAAACTTCTTAGCAACCGAAGAAGATCCTCAAGGCAGAAGGACTGTTATGCAGTTAATTCGAGGCGCTTGTAAGGAGAGGGTTGTTCCGATTGGAAGACTTGATAGAGACTCCACTGGGCTGTTAATGTTCACAAACGATGGGGAGATGGCAAAACGGCTCACTCATCCTAAAGTTGGTGTAAGAAACCTTTATCATGCTAGCTTTAAAGAAAAGGTGAGTCAAGGTGATTTAGATAAGATGCTTGAAGGATTTGAATTAGACGGGAAGTTCGTGAAGCTTAGTAAAGCTAGTTTCGTGAAGAGCGACCCAAGAGAGGTTGGCGTGGAGATTCACTCTGGAAGAAATCGAATCGTTAAAAGAATTTTCGAAAATTTCGGATATAAGGTTACAAAATTAGATCGGGTGATTTTTGCCTGTCTTACTAAGAAAAATGTTCCACGTGGCCATTGGAGACACTTGACTGAGGAGGAGATGAACATACTACGAATGACAACCTAAGCGTATAGGTAAAGATGTCAGATAGCATAGTAATTATTCCTACATACAACGAAAAAGAAAACGTTGTAAAAATGCTCGAAACGGCAATGGCTCTCGCGCCATGTTTTGATGTTCTTATCGTTGATGACGGAAGTCCTGATGGAACAGCTGACCTTGTCAAATCTGTCTCTACAAAATTTAACGGCCGGATTTTTATTCTCGAACGTAAAGGAAAGCAAGGGTTAGGAACTGCATACATTGCTGGGTTTAAGTGGGCGTTAAAAAAAGATTATGCTTATGTTTTTGAAATGGATTGTGATTTTTCGCACAATCCTCAAGATTTAATCCGATTAAGAGAAGCGTGTGTTGGAGGGGCGGATGTCGCTGTCGGTTCAAGGTATGTAAAAGGGGGGGGGGTTATAAACTGGCCTCTAGGAAGAAGGTTAATTAGTCGAGGGGCGTCTCTCTATGTAAACATGGTTTTGTGGCTCGGCGTGAGTGATGGTACGGCGGGGTTTGTAGCTTATAAAAGGAGTGTGTTAGGTGCCTTAGACCTAGATTCAGTTGAGTTTATAGGCTATGCATTCCAAATAGAAATGAAGCTACGTGCAAAACGAAAAGGATTTAAAATTGTCGAGGTACCTATTGTATTTCGCGACAGGGTTCTCGGTACATCTAAGATGAGTTTAGATATTTTTAATGAGGCCTTTTTCGGGGTTTTAAAAATGAAAATCCGCTTGAAAAATGGCCGCTAAAAAAACATTGTTTCGTGGAGCTCACATTGTAAATGAAGGAAGGGTTGTTGTCGGAGATGTACTGGTAATTGGCGATCGTATTGCTAAAATTTTAGAACGAAATCGTGGTGAGACTTTTAACTCCGTCGAAGTTGAAGATGCTCAACATATAGAGTCTAGTGGGTTTTGGCTTATGCCTGGGTGTATAGATGATCAAGTGCATTTTAGGGAGCCTGGATTAACACATAAGGCAGAAATTAAAACTGAATCTGCGGCGGCGGCGGCAGGCGGTATTACTTCATTTATGGAGATGCCAAACACAGTTCCACAAGCATTAACTCAAAGGCTACTTGAAGATAAATATGAGCGGGCAGATGAGGTTTCTGCTGTCAATTATAGCTTCTTTATGGGCGCCAGCAACGGCAATATCTCAGAGGTGCTTAAAACAGATCCAGCAAGGGTGTGTGGGGTTAAAGTATTTATGGGGTCCTCCACTGGAGATATGCTTGTAGATGAAGAAAAGGTTTTAGAGGGGATTTTTAAAGAAAGCCCAACACTTGTAGCTACACATTGTGAAGAAGAGTCCATAATTAGAACCAACCTTTCAAAGGCTCGGGAAAGATGGGGTGAAAACGTTCCAATGGACCAACACCATCTTATCCGCAGTGCTGAGGCATGTTATAAAAGCTCTTCGAAAGCTGTTGAGTTGGCTTCTCGATTAGGAACTCGCCTACATGTTCTACACATTTCGACAGCAAAAGAGTTGGATCTATTTGATGGATCTAAACCTCTCTCTGAAAAGCTAATTACTGCGGAGGCGTGCATACATCACATTTGGTTTACTGATGCTGATTATTCAAAAAAAGGCACATATATTAAATGGAATCCTGCGGTAAAAACTCTTGAAGACAGGGAGGCGATAAGAGCAGCTCTTTTAGATGGGCGGATAGATGTTATAGCTACGGACCATGCGCCTCACAGTCTCGAAGAAAAAAATGAAAAATATTTTTCTGCTCCTTCTGGCGGGCCTCTAGTACAGCATGGTTTACCGGCAATGTTGGACTTGGTACACGAGGGTAAAATAACTGTTGAAAGGGTTGTTGAATTAATGTCACACCGTGTGGCAGAGTGTTTTAAACTTTCAGAAAGAGGTTATATCCGAGAAGGATACAAAGCTGATTTGGTCCTTGTTAACCCTGATGCTGAATGGACCGTTACAGGTGAAAATATTATGTATAAATGCGGGTGGTCGCCTTTTACAGGACATACGTTCAAATCTCATGTTGTAGGGACATGGGTTAACGGAGTGAGGGTTTGGGATGGGGTGAATATCTTAACTAAGAATGGCAATCATGCCGGTGAACGACTAAAATTTAACCGGTAAACGAAATGGGTAAGGTTAAATTCACTTCTATTTTACTACTGTTACTTGTGATGGGCACAGGTGGATGTGCAAATGACATTCGAGATAGAGTTGATCTGATCGTTCCAGATGGTGTATTAGAAAAACCCGAGTTTGTAAATGTTTTAGCAGACATTCAACTTATCGAGGCTGCTTCAAAAAACCGCGTTTGGAGAAACGATGACGTCGAGAAAAGATTAGAGGATGCTTACAACGAAGTATTCAGTAAACACGATATAACTGAAAGTCAGTTTAAGGCCAGTCATCGTTGGTGGTGGAATCACCCCGTTGCTATGAAAAGTGTTCTGTTAGAGGTAACAGAAAAAATTACTCAACTAGAAATTGAGGCGAGATAGCTCTCTGCTGTTTTTGAAATAGCCTTGTTTACAGGTTCGTATTCCCATTTAACACCTTTTAAAGCCAGTACTCGTTCAATTTTTGAGCCGTCATACACGATGATTAACCGCGACATTTTAAGGCTAGATTTTGTGGCTAAGGCTCTCTTTCCTGTGAGTTTTTCAACAAGCCAAAACGCCCTCCACACAAGAGCAGACATCCAAGGTTTAACAACCTGAAATGGCGGATTAACGTTTAAGGCTATCGCTATTTCACACATTAAACTTTTGTAACTGCGGTTTTCTGAATTTAGCAGGACTCTTTCGCCTCTAACATTGTTGTCCGCAAGTAAAACACAGGCTTTTGCAACATCACTTGAAGAAACATAACCGCTTGACCCTGCTGGGTAAAACGAAAGACCGGCGTGAATTTGGGGGAAAAGCTCTGCTGAGCTCCTTGTAAAATCACCCGCGCCAATGATGATGGAGGGATTTACCACAGCAACGCTCAACCCCTCTTCTTGTCCTCGCCAAACTTCAAGTTCCGCAAGATACTTACTCCTCGAATACCCCGTCACACCTATCCCATCTTCAAAAGGAGTTTTCTCATCAACAATTTTATTTTCTTGCCTCCCTAAAGCAGCAACGGAACTAACATACACAAGTGTTTTTACATCCTGATGAAGCATTGCGTTTACAAGGTTTTTCGTTCCTTCGACATTTGTCTCTAAAAGCGAAGCTGCGTCCAAAGGATGGAAAGAAACCAACGCTGCAACATGAAAGACTCTTGTGCAGCCTTCCAATGCAGATTCTAACGACGGGGTGTCGTTTAATTCGCCTTCCACCCATGTTAATCTATCTAAAGAAAGCCCTCTTGAGGTTATTAGATTCTCTACGGAAGTAACATCTGAATTGGTTCTGCAAAGCGCCTTCACTGTGTGGCCCGCTGAGATTAGTTGAGACGCCAATTCTCTTCCTACAATACCTGTTGCACCGGTGATAAAATCCATGGCGGCAAAGGTAGTTATCTTTGAAGTTGATTTGGTTTAAATGAAGCCCTTAGAACACATACAAAATATTCTTGCGAGGCTGCCTAACAAGCCTGGCATTTATAAGCATTTTGATGCTGAAGGGACCATTATATACGTGGGAAAAGCGAAGGATTTAAAAAAAAGGGTAAGCAGTTATTTCAACCGCAAGAATTATGAAAATGGGAAGACGCGGCTGTTGGTTAGGAAGATTGTAGATATTCAGTGGATTGTTACGCCTACAGAGCAGGACGCTCTATTGCTTGAGAACAATCTTATAAAAGAGCACTGGCCGGTCTATAACATCCTCTTGAAAGACGACAAAACATTCCCCTATATTGTGATTAAAAAGGAGCGATTTCCGAGGGTGTTTTCTACGCGAAGGGTGATGAATGATGGGGGAGAGTATTTTGGTCCGTTTACGAGTATTCGGAGTATGAGAACGGTGTTAGACTTGTGCCAGAAACTTTATCCGATAAGATCGTGTTCCCTTTCGCTTACTGAGAAAAACATTACAGAAGGTAAATTCCGTGTATGCCTTGAGTATCATGTAGGAAATTGCTTGGGGCCTTGCGTAGGACACCAAGCCGAGGATGATTACGAACTCAGTATCCAATCTATAAGACACGTCTTGAAAGGAAACTTAAATGTTGTCCGTAAAGTTTTAAGGTTTCAAATGAATTTAGCTGTGAAAGACCTGGCTTTTGAAAAGGCGGAGGTGATTAAATCAAAGCTCAATTCGTTAGACAAGTATCAAGCAAAAAGTACTGTTGTACACCCTAAAATTGATGGGGTAGATGTCTTTACCATCGTTGGAGATGATAGTTTTGCCTATGTAAACTGTTTGCTAATTGTCTCTGGCGCAATTATTCGCGGGTCTAGTTTTGAGGTTAAGCGTAAGTTGGGCCAAACCAATGCAGAGTTGTTGGAAGCTTCTATTCCGCTTATAAGAGAAAAATTCAACAGTTCCAGTCGAGAAGTTTTTACATCTATTCTGGTGAATGTTGCTTTAGAGAATGTGACTTTTTCTATGCCCTTAAAAGGAGATAAAAAAAGACTCATTGAGATGTCTGAGCAAAATGCGAGGCTATACATGAAAGATCGGCAAAGACATCAAGAACAAATCGACCCTGAAGCAGCTATAGATAGGCTCATGGCTACGATGAAAGCAGATTTGCGACTTACCCGTCAGCCGAGGCATATCGAGTGTTTTGACAACTCAAATTTACAAGGTACTAACCCCACTTCAGCCTGTGTCGTGTTTCGAAATGGAAAACCCTCAAAACGAGATTATAGAAATTTCAATATTAAAACCGTCGAAGGGCCTGATGATTTCGCCAGCATGAAAGAAGCGGTATACAGGCGTTACGATAGGTTGTATAGGGAATCCGGAGAAGAGGGTTTGCCCCAACTTATAATAATTGATGGGGGAAAGGGCCAGGTAAGCCATACCATGGAGGCTATCGACGAGCTTAATTTAAGAGGGAAAGTTGCGGTTGTTGGAATCGCAAAAAGATTAGAGGAGCTGTTTTTCCCAGGAGATTCCTTGCCTATTTATCTCGACAAGAGATCGCCAACGTTAAAGGTGATTCAAAATATGAGAAACGAAGCACATCGGTTTTCATTAACGCATCACCGAAAAAAGAGGAGCCTGTCATCTACCGCATCAATCTTGGACAATATTCCAGGTGTAGGGGAAGCAACAAAAAGAAAATTGCTTGTCGAATTTGGCTCTGTTTCGAAAATTAAAAATACCAGTTTAGAAAATTTAAAAACTGTCTGTAGTGGTCGAGTTTCAGAACAAATAATTTCCTTTTTTAAAGAAAACAAAAGCTAAAATTCAAATCGCAGCCCCAATTTATTCCCTCCTGCTTTTCTATATGACTGGACGATGTCTGAAATTATTTCAGCGGCTGGGAGAACGTTTTTGAGAAGGGCAGATATTTGGCCTATTTCTAACTCACCTTTTTCAAGATCTCCCTCAAACATTCCCTTTTTTGCTTTTCCTTTTCCTAAAATTTCAGATAATTGCTCTGGAGTAGCGCCGTTTTCTTTGGCTTTAGAAAGCTCCCTAAATAAATCATTGTGAAGCATTCTAACAGGCGTTAGCTCTTTAAGGGTCAGCGTTGTATCACCCTCGCCGGATGCCACAACAGCCTCTTTAAAAGCGATATGGGCAGATGACTCTTCACTGGCGACAAACCTTGAACCAAGTTGAGCCCCTTCAGCTCCCAATATCATCGATGCAAGAACTGACTTTCCGTCTGAGATACCACCAGCAGCAATCACAGGGATGGAACAGGCATTTGCAACAGATGGGATAAGGCACATCGTCGTTGTTTCCTCACGCCCATTGTGTCCTCCTGCTTCAAAGCCTTCAGCTACAACAGCATCGACGCCAGCGGCCTCGGATTTTAATGCAAATTTTAAGCTGCTCACTACGTGAACAACGGTAATTCCGTGAGATTTTAATTTAGAAGTAAATGAGTTGGGACTGCCTGCGCTCGTAAAAACAATGGGAACTTTAAGATCAATTACAGATTGTATATGCTCCTGAACTGAGGGATAAAGAAGGGGAATGTTAACTGCAAAAGGAAGAGAGGTTGCTTCTTTGCATTTCTTAATTTGCTCTCTCAAAATCTCGGGGTACATACTGCCTGATCCTATAATTCCCAAGCCTCCAGCATTGCTAACCGCACTTGCGAGTTCCCACCCTGCACACCAAACCATTCCACCCTGAATGATGGGGTACTTTATCGCAAAGAGATCACAAACTCTGTTCTTTGTGTTTTCGGGAGCTGACATATTAAAAGGTGTTTAAGAAAATTTATTTTGCTTAAAATAGTGCCCCAATGTTGAAAGGCTTCGTCTTTGGGATACTGTCGTATGAGAATTGTTGTCAAATTCATGAACGCCCGCTTTGTTGAAGATTTTTACCTCGGATAAAGCTGAGATTCCCTCAGAATGGAAGTCTAGATAGACACCTTCTAAGGTTATTTCCCAAGGGAATTTATAAGACGATGGAAGGTTATTTTGAGATTTCTTTGGATCGATGTTTTTCCTAATTTCTTTTAAAGAAGGTTTCACAGAGTCATTAAATGACAACACTTTTGTTACGAAATTGTGGTCTAAGAAAGGGGTTTTGTATTCAATGTCGTTTTCTGAATTAAATGTCTGTGCATCACGCAAAAGGGTGTTTGCTAAATAGGTGCGCATCTCAAGGACAGACACCTTGGACAAAAAAGGAAGTGAAAAAGCGGCTTGCCCAACTCGTAAAATATCTGCTACAATGTAAAAAACTCTATTTCGAGTTGGCTTTAAACCTGGAGTCAGTTTCTTAATCTGATTGTCTAATATTCTCTGGCGAGCCAAAGGATAGGTGTGCTCCAGATCGAAGTAATTGCTGGCCAATATTTCAGCTTTTTTATTTGACGCGTGTCCTGGAAATAGTGTTTTTAAAACCCTTCCTGCAAAGACTCGCAGTCCTCTTGGCCAAGAAGTGAGCCACCTGTGTTTCATAAGCTGGACAGAAGAATTAAACAATGGATGCTCGCCAAATATTTCATTACATCCCAGGTCGCTAATTGTCGAAGTGTGTCCAGCTTCTTTAGCCGATGTTGCTATAAAATAATTTCTAAGACCGTTCAAAGAAGGGTGGTCCATTTGGTCTATTGCATTGTGCAACTTTTTATAAACCGACTGCTTGGAAACAGAAACCTCGGTGTGGTTGGTCGCAAAATGTTTTGAAATCTCATACGCCTCGTTCTCGGCAGATGTTTCTGAACCTTCAAATGCAACGGAAAAAGTATTTATGGGCTGACTCGATAATTGAGACATCGCTGCGGTTAAAGTGATAGAGCTGAGCCCTCCTGACAAATAAATTGCTGGAGAATCGTCCGTCAAAGTAGATTTGACAGCGTTTAACAAAGTGTCTTTTACAGACTGAGAATCTTCCAATAATATTTCATTAGAAGTTTCCCACCATCTAAAAACATTAACCGTTTCGTCCTGGATTTCTATTGCACACCCTGGCTCTAAAAGTTGAATCCCATCTACGATAGTTAGAGGTCCATGAACGGTCGAATATCGTAAATAATCAATCACAGCTTCTTTATTTACTTTTCGAGGAATAAACCCCGAAGCAAGCAAAGTCTTTATTTCTGAGGCAAACATAATTGCCCCCTTTTCATTTTCTGAACACCAGTACATCGGATGTATTCCAAACCGATCTCTTGCAATTACCAATTTCTCAGAACTGGCGCTCCACCAAGCAAAACTGAATTTTCCTTTTAATTTTTTAAGGGTAGTCTCCAATCCCCACGCTCTTAAAGCTGCGAGCAAGACCGTGTTTTCTACCTGGACTCCTTCCCTTTTTAATTGATCTATTAGCTCAAGAGAATTCTCGATCTCTCCACTTAATATAAGAGAGTCTCCAGAATTCGTGTCCACGACCGAATGACCTGCAGCCCCTAAAACCAAGTTTCTTTCATCAGACCATACCTCTGCCTTGATGCTGATCTCTTTTCCCTGACTTAGCATTTTAGAAACGGTTTCTACAGCTTCTGCCACAGAAAAATTTTCTAACCCAAATATGCCAGAAATTCTTTGCATTTAATCTTTTAAAGGATCCCAGCCTTGAGCTTTTAACTCCACATCTTGGCCGCTTTTGGTGACCATAATGTGTTCTTTTGCATCTTCTGTCATATGTCCGATAACAGATAGTTTAGGGTGGTTGCGGACCGTTTCGAAATCGTTTTGTGAGATGGTCATTAACAGCTCGTAATCCTCTCCCCCGCTTAACATACATACTGTTGGGTCTAAGTTAAACTCTCTAGCGGTATCATATGTTTTGGGGTCGATCGGTAGCTTATCTTCATATATTCTGACTCCCAATCCACTTGCGGCCATAAGGTGAAAACACTCTGAGGCTAGGCCGTCAGAAATATCAATCATACTTGTGGGCTTAACTTTTAAATCTGAAAGCTCTGTGACAATATCGGTTCTTGCTTCAGGCTTGAGTTGGCGCTCAATAATATAGCTGTGGTCAGCTAAATCTGGCTGTGCTTTTGGAGCTTCCTTAAAAACTTCCTTTTCCCTTTCTAAAACCTGAAGTCCCATATACGCTGAACCAAGATCGCCTGAGACAACGAGCAAATCACCCGCTGAAGCTCCTCCCCTAGTCACCACTGAATCCCCATCAACAAGCCCAACTGCAGTAATTGAGAGTGTTAAACCTGAAGGGCTTGAGGTTGTGTCTCCTCCAACCAAATCAACTTTGTACAACTCACATGCTGTTTTAATACCCTCATATAACTCTTCTAATGCTTCAACTGAAAATCGGTTTGAAACACCAAGACCTATTAAAATCTGAGTGGGTTTTGCATTCATTGCGCAAACGTCACTCAAGTTTGCGATCACGGCTTTATAGCCAAGGTGCTTTAGCGGAACATAGCTTAAATCAAAGTGAACACCTTCAACAAGCATGTCTGTTGTGACCACGACTCGCTTTCCCAGTGGGTCAATAACTGCGGCATCGTCTCCAACACCTAAAAGTGTAGATGGGCGGTTTTTTGCTAAATCTTTTGTCAGCCTACTGATAAGGGCAAATTCCCCCAAATCTTTTATTTCCGTACGTTCCATATTTACGCTTCTTCTCTTACGTCACAAATGGACCCAACAAAATGAAGATCTAATTCAGCCAAAGGATGGTTAAAGTCCATTTCCACTTCTGTCTTAGAGATGCTCACAACGACACCCACCATTTCATTTCCATCTTCATCGTTCATCGCGATTGCCTCACCCTCTTGAATATGCTCTTCGTCAAACTCTCCATCTAACTCAAAAACAGTTTTAGGAATCATAACAATTGCATCATCTGTGGTCGCACCATAAGCTTCTGTACAAGGGATCACCACTTCAAAAGGCTCACCTGTGGATTTCCCTATTAACTCTTTTTCCAGTGCTTCTAACACTTCCCCCGAGCCCAAGTAGAACCCGAAAGCGCTCTCTTCTCCACATTCCTCAAGAACTTCTCCTTGTTCACCACTTTCGTTAATTTCACTTAAGACATACTCAATCTCTACAAATACGCCTTCTTTTACAATTCTATTTTTCATACCGCAAAGGTCAGTCGTACTTTGCCGACATGCAACGACTCCCCCACTCTTTTCCTTCAATTGTATTTTTACTGTTATTTATGGCCGGTGGTTCTCACTTTTTTGCGCAACATAATATCCCAAACCTGCGAGAATACTCCCCCGAGCCTAGGCTATTTTACCCAATGGGATGTAGAGATGTTGGACATTCCGGAGCTCCTGTTGAAAGATTCTATCAGGACAATTACGATATGTCTGAATCTATCGCTCGCAGCGATACTTTCGATATCGACGCATACGAAATTGATCTTGACCTGACCCAGTACAATCTCCAACAAATGAACGCGAGGGTGGTTATTTCGCTTTCCGTGGTTGAAACGGGGGCTGAATCAGTTTGGTTCGATTTGATTGGCTTAACTGTCGATTCTCTAAATGTTGATGGTGAAACTTCCGTTTTTTTGCATGAAAATGGCAGGCTCATCGTGCCTGCTCCTGATGGAATTTTTACTGCTGAAAACACGCACGAAATTGAGGTGTACTATGGTGGTCACCCGACTCAAGATCCGTATTGGGGTGGTGTGTATTTCGCCTCAGAATATATCTATCACCTGGGGATAGGACTTACAAGTATCCCTCCGAATTATGGGAAAGTTTGGCACCCATGCTTCGATAACTTTGTAGAAAGAGCAACCTATACATGGAATATTCGCAGTGCCGGAGGGATGAAGGCACACCTTCAGGGAACCTTCTTGGGAGAAACCTTCGAAGCGGGAGACACCCTAACTAGAAGCTTCACCTTAGAGCATCCCATTACCACACACTGCGCTGCGTTTGCAGTGGCCAATTACACCGACAGTAATTTCGTTCACACTGGGGAATATGGTGATATCCCTGTAAGATTAACCGCTAAACCTGAAGATATTAACCAAATGGTAAATAAATTCACTGACATCGGATATGCCATTGACGCTCTTGAGTATTGGTGGGGGCCGTATGCATGGGAAAGGGTGGGGTATGTCTTAACTACAGAGGGAGCTCTTGAAATACCCACGAATATCGCCTACCCTAAATTTATGATTGGAGAAAGTGTAGAGGCGAATGGTGATTTATTTGCCCATGAATTGGGGCACCACTGGTGGGGTGATTTAGTAGCTCCGAGCATACACAACCACATGTGGATCAAAGAAGGTCCCGCTGAATATTCTAGTCATTTGTTCATTGAGCTGAAAGATGGGCACGAGGAATTTGTAAAGTTGATTAAGGACAACCAGAAGTTCGTCCTTGAAGAGTGTCACATTCAAGATGATGGATTTCACCCCTTATCTCCGATGCCTGACGAGCATATTTACGGCAGACACACTTACTACAAAGGGGCCTCAATTCATCACAATTTAAGGGCTTACCTCGGAGATGATACGTATAGAAATGCATGCCAAAACGTGATCTCTACTCATTTCGATAGTCACATGGATGCTGAAGTTTTCATGGAAACCCTCGAAGATTTTACCGAGTTAGACCTTCAACCTTTCTTTGATGCCCAAATCTTCCAGCCCGGATTCTCAACTTGGCTTATAGACTCAACTACCACAACATTTGCAGATGGAGAATATGAAACAACTCTTTATTTAAATCAAAAACTCCGCGCCTGTTCTTTGTTCCACGAAAATGAACCCTTAGATGTCACTCTTTGGGATGCATCATGGGAAACTACTGTCGTTAACATCCGTGTAAGTGGGGAATACGATGTTGCCACAATTTCTCACACAGATCCATTTGTACTTGTCGCCTTAAACACGGACGGAAAACTTAATCAAGGACGACTTGACAACACAGTATCGATAAACGAACCTACTGGGCTCTCAAGTATCCCATGGGTCGAACTGAGGATGGGATGCGACGAAATCAGCGACAGTGTTATTGTGCGGCTCGAACATCATTGGGCGGCACCGGACAACGAACCTACAGCATTTTATATCGATGAAATTAGCGATACTCATTTTTGGACCGTTGATGGTACATGGGAAGATGAAATTGAAGGAACCAACGCCCTTGTTCTTGACGCTCGTTTCACATATGTCGGCAACAATGAAGAGGGTTTAGATTTTGATTTGTATAACGGAGATGAGGAAGATGCTTTTCTTGCCTGGAGGCCCAACTCATCCTCCACTTGGGTCCAGTACCCTGATTACACATGGCAGGCTGGTTCTTTGGTTAACGGAAGTGGGGTATTTAAAGTCTCAACACTAAGAAAGGGTCAGTACGCATTTGCGAACGGCGACATCTTACTCTCTGAAGAGTACTTGGCTTTTGAAAACGCTTCAGCCCTTGCCTACCCATCTCCCGCTCGAACGAACATCACCCTTGATTTCAGAAATAGCACTACTCAAAACAGTTCTAAAAATCAAGTTGTCAAAATTTGGGACCTCACCGGCAGATTCGTTTACACAAAAACCATTCATGACTTCATGCCCTTTCAACTAAGCCTTGAGGGTTGGTCTGAAGGAGTGTATGTTGCGGTTTTATTCGATCGTGATGGGTTCGTCAACAGCACTCGCTTTGTCGTCGATAAGTGAGCTGGTAAACGGACTCACTGATTTTACGATCCCTTCTACCTCTCTCATATACTGACGTTTGTCAAAATAAGGAGCGTAGGCATACCCTTCCACAGTGACTAATCTTTTGTGAGGTTTGTCATAGAAAGTAAGGCTGTAAAATGGGCCACCCATAAAATCGTTTTCCATACTCCAAAGCCCGCGAATTTCAGAAGCAAATTCTCCTTTAAATACAATTTCTTCATACGAAGGTATCATGCGCCTTTCGACCTGCATGTAGCTTCCTTCTGTGGGACCATTCACAAATTCTTTTGTAAGCTCGTCTCTTCTGTTAAGAAGGTGATCAAGCGAAAATTGCCATTCCCCCAAGTACGGTTCACAGTGAATAAAGAAGGCTTCTTGTACGTCGTGATTGTCACTTCCTCTAAACCTTGTAAGTTGTCTGTCAATCCAAGTAAACGCAGTATCTACTCTCACAGCAAACGAGCCTTTAGGCACAAGGATGTCAAAACCCCAAGTCTCACCTATTTCCCTTTTTATCACTTCATCTACAGAAGCTCGAGTCACATATGTTGTTCTCTTAACTTCAACATCGTGGAATAAACTCAGCATTTCTGATGACCTTTTTGAAAGCGCTTCCGCCACTTCTAATTCTGTCCTGCCTTTTGCAACGATGTAGATCTGACCTTTGGAGTATTTTTCCGTGTAAAAAACGACCGAGGCCTCTTGAGTATCAACTCTATCTGCAATTTCTACGTCAATTATATTTCTGTGAGGTTTCCAAAATTTATTGAAATCTTGCCTGTTCTTGTGCACCACGTCGAACATGGGTTCATACGTCTCGGTATGCATTTGGGGCAGCACCGCATAGGGCTTATTTAAGATGTTTAATAAGGTATCTCCTGCTGCTCTAGACCAAACCCCGTCAGAGCAAACCACCAAAACCTCACCCTGTGGACCTACCCTGCCGGGTAGGGGTGATCGCGCTCCTTCCTGACTAAAACAACCCAAAAGAATTGTCGACAAAAGCAGCAATATCTTCCAGCTTGTAATTCTCATATTTTTGATGGATCTCCGTGAATTACCAGTCTTTGTCCAACATTAATATTTGAATTCTTCAGACCATTCCAGGCTTTTAATTTACCAACTGAAACCCCATGTTTTTCGGCAATAGTTCCCAGAACGTCTCCGGATTTTACCCTGTAAAAAATCGGATCTGGCTCATACTTGATTTCAGGTGTTAGCTCTGGTTTAAAACCCCTCATTTCCGATTCATGAGCTATAAATTCAGCCGTCATCTCTAAA
>JACKQG010002619.1_pt1 | contig 23243 bp, 19 predicted proteins | sample 8237621 | NCBI WGS metagenome assembly JACKQG01 (sample SAMN15677084, study PRJNA649215) | marine metagenome | biome: marine; feature: Black Sea; material: saline water; isolation source: suspended particulate matter (SPM) from the Black Sea western gyre | collected 2013-06-09/2013-06-10 | depth... | reverse complement strand
GTGGTGAAATGGCAGACACGCAAGGTTCAGGTCCTTGTGCCGGCAACGGCGTGGAGGTTCGACTCCTCTCGGGTGCACCAGCCTTCGCGATGAGCGAAGCCAGCGAGAAGGCTGCCGCGCCGTAGCCTTGGCGAAGGCGGGCTTGTGTTATAAAAACAACCTGTAATTTTCTCTCATCGGCTACGGCTTGGCCGGCCAGCTATAGATATGACCTATTACGTCTATATTCTAAAGAGTGATCAGGGAGAACATCGCTACGTTGGGCAAACAAGCGAGATCAAAGCCCGGCTTAAAGATCACAACGCAGGGCGGTGTCCTCACACGGCTAAGTTTCGCCCTTGGCAGGTTGAGACAGCAGTTGCTTTTCAAAGCGAAGAAAAGGCCCATGCCTTTGAGCGCTATTTAAAAAGTGGATCAGGGCGCGAGTTTGCCCGGCTCCATTTTTAACGATTTTCAGGCCGGCCCAGACAATAAAAAAGCGCCCCGCAAGGGAGCGCTTTTTTGCATTTGAGGGTGGAGCGGTCTTATTTCGCGATGCCGGCGTCCAGGTCTTGTTTCTGCATGACGATATTGGCGCTTTCTTTGAGCGTCTCGATATAGGCGAGCATCGCTTCCTGCTTTTTCTGTCCGGTGAGGTAGTCGGTAAGCTGTTCGGTTACTTCGCTCAGGGGGCGGACGCCTTCCGGCTGATGATCGGTGACTTTGATCAGGTGGTAGCCGAATTGAGTTTCAACAATGTCGCTGACCGCGCCAGTGTCCATCGAGAAGGCGGCTTCTTCAAATGCAGGAACCATCTGTCCGCGTCCGAAGGTTCCGAGCGTGCCGCCGCGCTGGCTGCTGGGGCAGTCGGAGTGGGATCCGGCCAGTTCTTCAAAGCTTGCGCCGGCGTCAATCTGGGCTTTCAGCGCCGCGAGTTCCGCTTTCTTTTCGGCTTTGGTTTCGTCGGTGTCTTCCGGGGTGAAGGCGATCAGGATGTGGCTGGCGGCCACGGTTTCGGGCACTTTGAAGGAGTCAATATTTTCCTGATAGAAGGAGGCGGCCTCGGCGAGGGTGGCTTCCGGGACGTCGTCCGTTTTTTCTTCCACCAGTTTGCCAACGAGCATTTGCGAACGCAGGTTCTCTTTCCACTCGTCAAAGGCGACTCCGTTCGCAGCCAGAGTATCTTCGAGGGACTGCCCTTCCGGGGCGCCGGCTTTGATTGTGGCAATTTCTTCGTTCAGCTCTGCATCGCTGACCGCCAGACTGGAGCTTTCCGCGGCGTTTTCGAGCAGGATGTTCGCAATGAGGGTCTCAGTCATGTTTTGGTAGACTTCCCCGTACATTTGGGAAAGCTGCTGCGGGGGCATCTGGCGGCTCAATTGCGCCATGGTCGCCTGCACAGCCTGCATGATTTCGCCGTGCGTGATATCTTCGCCTTCTACGGTAACGACCACATCGGCGGCGGCCAGGGCGAGGGGGTTGGGTTGCAGGGGCTGTTCAAAAAGATCGGGAGCCTGCGTCAGATCAATTTCTTCCGTTGCGGGATTTTCTTTTGAGCATCCCGCGGTAAGTGCAACCAGTACGGCTGCAGCAATGAAAAGGCTGGCTCTTTTTGTCGTCATCATGTCAGAATTCTCCTTCAGGTTAATCGTTTCTTTCCGGCGCTGTTTCGGCCTGAATAGAAGCGGATATTCATATTTAATAGGGGTATTGTCAATTCAATCACCCCAAATAACAGTTGGATTTATATGACACAGCACGAGGCGGAATATTCATTTAAATGTCAGCGGTGCGGCACCTGCTGCCGTTGGCCGGGGCATGTGCTGCTTATCGGTGAGGATGTCTCAAGGATGGCCGCGGCCATGGGGTTGTCCGAAACGGAATTTATCGACCGGTATACCCACCTGGCGTCCAATCGTCGACAGTTGAGCCTGACCGAATATCCGGATGGCCGCTGCATTTTTCTTGCCGAGGAGGGGTGCGCGTTCTATGACGCCCGCCCGGGGCAGTGCCGCAATTTCCCGCATACCTGGCGCGTTGCGGAAGGATGTCCCGCACTGGAGGATCTGGACAAAAATCGGGTTAAGCGTTGAACCGGCGGGGCGTTTTGCTGATAATCGACGCTCGATTTTAATTTGTTTAGTAAAAGGAGCCGAATCATTATGCCAACACTGAATATTCAGGAAATTCTGGAAATCCTGCCGCACCGTTATCCCTTTATGCTCGTCGACCGCATTCTCGAATGTGATGACGAAAAACGGATCGTCGGCATCAAAAACCTCACGTTTAATGAGCTGTTCTTTCAGGGGCACTTCCCGGGCCAGCCGGTGATGCCCGGCGTCCTCCAGATGGAAGCCATGGCGCAGGTGGCTGGCATTTTGCTCAATCGCATGTTCGGCGGCGAAGGGAAAATCTCCTATTTTGCGGCGATCGATAATGCCCGCTTTCGCCGTCCGGTGGTGCCCGGCGACCAGCTCCGCATGGAAATCGAAATCATCAAAGCCAAGCCGCGCCTCTCTAAAGTTCACGCCAAAGCGTTCGTGGACGACCAGCTTGTCTCTGAAGCCGACCTGATGTTCAGTTCCGCAGGATAATCCCTATGAGCAATATACATCCCACCGCAATTGTGGAAGAGGGGGCTGTGCTGGGTGAAGGCGTCAAGCTGGGCGCCTACTGCGTGGTCGGACCGCACGTGAAGATCGGCGATAAAACCGAATTGATGGCCCATGCGGTTGTCGACGGCTATACCACTATCGGCAGCGAATGCGTTATTCATCCGTTCGCCCGCATCGGCGGCCAGACTCAGGATCTGAAATATAACGGCGGCGCGCCCGGTGTGATCGTCGGCGACAAAACCGTCCTGCGCGAATGCGTCACCATTAATGCGGGCACTCACGACGGCGAGATGACCGAAGTCGGCTCCGGTTGTCTGCTAATGGCCTACAGCCATGTGGCCCACGCCTGCAAAATCGGCAACGGCGTCATCATCGCCAACGGCACCCAGCTGGCTGGCGATGTCATCGTTGAGGATTTCGCGATCATCGAAGGGCTGGCCGGAGCGGTTCAGTTCCGCCGCATCGGCAAAATGGCATTCATGGGGGCCTATACCAAAGCCACCAAAGATGTGCCACCCTTCATGATTGCCGATGGACTCGACATTCAGGTGCGAGGCTTTAATAAGATTGGCATGGCTCGGCGCGGCGTTTCCGAAGAATCGATCGCCGCGATCAAAGAGGCCTATCGCATTTTGTACCGTCAGAAACTTCCGCTGGCCGAAGCCCTTGAAAAAATTGAAACCGACGTGCCGCAGACCGCAGAAGTAAAATACCTGCTCGACTTTATTCGCAGCTCAAAAGTTGGTATCGTCCGCTAAACGGAGCGCAGAATATGCAAAATAGCCAACTCGCCACCCTGCTTAAGCAGACCGGTCTCTTTTCAGCCGAACAGGTTGAAAAAATTCTTGGGGATATGAGCGGAGGCGTGGACTTCACCGATGGGGTGGTGCAGCAGACCGGCGTGAAAGAGGAGCTTTTCCTCGAAAAGCTGGCCGAGGTCATGGGGTTGCCCTTTATGCGGCTCAAAAATGTTGAGATTGCTGGGGAAATCCTAAGCAAAATCCCACCCAAAGCGGTTTTTCAATACAATATCATGCCGGTGGCGCAGGAAGACGGCACACTGCGTATCGCCACGGCCAACCCGCTTCAGCCCGGTCTGATTGATGCCCTGCGTCTGGTTACTGCCGGCCGCATCAAATTCGCACTCAGCCCGTCGGACGACATCGAGCTCTCGGCCAAACAGCTTTACGGGGTCGGCGCGGAAACCCTCGACCGCATGATGCAGGACGATAACCGCATCGACCTCGACAGCGATCCGCTTCTTAAACAGGACCTCAACGACCTCGATCAGGAAGCCTCCGTCGTTAAATTCGTTAACCAGATCATCTGGGAGGCTCACCAGAACCGCGCCACGGATATCCATATTGAACCGATGGAAATCGACCTGCGCATCCGCTACCGCATTGACGGCGTCCTGCACCAGACCCCGGTGCCCGCCACCCTCAAACGGTTTCAGTCCTCCATCATCTCGCGCATCAAAGTGATGTCCAACATGGATATCGCCGAAAAACGCCTGCCGCAGGACGGCCGCATCAGCTTGCGGATTCAGGGCGAAGAAATCGACGTGCGTGTCTCAACCATGCCCACCGTTTACGGTGAAAGCGTCAGCCTTCGCCTGCTGCTGCGCGGCAGCGGCATGATCGGCATGGACCAGCTCGGCCTCGCTCCTGACGATGAAAAAACACTCAAACGGATGATTACCCGCCCGCACGGCATCCTGCTGTGTACCGGTCCGACCGGTTCCGGAAAATCCACTTCGCTCTATGCCTGGCTGCACACCATCAACTCCGTCGATAAACGCATTATGTCGGCCGAAGACCCGATTGAGTACGAAATGGCCGGCGTCAATCAGGTGCAGATGAAACCCGAGATCGGCCTTACCTTCGCCCACGCCTTGCGCACCTTCCTACGTCAGGATCCCGACGTCATCATGGTTGGTGAGATCCGCGACCGCGACACCGCCGAAATTGCCATTCGCGCCGCGCTCACCGGTCACCTCGTTTTCAGCACCCTGCACACCAACGACTCCGCCGGGACCGTCAACCGCCTGCTCGATATGGGCATCGAGCCGTTTCTGGTTGCTTCCTCGGTCGAAGGGATTATCGCCCAGCGCCTGATCCGCCGCCTCTGTCCGGTCTGCCGTGTGCCGGTCGAAATCGATGACACCAAGCGTGAATTTTTGAAAGGGGAGGGGTTCCCTCTCGAAGAGCTTGAAACGAAGTCTATTTATGAACCGGTCGGATGCGATGCCTGTCGCGGCTCCGGGTTTAAAGGGCGGACCGGCATCTACGAAATTCTGACCGTTGACGACCACATCCGCCCGCTCATCATCAACCGCGCTGCCTCCAGCGAAATTAAACGCGAAGCGCTCAAGCACGGGCTGTGCACTCTGCGCGATGACGGCTGGCGCAAAGTCCTCGACGGCATCACGACCGTTGAAGAAATTCTGCGCGTCTCCGAAGAGGACGAAGACGAAGTCTAACAACTGCGTTGCGGCTCGCTATTTTTCCAAACCTTGGAAGCCTATTGCATAGGTGCGAATAAATTTTTCCAACCCTTGGAAAAAAAGAACCGGAGTTTTCCAAGGGTTGGAAAACTCCGGTGTTCTGAGCGCCAGATGTCTTATTCTGCCGGAAGCACGATCAGCTCGGCGGCGGGAATGTCATTGGTCGAGAAGGGGTTGATTTCAACCACCGGGGCGGCGACCTCTTCGATGGCAACTTCCGGAGCCGTTTCCGTTACATCAATAATCGTTTCATCAACCGTCACCTCGTCGTCCATTGGAATTGCTTCAGCCGGAATTTCAGTGGGTTCCTCAATCATTTCTTCGGCGGGGGTTTCGGCGGGCGGAAGGGTTTCGGGTTCCGCTTTAATCACAACCGGTTCGATGGGTTCGGGCGGAGTGATGTCGAGGAAGAACCACTTGTCCATATCGAGATCGAAGTCGCGCGCCTTAAAGGCGGCGATCGCTTCGTCAGCGCGGTAATGCCACCAGAAGACATTGATCAGCGCAGGGTTGATCTCTTCGAGTGTGTAGCCGTAGCGCTTGGAGAATTGCATCCAGTAGCGGTAGGGGAAGTCAAAGTAGCGGCCGAGCAGATGAATCATCACGCGCGTGTCGGTCGAGGTCAGCCGGTTGCCGCTTTCACACCAAGTGCCGTCCGGAATCAGAATGTCCGGCGCGGGCTGACCCTCCGCTTCCACGATCACTGCATGGCGCGGGCGGTGGGTAAAGAACGTACCGTTTACATAATCTGCTGTGGCAACGGGAACCCAGCTTTTACCGTTCCATGCATGCAGCACCGGTTCGGCGGGCGTCGACTGATAGCAGACGAGCAGGACGGGGTAGCGCCGTGAAATATCCTGTGCCACCTGAATGGCCAGCGGTTCGCGCGGAACCACCAGCATCGTGATGTTTTGTCTCCACGGAATTTCCTCTTCCTGTGCATACAGGCTGATAGCGCCCAGAAGAACCAGAACGGTTAGAAGTGCTTTTTTGAACATAGTGAATCCTCGGTTGATTATGCGGTGGCGGGAGCCGGCGGAAGCCGCGCGGCCAGTTTGTCGTCAATCATCATCAGCGCGCCGCCGTTGTCGCCGGCCAGTTTGAGGCGATCCACAATCTCGATGACATTCGACTCCTCTTCAACCTGTTCAGTGATGTACCACTGTAGGAACACCTGCGAGGCGTGGTCTTTTTCCTCCACCGCCACGTCGAGCAGCTCGTTGATGGATTTGGTGACAAACTGCTCGTGCCTGAGGCTTTCTTCAAACACCTCGAGGAGGGTTCCGAACTCTTTTGGCGGTTCTTCGATCTGCATCAGGTGTGCTGAGCCACCGTGCTGCATGACATAGTCGAACATTTTGGTCATATGAATGACCTCCTCATCGTACTGCATCCGGAACCAGTGCTCCGCCCCCGGCATCCCGAGTTTATTGCAGTAGGCCGACATCGCCAGATAGAGATAGGCCGAGTAAAATTCTTTATTGATCTGCCCGTTGAGGGCTTTTTCCATTCTTTTTGTAATCATGGTTGCATCTCCCCTTGGTTGAGCCCCGAGTTTAGACAAACCGATTCGGCAGTCAAACCCTTAGACGAAGCTCAAGATGCTTTATGCCACCGATTCATGCTTTCGATCGATCCGGAAATCCGGGTGTTGTTGATCAATGTTCCGCCCAATTGGTAGCCGCATTTGGCGAAGCTGATGTTCGTGCCGGGTGAGATGGGCGTGAGGGAGGTGATGCCGCGCTCTGCCATTTCTGTACAGAGAGTTATCCGGTTGCGGATGTCGAGTCGTCTGTAATCAGAGCGGCGCGACTTCGATAGATGAAGCCGTAGAACATTTCCAGGTAGCGCCGGATTTCGAGGCGTTCGATCCGGTTGATATGTTTCCAGAACCCGTAAATACGCGAGAGCGTCAGCATGCGCTTGGCGTACAGATCCCAGGTAAAGGCTTGAGCAACCCGCTGAATGCCGCCGGCAGAAATGCGTTCCCACTCCTGCGGGTTCCGGCGGCAGGCGGCAAAGAACTCCGCCATGCGGGCCGCTGCCTCGCTGCCCCGGTCGGGGTTGATATGAAAGCCGGACTGGCCGTCTTCGATGATTTCGAGCGGACCGCCGTAGCAGGTGGCAAACACCGGCAGGCCAGATCCCATGGCTTCAATGACCGTCAGGCCGAAGGCCTCGAACAGTGCCGGCTGAACAAAGACGCCTCGGCGATCGGCAATCACGCGGTAGAGTTCGCCGTTAAACACCTTGTCGGAGCAGGCATTGACCCAGCGGACGCGGTCGTGCAGGCCGTGTTCGTTGATGAGTTCGTGCATGCGGCGGGACTGAGATTGTTCTTCGGCATCGGACGAAGTCTCGGGATCGATTTTCCCGGCAATAAGAAAGAGGTTGGCCTCTTCCTGCAGTTCGGGGGAATGGGCGTACCACTCCAGCAGGCCGGAGATGTTTTTAATGTGGTCGAGACGCGATATGGAAAAAATGAGCGGCTTATCGCGGTCGGACAGCTGTCCGCAGGCAGTATCGGCGGGCGGACCGTAGATCATCGCGTCGATTTTATCGCGCAGTGCGGTCAGGCGGTCGTCGCTGTTGGAGTAAGGAAAGTAGACGGTGGCATCGGCGCCGGGCGAGATGATGTTGAATTTGGGGTCGAAAATATCAACACCGTGCAACACGCGGAAAAGTTTCGGCATGGTGAAAGAGGAGTAGCTCTCGTACTGGCCGACGCTGTGATCAGTGCCGGCGATTTCCTGATAGGTGCTGGTGATGATGAAGTCGGCCGAGTTCATGGCGATCAGATCGGCCGTGAACTGACAGGAGAAGTGATAGTCCTTTTCGTGCTGCTGCCAGTTGAGGGCGGAATAGAGGTATTTGGTTTTCTCGAGCGCGTGGGCGATGTTGCACTGCGTGATTCCCAGGCTCTGGGCAAGCAGGGAGGCAACCAGGTTGCCGTCGGAATAATTGCCGATGACGACATCCGGCTTGCCGCCCATTTCGCCGAGCAGCTCGTGCTCGACGTCGCGTGCGAACCGTTCGAGGTAGGGCCAGATGTGAAAACGGGAGATCCAGTGCGGAACGATTTCCCCGGTTTTCGTGCGGAACGGAACGCGCAGGATATAGGCGGACTCGGTTCCGGTGATCGGTTCTTTGCGCTGATTGCAGGTGGTGTCGCCGGCTTCGGGAATCAGGCGGGTGATGACAATAATAGAAGGCTGGATGTCGAGTCCCTGCTCGTAGAGATCCGTGCGCATCTGGCGTTCAAGGGCGCGGACCTGGTCGAGAATATAAACGACCTGCCCGCCGGTGTCGGGCAGTCCGAGCACGCCGGACTGACCGAAGTAGCCGTGAGGGGAAAGGATGGCGAGCTTGGAAATCATCGGGATGCGGGCGAGAAACTCTTCGAGCTGCCGGGGGGTGGAGGCCTCCATCAGGTCCAGCAGGAGCCGCATCATTTCGCTTGTTTTTTGTGCAGTTCGCCCCCATCCGGGTTCAAAGCAGCAGTGGGGCAGGTTGCCGGAAAACTCGCCCCATTCGGTTTGGGGCGGAAGGGTGCGGAGATATTTAAGCGCGCCGCGCAGTGCCTGCTGGAGGGCGGCGACATCACGGATCTGCCGGTTGAGCAGCAGCTGGATGTTGTTGTATTCATGAAGTTTTAGAAAATTAAAGAGCTGGCGGCGTCCCTCATCGCCGATGAGGCCGTTGGAGAGGTGGCGGTTGAGGAATTCGACTCCGTCTCCGATGGAGTCGGCCTCTTTCATAACCGGCAGGCCGTGCTCAAACGGTTTCAGGTCGAGTTCGGTGATCCATGCTTCATCAGGCTGGCCGCCGACCTGGACTTCTTTGGTTGCGAGAAACTCGCGCACGGTTACGGCTTCGCAGCAGATGGGGTCGGTATGAAAAACGATCCAGTGCCAGTCGGCCACGGCGAGGCGCACGGAGAGCATGACGCACGAGTCGAACGCCAGCGCTTCCTCCGCGTGTTTCAGCATGCGTTCGATCTGAGTTCCGCGCAGGCGGACGCCCTCGTCTGTGGCGACATACTGTTCAAAGAGCTCGTCAATTTCGGTGCGCAGCAGGGCGCGGCCCTGATCCAGTATCTTCAGCAACAGCGGATAGAGTGCCGCGCGCAGTTCGTCCGTTTCCCGACGGAGGCGGTCAAGTTGCATAGTCAATTCTCTTTTGGGTTAGTGGTTCGATACGTGTTCACGCAGTTTATAGTGTTCAATGCCTTCGAGGATGCCGCCGGCGCATTCAGAATCAGCAAAATAGATTTTGCGCTGCCCGCGGAAACGCTCGAGCTCCCGGCTGTAGTTACCGACCACTATGCCGTTGAGGTCCCCGCGAAGCATTTCCGCATCATTGCCGGAGTCGCCGGAAGCGAGGATGTTTCCGAGCGGGATCTCCCATTTATAGCTGAGATAGCGGATGGCTTTTCCTTTTGAGGCGCGGTGCGGCAGGATGTCCAAAAACTGGTCGTGCGAGTAAACCAGCGTGTAGCGGATCCGGTTTTTCTGCAGCAGTTCGTGAACCGCGCTCAGGCGGTCTTTTCCCGGATCCATATCGTAGCTGATTTTAAACGGCCGCTGCGTGTCCTCTTCCTGATATTCAAGGAAATCAAGTGAGTCGAGCAGTTGCTGGATTTGTTGCCGGTTCCAATGATTGGAAAGATGCGCCCGCCATCCTTTATCCTGATACCGGTTGGCTCCGTAATAGATTTCGGCGCCGACCGATGTGATCATCACGTCCGGCTCGGGTAGGTCATGCTCAGAGAGAATCTGCAGCGCCGAATCGATCGTGCGGCCGGTGGCAATGCCGAAGCCGACCTTTTCGCGGTGGTCGCGCAGGAAGGCGGCGAGCTCGGGCAGGCGGCTGTTGTCTTTGCCGATCAGAGTGTTGTCGATGTCGGTAATCAGGAACCGGTTCAATTTCGCCATGCGCCGGCCGATGGCGGCCGGGGCTGGGCCGTCGGCGGGTTGGGCCGGTTTGTTTTCGCTGATGACCGCGCGGATTTCTTTCAGATAGTTTTTGGCATGGGTTTCCCAAGCGTAGTGCTCCCGCACGTTTAGCAGGCCGTTTTTGGAATAGGTTTCCCAGACATCCGGATCAGAGATGATTTTCTTGATGGCGCTGGCAATGGCTTCGGTGTCGGTCGGATCAACCAGTTCCCCGTTCTTGCAGTTGGCGAGAATATCGCGCGGGCCGCCGTCATTGGTGGCGACCAGCGGCAGTCCGGTCGCCGCCGCTTCGAGCAAGGTGAGACCGAACGGCTCGGTCAGAGCGGCGTTGACAAAGGCGCCCTTGCCGCCGGCCGCAATGCGGTAGAGCTCCGGAACCTCGAGCTGAAAGTTGTGCTTCTTCGGAATCGCCATTTTCCCGTAGAGATCATACTTATCCATCAGCAGGAGCATATCGGTCAGCACGCCCCGCTCGTTATCCTCCATGTCGGCAATGTCTTTACGGATTCCGGCATAGATGGCGAGGTTGGCCATCGCCTGCAGTTCGCGGTCTTTGCCGTAGGCTTCCACCAGGCCGGAGATGTTTTTGCGTTTGTCCGGCCGGCAGAGCGCGAGAATCACCGGCTTTTCTTTGTTTTTAAAAAAACGGCCCAGCTCGTTCAAAATCGAGGCGTGAGCATACCGGAGCTCCTCATCCGTCTCTTTTTCCAGCAGCACGTCGTGGTAATAGGGATAGAACTTTTCCAGATCGATTCCGGGCGGGATCACGCGGAACTCCGGGAACTGATGGCTCAGGTATTCGCCGTACTGCGTGTCGATTTCCTGCCGCGTGCTGGTGATGATCATGTCGGCCGACTGCAGAATGTCCTCTTCCACCTCAATGCGCTGATCGATCATATATTTGCGGTTGATTTTGTCTTCACTCATTCCGTCGACCAGCAGTTTCTGCTTTTTGGAACGTCCCAGAGAATGACCGGTAAAAATAAAAGGCACGCCGAACAGGCGGCCCATCTGCATCGCCACATAGCCGGCATCGGCATAATGCCCGTGCACAATATCCGGCAGGCGGCCTTCGCGCTTGGTGAATTTCACGGATTTGTCGATGTATTCATCCAGATGGCGCCACAGCATCTCCTTGCGCATATATTTGCGACCGCCGCACGGAATGCGGATGATGCGGAACCGGTCGGTCACCTCCTCGATCGGCACACTGTAATCCTTCGATACCGTCTTGTCGTCAATCAGGCGGGTGAACAGATCCACCCGGCCGACCCCCGGGTGTTTCGAAAGCTCCATAGCTTCCTCGACTACATATTTAATCTGCCCGCCGGTGTCGGCATCGCGGCCCATTTCCAGGTCTTCTGCGCGGATCAACCCGTGCAGGCTGAACATTTGAATCAACAGGTCGTTTTCTTTCATGATGGGTTCTCCAGTAGGGATTGATAGAAGGAATCGTCGTCCGGAACGGCACCGGGTACGGTGCAGACAAATTCCGCCAGCCGGGTGGCGCGCTTGAGAATCTGCCGGGGGTTCGTCCCGGTCAGAATGCCGTGGGCCAGCACGGCGGCAAACGAATCGCCGGCACCGACCGTATCGATGACGTCCTCTTTTTTAAGCGGTCCCGGCGGCTCCTCGAACTTCTGTCCGTCGCAGTATAGCGCGCAGCCGTCTGCACCGCGGGTCAGCGCCAGATGCCGGATCGAAAAGCGCTCCATCAACCAATCGGCCAGTTTGTCTTCGGTTAGAGCCGAGCCGGTCAGTTTTCCAATCATTGGAAGTTCTTCGTCGTTCAGTTTTAAAACATCCGTCTGTTCCAATGAGGGAACCACAATCTCTTTGGATACGCATCCGTCACGGAAGTTCACGTCATAGAACCGCAGGACGGATTCAGGAAGCGTTTCCAGAAAACGGTGCAGGCGCTTACGGCCACCGGCCGTCCGCTGAATCAGCGAACCGAAATAAACCAGCTCCGGGCTCATCGCCGGCAGTTCTTCAAAATCAATAAAATCATAGGCGACATTGGCCGCGATTTCGTATGCGGGCACTCCGTATTTGTTCAGCGTAACGGAAACTCCGCCGGTGGCGGCTTTGGGATGCCGCTGCACCCAGTTGGGATTGAGTCCGGACTCCAGCAGAACCTTTAGAAGAGCCACTCCGTTTTCATCGCGACCGGTGCTTGAGACAAAGCGCACGTCACAGCCGAGATGATTCAGATGCCGGGCAAAATTAAACGGCGCGCCGCCCGGACGGTTTCCCTCCGGCAGCTCATCAAATAAAATTTCGCCTAACACTAAAATCATCATTTTCGCCGGCTCTCAGTTTATTCTCTCCTGAACGGTGTATCTATTCAAGCGGACTCAAATTGAATGTGAAGATTTTTATCATAAATTAACGGGTTGCAGGAGCTTCTTAAAATCCAAGTTGGTTGCCTGATTGCATCTTTTTTGATCTCCGTTAAGGTTGGACGCATGACAAACCAAATAAACCAACTTGTGCAGGAAAAGGTTATTGTAGCAAATACGCTGGATCAATGGGTGACTGCATCAGCGGTTGCTGTAGGCGTGGCCGTGGTGCTTTGGCTGGTCCGGCTGATCGGTCGCCGTCTGGCCAAACGCGAGCTCAAACAAAGGCTTGTACAAAAAACGGCGCACGTCGTTACGATCATCACCGGGCATCTGTCCTATCTGTTTATTGTCGGCATTGCGGTGCTGGCAGGCAGTCAATGGCTGAATTTGCCGGAGGCCGCCGCGCGGTGGAGGCGCCCCGGCCTCACCATGTTGCTGATTATTCAAATCGGGGTTTGGCTCAATGCGTTTCTTACGGTCGCGGTGAAGCGGTATGAGAAAAAAAACTTCGAGCAGCACGCTGGAAAGGTAACGACCGCCCGGGCGCTCGTCTTCATCGGTCGAATCTTTATTTTCACCCTGATGTTACTGGCGGTGCTCGACAACATTCCCGGCGTCGAAGTCACGACCCTGATCACCGGATTGGGGATCGGCGGAATCGCTGTTGCGTTGGCGCTGCAGAATATTTTAGGCGACCTGTTCGCCTCGCTCTCCATCTCTCTCGACCGGCCGTTTGCCATCGGGGATTTCATCATCGTCGATGATTTCTTGGGCGCGGTTGAGCACATCGGGCTGAAAACCACGCGCATTCGCAGCCTGGGCGGCGAACAGTTGGTCTTTTCCAATACCGACCTGCTCAAAAGCCGCATCCGCAATTACAAACGGATGCAGCAGCGTCGCGTTCCGTTTACTGTCGGTGTCACCTACCAGACCCCGCCTTCCAAACTCCGCAAAGTCCCGGACATCTTCAAAAAACAGCTGGAGCAGTTCGACGATGTCCACTTCGACCGCGCCCACTTCAAAGCCTACGGCACCTACTCGCTCGACTTCGAATTTGTCTACTACGTCCACACCTCGGACTACAACCGCTACATGGATGTCCAGCAGGCCATCAACCTCGGCCTTTATGAAGAGTTCCAAAAAGAAGGCATCGAATTCGCCTATCCGACCCGCACTCTATTTGTTGAGAACGAAAAGCAAAAACCGGAAGCTGATCAAACGCTAGAATAATGCAATTCCATACGCTTCATTTTGTCGACTACACCATCATCGGCCTGTACCTGCTCTTTGTGATCGGCCTCGGTCTGTGGATCGGCCGCAAACACAAGGGCGCCGAAGACTACTTCCTTGCCGGACGTTCCATGACGTGGGTTTTTATCGGCGTCTCCCTCTTTGCGTCCAACATCTCCAGCACCACCCTTATCGGGCTGGCCGGCGACGCCTATTCCACCGGCATCTCGGTTTTCAACTACGAATGGGTGGCATCCATCGTCCTCGTCTTTTTCGCAATTTTTCTGCTCCCGTTTTTGTTGCGTGCGCAGGTCTACACGCTTCCGGAATATCTCGGCCTGCGTTTTGGCGCATTCTCCCGTAAATATTTTTCGGCGCTCAGCCTGTTCCTGAATATCTTCGTCGATACCGCCGGCAGCCTCTATGCAGGCGCCATTGTCCTGCGCCTGATCTTTCCGGACATCGACATGGGCCTCATCATCGCCGCATTGGCACTGTTCGCCGGCATCTACACGCTCGCTGGCGGACTGGCCGCCGTCATTTATACTGATTTCATCCAAACAATCTTTCTGCTGATCGGTGCTGTGGTGATTTCTGTTGTCGCCTTCACACAGGTTGGAGGCTGGGAAGGCATGACCGCCGGACTCTCTGAACATCACCTCAGTCTGATCCGCCCGCTCCATGACGCCGCCGTTCCATGGCCCGGACTGCTGTTCGGCGTGCCGATTCTCGGCTTCTACTTCTGGTGTACTAACCAGTTCATGGCCCAGCGGGTGCTTAGCGCTAAAAACCTCAACCACGGCCGCGGCGGTCTGCTGCTGGCTGGCGCGCTCAAACTGCCGGTCCTGTTTATCATGGTACTGCCCGGCACCATGGCCATTCATCTCTATCCCGAACTGCCAGCCGCCGACCTCGTTTATCCGACTCTTATGTTTGACCTGCTTCCAACCGGACTGCTCGGCCTCTGCCTTGCCGGGTTCATCGCCGCGCTTATGTCGCAGATCGACTCCACATTGAACGCTGCCTCCACTCTCGTCACCATGGACTTTGTCCGCCCCGCCCGCCCGGCGCTCACTCAACGGCAACTCATGCGAATCGGCCGTATCGTCACCGCGTTGTTTATGCTGCTCGCCGCCTGGTGGGCACCGCAGATTGAACGGTTTGTTTCGCTTTTCAGATATCTCCAGCAGGTGCTGGCCTACACCGTGCCGCCGATTGTTGTTCTGTACCTCGCCGGAATGTTTTCGCGCCGGGCCAATCGCCACGGCGCGGCGGTCTGTCTGATTACCGGAACCGCTACCGGTCTCATCCTGTTTCTCTGTAACGCCGTACTAAACGTCAGCTCTATCCACTTCTTGTACGTCGCACCGATTCTTTGTGTGGTGTCTGCCTTCGCGCTGGTGATCGGAAGCCGGACCGGCGCCCCGCCGACTGCAGAGCAGGTGAGTGTCTGCTGGACGCCGAACTTCTTCCGGCACGAAACCATCGAGCTGAAAACGGTGCCATGGTTCCGAAACTACCGCGTCTGGGCCGTTGTGCTTCTGGCGTTGACCGCCTGGCTCGTCATCGCCTTCCGCTGATGACTACAAATAATTGACTGACAAAGCCCCTGAGATATGGCGCAATAAGCGGCTCATAAATTCTTGTCCGCCGAGTCCGGCCGAGTAATTGAGCCGGCATACAACACAGAACACGAACCTTTTAATTTTATAAGGCACTATGGCGATACAGAACAATACCCGGCAGACCAAAACGGAGAGACGTTCTCTGGATATCCTGATTCCCCGCATGGAAAAGAGCTACGCGGCGGAGCTGGCCGCCGCGCCGGAGGCGTGGGGCCGCTTCAAGGACCGGGTAGAGCATGAATGGGAGCGGTTGTTTGGTTATTTGCACGAACTCTATGGTGAACGCTACGATTTTTTTTATACGCTCGAGCAGGTGCTGGACATGCTTGTCCGAAACTGGCTGGACCGGCCGCAGGCGATGCGCGCACTGGACGAACGGCGTGCCGCCGATCCGCACTGGTTCGCCTCCGAGCGCATGGTGGGCATCGTGCTGTATGTGGATCTGTTCAGCGACAACCTGAAGGGATTGCGCGATAAAATTCCTTATTTTGAAAAGCTGGGGGTCACTTATCTGCACCTCATGCCGCTCTTCGCGGTGCCTCACGGCGAGAACGACGGCGGCTACGCCGTCAGCGACTACCGGTCCATCCATCCGGACATCGGCACAATGGACGAGCTGGCGCAACTGACCGACGAGCTGCGCGAACGCGGCATCAGCCTCGTGCTCGACTTTGTTTTCAACCATACCTCGGATGACCATTACTGGGCGAGGCAGGCGCAGGCCGGCGATCCCGAATACATGGACTACTACCACCTGTTTGCGGACCGCGCCGAGGTGGACCGCTACCAGAAAAACCTGCGCGACATCTTCCCGGAGGCCCGCAAGGGCAGCTTCATCTGGAACGAGAAGATGCAGCGCTGGGTCTGGACAACCTTCAACAGCTACCAGTGGGATTTAAATTACGGCAATCCGTCGGTGCTGTGCGCCATGGCCGAAGAGATGCTCTTCCTCGCCAACCAGGGCGTCGAGGTGCTGCGGCTGGACGCCGTCGCCTTCATCTGGAAACGACTGGGAACCAACTGCGAAAACCAGTCCGAAGCGCACACCATCATCCGCGCCTTTAACGCCATGGCGCGGATCGCCGCTCCGGCAATGATCTTTAAGTCGGAGGCGATCGTCCATCCCGACGAAGTGATCCGCTACGTCGATCCGGACGAATGCCAACTCTCGTACAACCCGCTGCTGATGGCACTGCTTTGGGAGGCGCTGGCCACGCGCGAAGTGAAGCTGTTGGTCCACTCCATGAAGCACCGCACGCGCATCCACCCGGATTGCGCATGGGTTAACTACCTGCGCTGCCACGACGATATCGGATGGACCTTCGACGACGACGATGCCCGCCAGCTGGGGATTGATCCCTACGGGCACCGCCAATTCCTCAACCAGTTCTACACCGGTCAGCATCCGGGTTCCTTTGCGCGCGGCGTGCCCTTTCAGCACAACCTCGAAACCGGCGACCTGCGCGTTTCCGGAACTCTTTCCTCGCTGGCCGGCCTCGAAGAGGCGCTGGAGAAAGAGGACAACGAACTGATCGAGCATGCGGTGCGCCGCATCAACATGCTGCGCAGCATTCAGGTGAGCATCGGCGGCATTCCGCTACTCTACGCCGGCGACGAGCACGGCATGCTCAACGACTACACCTTCCTGTCCGATCCGGCCAAGAGCAAAGACAGCCGCTGGGTGCACCGCTCCCGCAAAAAGTGGCATGCCCACGACGACCTGACCGACACCAGCACCCTCGAATGGAAATTCTTTTACGAAATGGCCAAGCTGTTCCGCCTGCGCAAGCAAACCCCGGCCTTCCGGAACGGCGGCATGGAAGTGGTTGATTCCGGCAACCCGCACCTGTTCGCCTACTTGCGGACCAACGGAGGGCAGCGGTTGCTGGTGGTCAACAACTTTTCCGAACACGAACAGATCATGCCTGGGAACCGTCTGGCCGCGGTCGGCCTGACCGCAGATGCGTGCAGAATCTACTTCGACGAAACCCTGCCGGTCGGGGATGATTTGGTGCTGGACGCCTACCGCTTCGCATGGATCGAGCTTTCCCCGCCCTCCGGCATCTAATCGCACAGAAAAGGCGAATGAAAACGGTCTTGTCCGCCGCAGCTTTATGCGAAGGCGGAAGGCCGGGCGCCTTCACCCGGCGGGAGCGGTCTCTCGAAAAATGCGTGACGGTGGATGTCAGGGACTTACTGTTTTGGCCGGGTCGATGTCGTTGATGAACCGCAGGTAGTCCGAGTCGGTTCCGAGGATCAGCACGGTGCGCGCGGTGAGGGTTTTCGGATAACTCTCGAGGGTGCGCAGGAAGCTGAAGAAGTCGGCGTCGGTGGAAAAGGCTTCGTTGTAGATGCGCATGGCTTCGGCATCGGCTTCACCGCGGACGATCTCGGCTTTGCGCTGCGCTTCGGAGCGGATCTGTGCGAGCTCGCGCGAGGTGTCGCCTTCAATACGCGAGGCTTCGCCTTCGCCCTGCGAGCGGAACTGTTCGGCAATGCGCTGGCGCTCGGAGGTCATGCGCTGGAAGACCTGCAGGCGGACGGAGGTGATATAGTTGAGCCGTTTGATGCGCACGTCGACCAGTTCAATGCCGTATTTTTCGGGCATGCCTTTGCTGGCTTCGCGCAGAATGTTGCGCGTGAGCGTTTCGCGGCCGAGGCGGATGGTTTCCGTCAGGTCATCGGGGGCGGCTTTTTCCAACGGCACCACGTCGAGTCGTTCCAGATCTTTTTCGCTGACTTTCCAGTCCTTGGAACGGACGATTTCGGTGAGCTCCGTGCTGGAGATGTTATCGCGCACCACGGAGTCGATGATGTCGTCGAGCCGCGACTGCGCGCCGGCTTCGTCGCGCACGCTTTTTAGAAACTGCAGGGCGTCGACGATGCGCCAGCGGGCGGTGGCGTCGACGGAGATAAATTCACGGCCGCGGGTCGGCACCTGGTTCGGGTCGCCGTCCCAGACGATGAGCCGCTTGTCGAAGCGGCGCAGTTCCTGAATAAACGGGATTTTAAAGTGCAGGCCGGGTTCGGTGATCGGATCGCCGACCGGTTTGCCGAACTGCAGGACGACGACCTGCTCAGCCTGGTCGACGCTGAAGGCGGCCGCGCTTGTGATGGCGATGATTGCGATGGCGGCGATCAGCAGCAGTGCGCCGATACCTTGTTTAACGAGTGTGTTCATTAGCGGGCCTCCCCGGGGGCTGTCAGGTTGAGCAGGGGAAGGATCCCTTTGACGGATTCGTCGACCACATAGAGTTGTTTCACCGTCGGGAGCACTTCATTCATCATTTCAATGTAGAGACGCTGGCGGGTGATGTCCGGGGCTTGACGGTAGGCGGTGACCATCTCGTTGAAGCGCGCGGCTTCTCCTTTGGCCTGGTTGACCCGTTCAGCGCGGTAGGCCTCGGCTTCAGCAATCGTCTGGTCGGCTTCGCCGCGTGCCCGGGGAATGACCTGGTTGCGTTTTTTCTCCGCTTCGTTGATCAGCCGCTCAAGCTGCTGCCGTGCTTCGTTGACTTCATTGAAGGCCGGTTTAACCGATTCGGGCGGGGTGACATCCTGCAGTTCGATGCGTTCAATGCTGACGCCCATTTTGTAGGTGTCGAGAATCTGCTGCAGTTCGCTTTTGACCTCCGCGGCGATGGTGACACGCCCGACGGTCAGCACGTCGCTGCCGAGCCGGTTGCCGACGATCCGGCGCATGACGGCTTCGGAGATGTCGCGGATGCTGTCGACCGGTTCGCGAACCTGATGCATAAAGTTGACCGGATCAATGATGCGGTATTGCACCACCCATTCGACGTCGATGACGTTGAGGTCGCCGGTGAGCATCAGCGATTCGGTCTCTGTGCTCCGGTTTTTGCTGTATTGCGTCTGACGGCCCGGCTGCACGGTGCGGAAGCCGAACTCTTCTTTGAGAACACGCTCGGTCGGGATGAAGGTGGCGCGGTCGATGCCGAAGGGCAGTTTAAAGTGCAGCCCCGGCGGCTTGATCGACACAACGCGCCCGAAGCGTTTGATGACCGCCTGTCCGTCCGTCTGGACGCTGTAGACCGATGTGGCGGCGGCGGCAATGACAATCACCAGAACGATTACGACTCCGGCGGAGCCAAAGTTCATTTTCCGCATGCCGGATTGTTTCAGTTTCGATAGATATTCTTCCAGTTGTTCACTCATAGTTTCGGCACCCTACGCAAGTGACCGGTTGAATGCAACGGGGCATCGGAATCATTTGCCGAATGGAAAGGATTCAGTTCGCTCCGATCCGAAGGATCGGATTTCATGAACGTCTCGCGAGGATTTAACCAGAATCGTTATTTTTCTTTTCCGCTTCTTCAATGAGGCCGGTTCTCTGTGTCCCGGCGGGCTCTGTGGTAAGAATTGTTGCCGTTCCCGCCCTGCAACCCTGCGGCACTCTAGCTTTCCATAAAACCTGAAAGGAAGGTTCGGACACACTCGCCCAGGACGTCGGTATTGTATCCCCCTTCCTGACAGATCAGAGTGGGAACGCCCAGCTGAGAGATGCGCCTGCCGATTTGAGCGTAATCTTCGGTGAGCAGTTGAAAGCCGCCGATCGGATCGGATTGATGCGTATCAAAGCCGGCCGCGACAATCAGGTAGGCGGGCGCAAACTCGCTGAATTTGTCGAGGATGCGTTCCAACGCCTGCATGTATTCGGCGAGCTTTGTATCTTTGGGCAGGGGTTCGTTCAGGTTGGTGCCCTCTGCCTGGCCCTTGCCGGTTTCGTCGGCGTACCCCCAGAAGTAGGGATACTCAAATTCCGGATCGCAGTGAATGGAGGCCGTGAAGACGGATTTGTGCTCTTCGAAAAACTCCTGGGTTCCGTTTCCATGATGATAGTCGATATCGAGGATCGCGACTTTTCCCGACGGGAGCAGGAACTCCGCGGCGGTGGCCGCGTTATTGAAGTAGCAGTAGCCCCCGAATACGCGCGGGCCCGCATGGTGTCCGGACGGTCTGCACAGGGAGTAAACCGTTTTTTCCGCTCCGTCGCGGATCAGTTCCGCGCCGCTCAATGCCGTTTCCGCCGAGGCGCGGGCCACCTCATACGTCTTTTTCATGATGGGCGTCACGGCATCCGTACACCAGACGCCGCCCCAGAGCGGGGCGTCGGACTTGCGCGTTAGATGGGCGCCTTCGCCGGGAAACAGGTCCGGATAGAACTCCTCATCATCTTTTGTCAGGCTGGCGGCGGTGTTGAGGATGTAGTCGTGATAGGGGTGCAGCCGCGTGATCATGCGATCGGGAAATTGCTTTGCCGTTATGAATTCGAACCGGTCATCCGCGTGAAGGGCATTCTTGATGGACTCCACCCGCCGGGGCGTGTCCTTTACCTCATACGATTCCGGGCCCAGTTGGTATTTCCAGTACGGGTTGTGGAGACTGTCGTTGTATTTCTCAATGACTTTCATGAATTTCTCTCCCTTTTTTCAGGATTTCGACAACCCGCTGGTGGGGAACCGCCGGGCACCATCGCTGCTGGCGTCCGTTCATGCCGTTTGAGCAGAAGATGGCGTTCAGGACGGCTTCCTCCGTGGCTTCGATGGCCGCCTCATAGACGGTGTTGATGTGGTATTCAGAAATGCACTTCAGGTTGATGAAGTGGGCACTCTTGCGCGTCGGCCTGGGTGTGCGATTGCCGGTGCTGAAGGCGATGATGATTTCTCCGCTGGTGGATGCGGCGTGCGACCCGGTTCGTCCCAAACCCAGCGCCGCTCTTTTCGACACATGGTTGAGTTGACTGCTGATGAGCGGAACGTCCGTGGCGACAACGACGATAATCGATCCTTCCGACACCTCCCTCCGCCCGGCCTGATCAAACTCCTTGTCCAGTTCACGCCCGACCACCGCGCCGTCGACCGTCAGATTGCGCATTTTTCCGAAGTTTGACAGAACCAGCACCCCGATCGTAACCCCCCCCCTTCCGGCAGGTCGATGATGCGCGAAGAGGTTCCGATGCCGCCCGCAAAATCAAAGGAGGTCATGCCGCAGCCTGCGCCGATGGAGCCCTGTGCCACGGGGCCGATGGCGGCGTTTTCGATGGCCTGGATGGCATCTTTGGCCGAGCATATCCCGATTCGCGAGTCGTTCAAAAACGAGTCGTCTGCCTCTCCCACCACGGGAAGCACGACGTCCGTCTCCGTTCCCAGCAGCGGGTATTTCTTGATCATATGGTTCACCACACCGGAGTGAACGCGGCCCACGGAGTGCGAGTTCGTCAGCAGGATCGGTGTTTCCAGCCATCCCATCTCCATCACTTGAGTGAGCCCCGCCATTTCGCCCACCCCGTTGAGCACGAAGCCGCCCGCGGCCAGGCGCTTGGCGTAGGTCTGACCGGCAGGGAGGATCGCCGTCACGCCAGCCCGCACACAGCTCGCCTCGGAAAGACCCGGAACCAGTTCATTGTCCAGAATCTTGGTGAAATGCCCCACGCGGACGCCTTTGACGTCGGTGATGGAATTATTAATGCCGGGGCTCATTCGGCCGATATGGATTCCCAGTTCCCGCGCCGTGGGGCGGGATGTTTCCGTCGATGGCTCCGCACTTCTCGGTTTTTTTGCTGAACGGATGGCGAGTCCGTAGCGCCGGGCGGCGGAGCGAATGATGAGCCGCATGACCTCCTTAAAATCAAGGCCGCGCGATGCCGCCGCGGTCATCATCGACGCCTGAGGGTGGAGACTCGGCAACGGGTTCAGTTCGATGAAAAAGGGTTGCCCCTTGGAGTTGAGGCGGATGTCCACGCGTCCCATGTCGGGGCAGGTCATCACGTCGAACACCTGACGGGCCATTTCCAGCACTGCCCTTTCTTCGTGGGCGTCGAGCTTTGCAGGACAGAGAACGTTCACGCATTTCGCCGCCTCGCCGCCTTGCTTCATGTCGTAATCGTAAATGTTGTATTTGTTCGCGCTGCCCGCCAGGTCAAACGTGTGTTCGACAACGGCGAGAAACTTGCCGGGAAATTTTTCGATGAAGGGGACGCTGAGTTCCCGCCCTTCAATGAACTCTTCAACAACCAGGCCGGCGGGATACAGGTCCAGCAGACGATTGATCTTTTCCAGCGCCTGCTCCCGCGTCTCGACAACCGAATCTTGCGAAATGCCTTTGCTGGATCCTTCCGAGTTGGGCTTGATCATCAGCGGGTACTGAATGTCATCTGGAAGATCGCATTGCTCTTTGGTGACCAGCACACCGAGCGGAACGCGGATTCCGCGCGCGGCCAGTACCGTCTTGGCCAGATGTTTGTCCAGATTCAGATGCAGTAGCGAGGCATTGCCGCCGGTGAAGGGCATGCCCATCTGCTCATACAACCCCGGATAGAACGCCTCGCGCGAACTTCCGATCGTTCCCTCCGCCACATTGAAGACCAGATCCGGTTCGCTTTCGAGGAGCCGGTCGACGACATCGTTGGGCCTGCCGGAAACCTCAACGGGGGTGACGGTATGCTGCAGGCTGCGAATGGCTTTGCAGATCCGCTCAACATCTTCATTCGACAGCAGTTCGGCCGTGGCTTCCGAGGCGTCGGTTCTCAAGTTGTATGCAACGGTAATTCTCATAGAGACGCCTTTCCTCTGTTTGAAGTGCGGTGAGGTTCAAACTTTGGCCGTTCTGTTACCATGCACTCCTCAATTTCACACTCCGGCACACCTCGGACGCTACGCCGTCATCTTAGCGGAATCCGAAAAGAGGGGGAAGGCGGGGTTTGAAGAAAGAAACTCCGCCGTCGACATCAATGACTTGAACCGCTTCGCTGTTGCCTTCAGAAAGGATCCGTCGCATTCGCTCGGGGCTAAACATTCCAACCATTGGAAAAGCAGGCCGGAAGCCTGCCTTGAAACGGGGCGCTTTTTTCCAGAATCCGGAAAAAACATTCCAACCACTTGTAGTGAGCTTGCCGAACTATTGGAAATCAGCTGGCGGTTTTATGCCAGAGGTTCATGCTTTCGATGGAGCCGGAGATCTGGGTGTTG
>JACKQG010002618.1_pt1 | contig 23243 bp, 13 predicted proteins | sample 8237621 | NCBI WGS metagenome assembly JACKQG01 (sample SAMN15677084, study PRJNA649215) | marine metagenome | biome: marine; feature: Black Sea; material: saline water; isolation source: suspended particulate matter (SPM) from the Black Sea western gyre | collected 2013-06-09/2013-06-10 | depth... | reverse complement strand
TTAGCCACCATTTTACCGTTACTGTCCTGGCCATTCCATTTATAGGTTCCCATATCATCATCCCGTCGGTCAAATTGCTGAGAATAGACATTTTGCATTGCAAAATCAAAGATATCGAGCTTCACGACATACGATACTTTTACATCAATATGAAAACGCACATAGCGATCGCCGGCATGTCCGCTATAGAAAGGATTCGGGTAAACATAGTCGCCGGACACATCGGTGCGGAAAATCCGCCAGTTAAGCCCATTCAAATCATCCGTCACGGCCAGACCATCACCGGTACCGATCCACAGTTCGGAACGATTGGGATCGTACAGGGCTGAATACACTTCATTGGTGGATATTTCGTCAGTTAAATAAGTAATACCATTTATTTCGGCCAGGGACTGCTGGGCCGGTTTGTAGAGGGCCCAGTTCCGGCCATCATTCGAGCACCACAGACCGTTTTCAGTCGCCGCAAATACCAGTGAATCACTGGCGGTAACATTGTAAGCCCGCTCCCCGATCAGGACGGAATGCCAGGTAGCTCCGTCGTCGGCTGTATAACTCAAGCCGCGTTGTTCCTGTTCATCGGTGCTGAGGGTGACCGCCCAGATAATCCGTTGATCGTTCCAGTCCTGGCGGGCTAGGCTGACCACCCAGTTACCGGATATGCCATCGGCGGGGAAAAAATAATGCTCCCAGTCGATACAGCCGTTAACCGTATCGATAATACCGCGGTTGATCCCGTTGGCAGTTCCCACCCAGACCGTATCGCTGTAAGCCAAGACGGCAAAACCTTTATGGTTATGATTACCAAGGTCGGGATCCCGGGGATTTAAATAGAAATTCTTCAGGACTCCATTTTCATACACGGTATCCTGACAGGTGATCAATTCCGGTTCATTATCCAACGGTAGCGGTATCCGTTGCCATTTTCCAGTGCTGAAGCTGTAACGACGAATACCACCGGCCCAGGAGGCGATCCAGAGATAATTACCAGCGATGGATGCATCATAAGCAACATTCTGCTCGGACACCGTCACCGGCAGAGTTTCAAACGAGCGTCCTCCGAACCAGGACGCCAGCGTATCATCAACCCCATCGACCGGTTGATCAAAATACAACCAGTTGCTGCGACTGGAATCGGTAATTACAATGCCCATCCCGGCGGGCTCACCGCTTTTCCGGCCGGCAATGGCTGCCGCAATACGCTCTCCATCGATCGCCAGAGCCGAGACACCCCCGGACGGTATCAGATCGGTGGCGGTACTGTCAGACAGTTCGTCGCTGCTGTAATAGGTAAAAATATCCAGCGAATCATTATTCAACCAGGACAGGCCCTGGCCCGTCCCCAGCCAAATCAGCGTATCATTCTGCAGGCGAATGTCTGAAATGGAATTGCTGGATAATCCGGAATAAGTGCTGTCCGGGAAGGATACCGAGGTAGTATCCAAATACTTTTTCAGCGAAAAAGACCGGGGAATCAGATCCGCTCCCGGAAGCACAGCAATCAATCCGATCAGCGACAGAAGCATTCTTAAATTCCGGTTCAAGCCAAGCATTACCCTATTTCCCCCGTGATCCACAAGTGTCAAAAACTGACAGTTTGAGCATGAAGTCGTTTGAGACCAGCCCATTGAAATCACGCGCAAAATAATGCGACCGATACTCGCCTTCCTGGCTGTTCCCATCAATCAGGATCAGGCGGCTGTATTTGCCATCGTTGGCCACTTCATCCCAGCGTAAAAAGCCCTCCTCTTCATAACCATCATCATAGAGAGCGATCGGGCTTCCGCTGGATAAGTTACTATCAGGTTTTTCAAAATTCAGATAACAGGTTTGGATATCATCCAGGCCGTTGGAATCGCGTACCGTGACTACCAGAGTGTCCAGATCGTAACCCAAAGGGTCGCCGGCACAGGGAATATACATGGCCGTAGGCATGGATACAGCAAGTATTTCCGGGCGGTAGTTACTCAGATCAAAGCTATCGGAGGCATTTGTAACCTGGGTGCCGTAGACAGCTTCGACGATCATCCCGATCACGGTGGTTGCAATCGAATCAAGCACAGTGGACAAAGTGGTGGAATCGGCTGGGATGACCGTCGCGAAAACACCATCATCACTAAGAATATCTCCGGTCTGACCGTCATCCGCTATTGTGATAGTATCCGCCATGATAGTGGAATCCGCGAAATCAAAAATAACCGCGTATACCGTATCAAGAATGACCCCGTTCAGTCTGGGAGCTACTTTTGCCGCCAGGTAAATCTCCTTGGTCCATTTATTATAACTAAACTGGATTTCCGTTATCGGATCACCAGCGGGGTCCGGTGCTCGTAAAGGATCTTCACAGCCAGAGCTCAGCACAAATACCAGAGCCAACACCAGGGTAAGGAGACCGGTGAGATTAAATGGGTTATGAATATTTATTTTTCGCATCTTTTTCCTGGCTGTAGTTTAATCAGAATCCTTATAAATATAATACGTTAACAATGTTCCCACCTGTCCCAGGCTGGCCGGGGAGCAATTGTGGGGTAAATCCTGGTGGGTATGCCAGAAATTCATATAGCGGTTGGGATAGAAAAAATCAATCAGATCCACCGCTGGAATTCCGGCCTCTTCCCACAGGGGAATATGGTCATCGAAAATCGCGTTTGCCACACGATTCTCAAAAGCTGGTAAATCCAAATCCCGGGCCAGCCCCCATAACTCCCGTACCAGATTTGGATTCTGCTGCATTGAATAGCGTTCCACCGGTATGGATAGATCGGCATCGCCGATCATATCGATAATTATAGCCTGATCAGGTTTCGGAATTGGCAAATCACTGGCAAAAGTCAGGGAGCCGCGGGCAAATGACCGGGGGTCGCCGCTCAAACCCATATCTTCCCCATCGAAAAAAACAATTTCCACGCCGATGGGCGGAGGTTTCAATTTCATGAGCCGGACCAATTCGAGTAAAACCGCTACCCCGCTGGCCCCGTCATTGGCGCCGAGGATGGGTTCCATGCGTTGTGCAACATCTGGGTCCAGGTCAGCCCAGGGACGAGTATCCCAGTGTGCTCCCAGCAAAACACGCTTTTCGGCCTGCGGATTGTAGCGACCAATCAGGTTAGTCAGTTGGTATTCTTCGCCACTGATTGGATCAGTCAATTGGAACTGCTGTTGAATGACCGTATCGGCGCCGGCCTGCAATTCCCCGATCAGGAAATCACGACATTGATAATAACCGGTCGAACCGGGATTCCGCGGACCGAAATCGCATTGCTGTTCCAGAAAACCAAAGGCTCTATCAGAGTTGAATTCAGGAACCGTTGACTGGCAACCGTTAAAAATAATAAGGACAAATGAAACTGTGTATATCAGATTATTTCGAATTATAACACTCCACGCGACCACTGATCCGGTTCCAATTGTGACCCTTGCATAGGGTCTGATCGGTCCACGGCAACTTTGTTGCGCTATCCAGTCCGATGCACATTCCATCCGGGCTTTTGCAGACCTGTTTTTCATAGACGGCATGAATGGTTGTTTACGCTCAGTCAACATGTCCATTATCCACTAATGGCAATTTTAACATCGAAACCAAAGTCGCGATCGATCTTTTTGCCAGTGGTGAAATTGTCACTTTCACGATACTCGTAGATGATTCCGCCACTGACCCGTGTAGTAAAGGAATAAGAAATTCGCAGCCCAACTTTCCAACTGGAAATTTCTTTAGGTTTTGTGAATTTGGCGTCAATGTTGTTCCTGGTCTTGGTGCTATTTTCGTTGAGGTCAAAATTTAAAGTGAAATTAACATTATTCTGCACATCAACATTGTCAAAGAACGGCAATGGAATGGTCAAGCCGCCTTTATGGCTGTAATTTGCGCTGCTGGATAAAGATTTATCGACTTTATATGTTTGACCATTTTCCTGTTGATCCATTGATCGGGAATAGTTCAAACGGGTAGTCACCGAAACACCTTTATTTAACTGCATTGTGAGGCTAAGCAGGGGGGAAAAACTGGCATCAATTCTGGAGGATCGTTGGTTATCGCCATATTCGTCAATAAATGAATTTACATTAAACAGGGGCATAGGATCAGATATGGCGGTTTCCATACGCCAGTTACGGCTTTCGGAACCTCGGAAACTATGTTCCATTGAAACCGACCGGGCAATTTTATTCAAGAGCGGTAATTTTTGCAAACCGGTCCAGCGCAGATTCCACCCGGGAAAAGGAATCTTGCCTTCCAGTTGCTCACCATAAGGTAACATATCCCGTTTAAGAGTGCGCGTTTCACCACCGGAACCGCCTATATTGGATGATACGTTCTGAGAGTAATTAAAAGTAGTCGTAAGTGAGCTGGTTAACTTTATTCCGGAGCTCAAAGATATATCCTGCTTATGATTCCAATCCCCGGTATTGGAGCCAACTTGGGGTGAATGGGGTAAACCATGATCCGGCATCCAGCCAAATTTATAACCGGCCGGCACTGTTCCCTGAACCCCGTTCCCATTGCGGCTCAAATTGGATGTATATCTGATATTGACCGGATTTATTTTCTTGACGACGGAATGAATATTTTTCAAAATCGGGTTGTCTTTTTGCGAGGGTTTTTTCTCCTCTTGCTGCTGCTTATTATTCCGGTTATCACGTGTTCTGAGTCCAGTGGCTTTGGTAGGCGGTTTATATACCAGTTCAAACAACTTAGTGGGATTTAAATTCATACTGGAAGAAAAATTCAAGCCAGTGCTGATATTAGCGCCATCAATGGTGCTGCCAATTGGTTTGCTCCAGCGATATTGGGCAGAATAACTGAAGTTAGGTCTCAGCCACTCCAATATCGTTGGTGTATAGGCCGACGAAATGCTTTCGGTCGAATTAGTAACAATCCCGGGATCAAGATCCCTGACAGCCATCCAGACATAACCGCGATAATCGTCCATATCACTTGAAATATTACGGTTATATTTTATCGATTTCAGATTTTCAGTCAGTTTATAATCGAGTCCGTAATTACGTGTTAAACCAAGATTATAATTTTCGGTTTTCTTTCCAATCCGTGGTGTTTTTTGTGAAAGCGATTCTTTAAAACTCATATTGGCATTAATCGTGACCGGCATATAATATAAATGAAAACCATCCAGTTTCGAACCTATCAAGGGTAACTTTCCCAACCATTTGAATGGTGATACAAAATTATCTTTTCCAAATGGCAGGGAGTAGGATAGCTTGCCGGAAAAATTTTCATTCAGGTTTTCAGCAATCTGAAAACTGGAAGAAACACTGCGTTTAGCGCTGAAATTAGTATTGATCCGATCCAGAGTATATTTAATCAGTTTACGTTCTGATTTAGTAGTTTTTGACACCGAAGTACTGAAATTAACAGAGTTATTAATTGTTAAAATTGAATCGGCTACATTACCGCTGCTAACTAGTATATCCTCATTCTGCGGGTGATATTTTGGTTGCTTGATACTGTTAGAATAAGCCATACTGAACGGAATTTTCAATCCCCATGAGTGGGGTAAAAACTTACTTAATGTCAGGCTGGCATTTATCCTGAAATCTTCGCTGGTGCTATTTGAGCCCAAACGTTCCTGCAGGATGTGAAAATCGGCATCCCTGCGGCTGTATGCTATGGCAACGTTACCAATGTCCGCCAGGTTCAGTTTACCTTGAACGCGCATTGCAACGCCACGATCTTTTTTTACTCCGCTCATACGCAATTCATCAAGCCACACCTCGCCTGAGATAGGCAGGTTCGATTTATTCCTGATACCAACCCTGATATACTGGATTCGAGAAATGGCCGGAGTACCTTGTATTTGGATCTTTTTACCAGTCGGATCACGATTGGCGTCTCTGAAAATGTACTCTCTTTTATTATCCCACACTTTCAAGGTATCTGTTGGCCTGATTTTATTTACATTGGAAAAATTTGCCAGCTTCAACGCAGTCAACCATTCCAGGTCCAGATCAATTGAGTTTCGCCTATTAGATTCATCCCAACCTTCATATACCGGTTGTGTGATTTCATAATAAGCATCACCTTTTCCAAAACGCATGAAAAATTCCACGTCGGTATCATCTTCCCCAATCCTGGGACTATTGCCGTAGATAAACATTTTCATCCGGTCATAGGTCAGGTAACTCTGAGCACGTTTACCACCTAATTCAAAGAGTGTCTTTTCAGCCGCACCCTGATGATATCCCATTAAATTATTGAATTTAAGAACCAGCGATTGTTCCTTAGAACGAATTTGGTTGATGCGATCATATTCACCCTCTACACCCTTAGGTGGTTCATATTCTGTCGCATTATCTTCGGTGTTAATGATTGTAACTGCAAAAACACTATCATCTTTAACATAACCGGTGGTATCGCTGCTGACACCAAGTTCAATCCATTCATTACCAACCAATTCAATCTTAGCAATCTTGAGCACGGCATGGGAGTCCACTCCGGTAATCGATAGCCTGATATTACGGATTTCATTCCAATCATCATTACCATCCGTCTTGATTTTAGTAAAATGGCTGAGTGGGATTCGGTATAAACGCCAACCGGTAAGTGAACCTTCCTTTACCGTTTCGCCAGCCACATATTCAGCGTCTTCCGCTGTTTTGCTGAGTTCGAAAGATTTTGTGAAATAATCATTGACCCGATCCAGGAAGCCGGAACCGTCGATATCTTCCGTATCAGGGTAAATACCCCCTTCCTGGCGGCGGTTGCCTTCGGTACCGTTCACCTGGTCGGGACCATTGGGGTAACCGATACCGCCGCCGGTATACTTGGCCCAGTTATCACCGTTGGGATCGTCGGGATCGGCCCAGTGATTGATGTGGATCGTATCACCGGCATTATAATATTCCAGGAAGGTCAGGGAGTCCAGGCAATTGCCCCATCCGTCTTCAAATTCATCGGGGCAGCCATCCAGACCCACGTCCTCATCATCCTCAAGGAAGCCATTCCCCAGGGTAAAACCAGCTTCCGGCCGGTCTTCAGTATCCAGAACACCGTTGCCGTTCCAGTCCTCACTGATCCGCCCCAAGTCGACTGTCAGCCGACCTTTCGTCCCGCGCAGCCAGATCTCAAAAAATTTACTGCGGGTTTGATCATAATCACCACTGTAAAAGGAGCTGATAATACCAGCCCAGGCCAAAACAGAATCGTCCGACACCTGGGATTGGTATTTCTGCTTTGAAAAAACCAGACTAAGAATGTTGGTGGTCTCGTTTTGTGCCCGGTTTGAGGTGGACTGGTTAGGCCAGATTTCTTTTGTGTAGGTCGGGACATAAGGAGTATACCAGAACAAGTCAGCTCGGTTAGCCTGCTTAAAAGGAACACCAGTGAACGGATCCAATGGAGCGGAAGATGGTTTCCAGAAACGCTGCAAGACCTGCGGGGCTGTGGTTCGTTTGGCGCCCTCAAAATCATCTATATAAGCAACACCGCTGGGATCACCGGTTGCTTTATTATTGATCGGATTGGGATTGGGCAGTACCTGGGCAAATTCACCTTCCATAGAAAAGGTGGTTATTTTTTCCGTTTCAATCAGGGGGAGACGGTCCAGAAAACGAGTAAAGCCATCCAGGTTGGCCTGATAGCGACCATTCAAATCCCAAATGAAATTCCGGGTCGGTTCATAACCGACCTCGATTTTTTCATTCAATACGGACTGGTTATAATACAGGGCAGTAGCGCCCAGAAATGAATTCTGCCCCAGGTCCATCTGAGCACGGGTACCAATGATAGTCTTTTTATCGAACGAGACCAGTTCATGCTTTTCGTAGAGCACCTCCAGATTGGCATTGGGAGCCAAAGCATCTTCATTCAGGAATGTCAGCGTTCCGCCAAAATAATCGATCTGGTAATCGATCCCGCGCTGAAGCGTCAGTCCGTTCAACTTGACTTCTTCACTGCCTTCTACCACCATGAACCCCAACCTGATATTACTGGCCTGGTTGGTATAATCGACTTCGATAATGAAACGTTTGTCTTTACGGATTTCACTATCATTTGTAGATAAATACATAATACCAGAGCCTAGTTGTCCACTCAGAGCATCGACATTGGCGCCACCTTCCAAGCTATCGGCATGAACAAAGGGAAGATAGGCGGGAAATATCAATTCCCCATAAATTAGATTGATTAGATTTGGATTAGCAATATCAATTATTTCATCCGGATCTAAAACACCGCTTTCATTTTTTAAATCCAGTCCAAAATGGGTAAGATACGATGTTCCATCAGCGTCCCACTCACTGGCTGGTTGCGCGCGATCATCCATAATCCGCACGGCAAAACCTTCCGTGTTGATATTAGCCGTACCAAGAAAATATACGTTTTTAAACATCAGATCCCAGGTGGGCGACAAAGGGGAGAGGGATCTAGGCCTGATAAGTTGTAATTGCAATCCGATTGAATCACCCTCCGCTGGTACGGTACCAATAGATTTTATCGTATCCCCACTGGCAAGTTCAATTATATTAAAAGTACACCCAAGTACGGCATCAGAAACCGTAGATCGCATTCGTATATAGCCCAAGTCTTCATTGATATAATAATCTTCATCCCGTTCCAGGCGAATAAAGTTAGTTTTCACCGAATCGTCAGAAAAACTTTCGATACTATCTGGATTAAAATAAGCCACACCTTGAATATTACCCGGAGTTTCACCGCTTACTGATTTATATAATTCAAAATCTTTTACTACTACCAGATTCAGATAGTGTCGACCTTCATTATCCAGCGGATAAAATGAGTTTATTCCGAAGGGATTATAACCATTTCGATACCATTTGTGAATAAAGAAATAGCGGTACTTGAGGAAATTATAATCCTGTATCTGCTGGGTAGTGGATTCATTGGAGCCTTCGAATTTCTGTTTTTCCTTGCGGGTCTGTTCGATTGAGGCAATAGTGGTAATGTCCACGGGACCCAGTTTCGAGATTGCTTTCAGGCCGAAAAGGCCTTTGTTCTTACCCGAGAAAGTGACATACTGTGTCGCCGGCAGAGACAGAGAAATATTACCCGCTTCCACTACCTGCAGAATTTCATCCTCTTCACCTTTATAGGAAATCCGTATATTATTTTCCCAATCAAAGTCCCGCTCGGAGTCCTGATCCATCAACACCGTGATCCGGTCGCCGATTTTCCCTTCAATATTCAGATTCTGTTTTTGGTCAAATTCGATGTGGGTATTCTGGGCTTCATTAATATTAGAATGAATCAACTGCTGATCCTGAAAAACCATTTTCCCGGAAATATTGACATTACCCCGTACCCGCAGGGAAACGCGCCCAAAGTCGCCTACATCAACGCCGACGACTTCAATCGATTTTCCGGACCGCCGCTTACCGGGCTGTTGACTGGCTTGCGTGGTAACACCTTGCATGGTTTGTGTAAAATTGACCTGCCGGTTGCGCTGCAGCATGGCTTTAACATACCAATCCAGGCTGGCCGTGAATGGTATCTTGTATATATTACCGTCGGATATTTCCGTGATCGTGATTGTGCTCCAATCTTCAGCAATCGCGACCCTGGTTTCGATCTTTGTAAACGGCAGGTCAAATAGTCCAATCGGTTTAATTAAAGTATCCCCGATCAACCCGATCGGAAGTGGTAGCGCGGGAAAAGCATAAACAATAAAGGGCGACTGAATCAGGCGCACCGGTGGCTCGATCCGAGTTGTATCAACATCCTGACCCACAGGCATACTGGTCCCTGCCAGAATCAGTATAACCAATTTGACGGTTATCCGATATATTTTCAACGGGATTCCGTTACTTACGATTAAATCAACCTTTATTATTTACGACAAACTGGTAGCGGTGGGTCTAAATTTTACTCCTTAAGTTTATATTTTGGTTGAATTTTATCACGGAATAGTTTACGGAAATTTAGAATAGCAAGTCCACGGTGACTTATGCGGTTTTTCTCCTCGGTAGATAGTTGCGCCAGGGTTTTTTCCAGCTCGGGAACAAAGAAGACAGGATCATAGCCAAATCCACCAGTCCCCCGTTGTTGCTTCAGAATTACTCCTTCAACTTTTCCTTCGGTCCATAGTTCCAGTTTTTCATCCACATAGGAAATTATACAGCGGAAGCGAGCGGTACGTTTTTCTTCAGGAATATGAGACAATTCGGTCAACAGGCGGCGGTTATTATCATCATAGGTTGCTCCTGGCCCCGCCCAGCGGGCGGAATAGACGCCGGGGGCGCCTGCCAGTGCGTCAACTTCCAGGCCGGTATCATCGGCAATAGCCGGTAATCCGGTAAGTTTATGAACAGTCCGTGCCTTTAGCAGTGAATTTTCCAACAGGGTCACGCCAGTCTCATTGATCTTCCCTACTTGGGGGAAATCATACAGACTCAAAACCTGGTGGTCGAAATCCCGGAAGGCTTGGGTGAATTCCACAATTTTATGTCTGTTATTCGTAGCCAGTATGATTTGCATGATATTACCGAAAATAATGCCGCCGAACATAGCCGAATTCCCGACGGGAGACAAGTAATTTCAGCGGCTCATTCGGATTGATGTGGAATTATGTGAGCAAAGCTACTAATTTTGGTGGACTTTTATAGCGCCCCACGGATTCATGTTTCGTCCATGAAAAATCCCTTGGATTCCCATCTGCGAGGATTTATAACCGGTAAACCTTTCCAAACCCGGTAAGTAGCAGCCATATCCATACTTCGCAGAAAGAAATAGCGAACATCATCCGCAGCTTCCGATTGCAGTAATTCATTTGCAATATTATTCACTTTTTGGGGCAAATCTTCAATAGCAGTGCCACAAAATATATTTAAAAACAAAGGCTCCGGTCGATGTGCTGCCTGGATTAATTTTCTTATCGTTTGAGCATTATTAAGCTTGATACTTCCGATATGAAATGTTTCATCGTCCATATGATATTCATATTCCCCGATCCCCTTAGTACAATTTCCGGCATACCCACTGTTCATAACATATGGTTGGATGTTCCAGCCAACTGTCTCAGATTCCTCCATTTGCTTAAGGGTATACATTCCGGATTTTTCCAAATAATAATCACAGAAATTACAATATCGTTTAAAGGCAAGATACCTGTCACTGTGCGGATGACCGTCACTGAGCATGGCCCCCATTTCCTGATTGCCAAGATTGTTGAAATACCAGTCAAATAGGCGGGGCGACAGATCGACCAGGCCCGGATTAATAATCCAGGTCATAGGTATTTTATTATATGAAGCACTGGTCATAATTATATCCGGCTCGTAAACCATGGAATGCAGCAGATTATCACCATCAGCTACAAACATCGCAATGTAAACACCATTTGAGACAACCTCCGCCGGTTTGGGTTCAGATTGTCGTCCTGTAGTCGATGGAAAGGAAGAATGAACAGTGAGATTTTCGACTGAAATATACGGAACCATAAAATATCCCAATCGGGCAAATAAGGCGTCTGCCCAGCGTTCATCGGTCCAACCCAAAATCGGGGTACCCTGGGGATAATTCCGCAATACTTTTGCATATAGCGCAGCTTCTTCCGGATCGGAAATATCGAGGTAGTAAGTAAACAATTTCATTGCCACCACGTAATCCTTATTGGCCGCACCCCAGCTCTGGTCGTCGGTGGTCATATGGGACCAGGTGAAAGCAAATTCTTTACAAGCGTCGGCGAACCAATTTTTCAATAACCAATCCAGGCACTGCGAATTATTTTCAAACGCCAACTCCCGGAAATCCTGGATGATTTTGAAATTCATATCGTTCAGAGCTGCAGCCAATTCCGGCGAAACCACCAATCCATCGGTTTGGGCTGCTACAGTGGTGGCGGCTTCGATAGTAGCCTGTTCCAATTTGGGATCCCAAATAATCAAACCCTTAACCCGGTCCGTGTAGCGTTCCAGCAGGGCTTTGAACCCAGGCCATTCCCGGTCAACAGCCGGAGTCAGTCGTACCGCCGGAATATCTGCAAAAAGCGTTTCGATAAACCGTTCGGCAATCTGAACCTGAGTCGGTCCACCCCGTTTATTGTCATAACAATAGGTATTTGTTACATATATTTTTTCTTCATTATCCCGATTTACAATACCTTGTAGAACACAGGCCGCAATTTGTCCAGCCATCCTATCCCGGCTTAAATCAACAACAATCATTGATTTGGTGGGGATATTTATTTTCATATATTTAGTGATCAAATCCATTGTCGAGGTTCCCTTATTTGCTATTGTAATACCATTGATTTCACAGTCTGTGTCAAATTATAAACGAAATCCTTCTTATTCATTCTGATGGTGTGTCAGATTACCATCCCGCAAGTCGAGCGTCAATATCGGCTGATAGGTATTCATATCGGTAAAATAGACGAGATCAAACTTTGAAAAAGAAAAATCACTGATAGCCCTATTCTCATATGGAAGCAGTATTTCCTTGATCAGTTTGATATTTGTCCCGGGCTGCTGAATAAAATAAGCCAGGTTGATATGTCCGATAAAACTTCTGACATCGACTCCGATAGATTGTTTAATCAAGCGTTCCATATCAAGAATTTTTACGAGTTCAGTTTCACAATCGAATCTTACGAGAGCTGTAATACCGAGATCCAGACCAATACCTTGGACTTGGGAAGTCACTATTAATGGTGTTTTAATCTGCTTAAAAGCACGCTTTACTTTTTCAATTTGGGTCTCAATATGCTGAGCTGAAAGAGGAAGTGAACCGGCTTCGATATCACAGATTGTCATGTGAAAAGATTCAGGAGCAAGAAAACTGAAAATATACCCCAACTGCATTTTATTAAATTGTTTTCTGAATATTTTTTGGAGATCACCTAATTTTTCATATAAATACAATCTTTTATCAACCCAGGCGATACAGGTCAGTCCATAAAATGGTTTTACTTTTCCATTAGGGTGGAACTTTGGATTCGCTAAACCTAACCGTCCTTCAAGAATATTAGCTTTAAAAACACTCATACAGCGCTTGTGTAATTCATTCTCATATTTTTCAAGTACCCTACTCATCTGCATCCCCTACTTTTTTTTAGGCGGCAGGTTGGCCCTTTTTGTGCTATCAATTGATAGATTTCAATTCCCAAAATTTCAGCGACTGAATTAGGGCTGTTGGGCCGAATAAATCTAATGCTAAACGATGGTTTTGTATCTTTTGTGGGTAGTACCGACCAGTAATACAGATGCGGTAGTTGATGAATATCTCATATACCGATTGATCGAAGAAAACATGAAAAATAATCTGCGATTTTAGATCAGATAATGAATAACTTTTGGCCAAAGGACTGATCATTAGCTTTTTATGGGCGCTGTCATAAACAATCATAAGTTCGTCATTCGAATCGTCAGTGCATCCCCAGCGAATACCAAACCTGTCGGCCTGGCTGAGATGTAATTTAATTTTTATCTCCCAACAACCACTACAGATATCCGGTAACCGGTACTCAGCGGTGGAAAATAACTTAATATCACTGAAACTATAAGCCGATTCACGTAATGTTTTCAGTTCCGGAGCAGGAGTCTGCTTAAGGTTGCCACTGGAGCTGATCGATAATATTCTCGGCAGGGTCAGTAGGCCATTCCAGGGATATCCCGGCCTACCTCCACCTTTAATCCAGCCCCACAAGATACAGCGGTTATTAGAATCCGGAAGTACATTGGGAGCATAAAAAGCGTCGCTTCCATCCAGATCCAGAGCCTGCCAGGATTCGGGATAGAATTTGTGATCTATATATTCACCAAACGAATATCGGACTGTGCTTTCGGGAGATACGATCAAGATGTACTTATCTCCCAAAGGGAAAAAAAGGGGACACTCCCAGATCTTTCCAAAACCGGTACAGAATGGATGCAGATAGGTCCACCGGATTAAGTCTCCGGACTTATACAATAAGGCCGCACCGCCAACATCCTTGATCCCTGACCCGATCAGCATGTACCAGTGATCCCCCTCTCGCCAGACGAATGGGTCTCGAAAGCCGGTTAAATCCTTCCGTGGTGGAATTGAAATCACCGGATTACCTTCATATTTGATCCAGGTAGTCATGTCATCATAACTATAGGCGATACACTGAACTTCCGGTTGTACACCGGTATAAATAATGGTCGGCACATTATCCCGGATCACACAGGCGCCGGAAAAAACGCCATCCTTATCGACTGTACCCGGGGTTGGTGTTAAGGCGATGGGCAAATGTTCCCAGTGGACCAAATCTTGGCTAACAGCATGTCCCCAAGACATGTTCCCCCAATCCGGACCGTAGGGATTGTGCTGATAGAACAAGTGATAGGCGCCCTTATAATAAACGGGTCCATTAGGATCATTCATCCAGTGAGCCGGTGCAGTAAAGTGATACTTCGGACGCAGGGGATCATCAGAAACAGTACTTTTAGCTGCTGCGACTGCTGCATTTGCTTTATCAATTAAATTCTTGTGGACAGCTTCCATTTTATATTATTCGTTAACAATAAACCCGGGCATTTCCTCATTTATTCCTGCACCAGTGCTTAGATATTTCATAATCAAGTCGATTAAGAGCGCAGCCGTCCATGAAAATTGGTCGGTACCACAACCAGCGCCGGTCAAGGGATTAAAATATTCATAGAACCCGTGATCACGAATAAGAGTGATAGTTTTTTCCGTCAGTTCCTTAGCCTGTGAATGATATCCATATTTTTGTAACCCCTGAATCATCAACCAGTTCATATTAATCCATACCAGCCCACGCCAGTATTTAACCTTATCAAATTCCGGAACAGTCATGGAAACACCGGTCAGAGGAAACCCGTTATCCGGCCAGTATTGCTCTGAGGAAAGCAAGCGCGCGATTAATCTATCAGCAACAGCTTGGGATGGTATTCCGGTGAAAAGAGGAGCATAATTAGCCAGTGTATCCTTCAGGAAAAGACGTCGGTTTTTTATATCATAATCACCAAAACTACCACTGGTTTCATCCCATAATTTTGTTTGAATTGCCGTTTTCAATTGTTCGCGCCAAGCCTTAATCACACTGGTATCTGCTCCAAGCAATCTGTCAATTCTTTCTCGGGCTTCCGAATCTACATACAATAGGGAGTTGAATAAAACCGGTTGTACAATAAGGGGGCATTCCCGCAAAATTTGCCATTGATCACACCGCATTTTCCGGAACAGATCGACCAGAAAGGAATACTTGGTATACTCATGGTCAGTCGGTCTTTCATTCTCAGCAATTATTATTTGGAAATTCAATTATCTAGACTGCATTTGTATAAAAATCAAAATAGCCCCGTGACAGGGTGAGTGCACGAATTTTCCAGCTTTTGTATTAGAAAATTAAATCACGACAGTGGCGGTTAGTTCTTCAGAAGGAACCAGCACGAGTCATATGGGCGAACAAGAATTTCCCCATCCTCAGGCTGATATGTTTCCTGCTTGATTAAATCTATTAATGGATCTGATAAGCTGCACTGTGTTTGGATATCGTTTATCACTACCTTTTGTGGGTAGGCGGTGATATTCACCAAACAAAGGATTGCTTCCTTTTTATCGGGAGACTCCCTCAACAGGGAAAAATTGGAATTACCCAGATTGAGGATGATCTGTCGACCGGATGGATGGAAAGCAGAATACTTTCGGCGAAGATGTAATATCTGTCTGTAGCTGAAAAAAATCCGATTTTGAATGGAATTATTGTCTTCCAGCAGTTCTTGTAATTTTTTCAGTTGGAATTTCTTCCGGTTTAGCGACCGTGGCTGCCCGGTCTTTTTGAAGCCGATATAATCATTGCTCGTTCCAAAAAGGCTATGCACATAAATACCCGGGATACCGGTTAGAGACAACATGATTACCTGTGCCGCCAAGAATTTTACAATGCCTGTTTCGGTGCCGCAATCTCCCGGATCATTCAAAATATCATAAAGACTGATATTCAACTCATAGGGTAGCTGGTTTCCTTCCGCATCGGTTATATAAGCTATTTTACCGCCATGTTTGATACAACGGTCAGCTAATGCCTCTATTTCGGTCTGAGTCAATATCCCAGTGGCGGGTCTCATCCCGATTCCATCGTGGGAGGCAATTAAATTGAAAAACGATGTATGCCTGGAAGGGGCAGTCATATCAATTGCCCAGCGGGTCAGTTTTTCAGAATTACCCGATGTGAAGGTGTGAATTAATAATGGTGGCAATGCAAACTGGTACACCAACTGCGCTTCATCATAACAGGTAGTGTTTGGGACCGGTTTCCCAAAATATTGAAAGTTCTTCCCCTGGGATTCATTTGCTTCGGTTATGAGGAGGATATCTGGCGCTACCAAATCCAGAATGGCACGGAAAATTTTAACAATGATATGGGTCTGAGGGAGATGGATTGAATTTGTACCGACGGTTTTCCACAAGTAAGGTATGGCATCCAACCGGATCAGATTGGCGCCCTGTCGAATATAAAACAGCAGTAAGTCGACGATTTCCAGCAGTACGTCAGGATTGGTAAAATTCAGATCAACCTGATCATCGCTAAAGGTGGTCCAGACCGCCTGTAATCCTTTATCCGTCATGAAGTTGGTTGTGACAGAAGATGCTCTGGGTCGGTATACCTGGGATAGATCCTCGTTTGGACCGATTGAGATAAAATAATTAATATAAGGTGCCTGCACTTTTAAATAAGATTGAAACCACTCATGCCCGGAAGACACATGATTGATCACGGCATCAAACATTAATTTGTATTCTCTCCGAAGCGCCCTAATATCATCCCAACTGCCGAACTTTGGATCTACCTGGCGGTAATTCGTTACGGCGAAACCATCATCAGACGAATAACGGTAAAATGGCAGGATGTGTACTCCACTGATGGCATGATTCAAATACTTATCCAGAAACTTTTTCAGGGATTGCAGTGGTGCTGTGTTTGCTGCCTGGAATTGGTCCCCGTAGGTGATGAGGATAATATCTTTTTCTGACCAGTACTCATCATTGATTTTTTCATTTCTATAAGACCGGGAGTACTCAACTTTAAAGTCGTCCAGAACAGGTTTTAGTCTTTTCCAGGTATTACCCGCAACATCCTCACCATATAACATGGCCAGATAATCAATGATTATGTTGCCGATTTGATCCCTGGATCGCCCGTTTCCCATAGGCACCTATGTTATATCTCAATCGCCTCCCAATAGGTATTGGATATCTCAATGGTTCGGACAATGTCAGGGTCTAGACCCTGAAACCGGATCTTTACTATCGCAATGGGTATACGATGAGTAACCAGTCCGATAACCTGTCCTTTATTGATTTGAATAACCTCATCGACAAAATCATCGATTCGCTTTCGGACTGCTGGTAAGGATTCGCCTCCAGGAGGGGTTATTGTCCAGGGATGGCTTTCCCACTGCCGAAATTGATCAGGAAATTCAGCTTGGATTTCCGAGTGCAATTGAGTTTGCCACACACCTTGATTTATCTCTTTCAATCGAGAATCGGTTTGAAGCGGCAAGTTCAGTTCTTGCGCCACTATTTGAGCCGTTTGCAAAGCACGTTTCAGCGGGCTGGAATACAGGATATTTAACTTGATATGTGATATTTGAGTGACCAGATTCCGGGCCTGGGTAAATCCTGCTTCATTCATCGAAGGATCAGCCTGTCCCTGATAGCGGCCAATTTGATTCCAGTCTGTCTCACCATGGCGGATCAGGACCAGGGTTGTCATGAGAATTTTTTCCTCATCGGTGGCAACCCGAATTTTTCACGATATTCTGGTATTTCAATCATGGGCGGTCGTTCGTATTCAACAATCTCATTCACTTTTAATTGAAAAACTCCCGATTCGTAACGAACAGTTTTCATAGTACGGTTTACATCTTCAATTATCTCAAGTCTATGGCGTTTCTCCAGCCGGCTGATAAATGTCTGAAGGATTTCAAATGACATCTTTGATAAATCCGGTAACTCCTGATTTCTGTGAATTCTTTCCACCAGGTCAACTTGAGCAATGGAAGATAAGTTAAATTTTTCATAAGCGTCGATTAATAGTGAGGATTCGACACCGTAACCGGACATGAATGTCATCTGTTCCAGCGCCTCCCGCCGACCGCCATATTCTCCCGCTAAGGGCTGAATAATTCCTGACAGTCCAGGATAAAACAGGTTCAAAAGGGGTCTGGCGGTGAGTTCGGTAACCCGTCCTCCTCGTCCCGGTTTTAATCCGGTGGATGATTTCAGTGGTCGGCGATAAAAACCTTTGATGAATTTTAAATCGGGACGGTGAAGCAGTGGCCCAATTAATCCATAAAGGAAACGGGGATGAAAATTTTTTATATCAGTATCGACCCAGAATACTAAATCTCCCTTCGTAACATACAGGCTTTTCCAAAGTGCTTCTCCCTTCCCAACGCGGGATCCATGTTGGGGAAGTACCTCAGAATGTTTATAAACAGCGATTCCTAAATCATTGGCAATCGTGCGTGTTTTATCGCACGAATCCGAATCCATAAGAATAATTTCATCCAGCAAGGGAATTTTGGTCGTCAACGCCCGCTGTGAAATCAGGATAATATTTTTGATAGTTTCTTCTTCGTTCAATGCCGGTAGTACCAGACTGATTTTTAAGCCCTGTTTTTCTTTCAGGTTAACCAGATCTTTAAGATCAGCAAATTCATCGGCATGAAAGGTATTCTCCGCAAACCATTGGTCTACCAGAACCGAAATAGCCTTAGAACCGAATTCAATACTGCCGGTTTTTTCGGGAATAAAACGTTTGGTTTTTACAGCAATTACCGCACTCAGCGAATATTTGAGCATAGTATCAGTGATTCTTCCAAAGGAGGTTGTCTTCTGCATGGGATGGGCTGCCGTACCCAGAATTGTGACATCAGTATTATGGGAAACTTCTAAAAGGGTCTTAGTTTGATTCCCGGACACGATCTGGTATTGTTCTATATCCGGCATTTGTGTCAGTATTTTTTCCATGCCGGCATAATCTTCCGCTTCCAATTTCGATATACGCCGGGGAGGTATATTTAACGATGTGATTTTTGCTTGATGCGCTCGAGCTATCATGAGGCTTAGTCCGAGGCAGCGTTCCGCGTGCGGCCCACCACGGTTATAGACCAGCAAACTGGCTGGTTTCACAGGAACAGGACCTCTGACAAGGGCTATATCACAGGGAGGATGAGATAGAATTTCAGCAGCAGTTAAATCCAGGCTTTCCAGATGATTAGCCCAATTTAAGATTAGTAACTGGATATTCGGTCGTTTCAAGATAGTGGCATAAATGTCTTCCCAGGGATTATAAGTGACATGGATTCGTTCTACTGGCCGAATATTGATTCGGTCCACGTTGGCATGAATTAAATCCCGCATATCACGCGCTGGCAGGGCGCCGGTGCTTAAATTTTTTCCTTCCTGAATTGGTACTACTCCCATTAACAGGACCGGTTCTGTTTGGGCCAGCCAGTGTCCCAGGTTTAATAACGAAGCATTGTCACTACCAGGAATAAGCGGGATAAGAATTTTTACCCGCCGCCGTTTAGGATCAGGTTTTTGAATTGTAGTAGTCATTATTTTTTTCACTTTCCCTGATTATGACAGGAGTCATTTTGTGATTGTTATTTACATTGATTTGATCAAGGGAATAATCTTTTTTACAGTTATTTGTCGCCATGAATATTCATCCACCACACGATGTTTAAATTGATAAGAATGATCTTCTTTTAAAAAATCCAAAATGGTTTCAGCCACTGAACCGGGGGCGTCATCCGGATCAAAATAGCTGGCAAAACCCAGAGTACTTTCTCTCACAGGAGGAAGATCAGCCGAAAAAATTGGAAGCCGACTCAACCCTGCTTCTATGGTGGGTATCCCAAATCCCTCCCGCCTGCTTGGGAAAAGCAACAAATCCGATATACGGTATAAATCCGCAATTATGCCATCACTGATCTTTGGTATTTTAATCATCTTCCCGACTTCGAACAGGAAATGGGCATTTGCTGTCAAGTTCAATTCTGCACGCAACTTGCGCAATGATTCCCAATACTCGACATTGGTCTGATTATGCGCACCTGGCGGTCCGGTCACAACCAACCCTACTTGAGGGCAGGTCTGCCGCAGCTCAGCGGTGACTTTTAATGCCAGTTCGATATTTTTTCTGCGTGTTATTCGAACCGGTAATAGCATCAAAGGATCGCAATTCATTAAATCTAATTTTTGAATTATCTTTTTTGTAGCTAATTCCAGTTTCATGAAATTTTCAATATCAACACCCGGATTTACGACTGCGATTTCTTTCTGGTTAAGTCCAATTAACTGGGACAAATCCTTTCGACGATCTTCGGAAACTGTAACATATTTTACGCCCGGCCAGGCCATTTTCAATAAATTCCAGGGATAACCGGTAAATAAGTTGGAAGTATAAAGCTCGTCTTGCCAAGCTATATCGTGACACCAGGCAATTATTTTTACCACATTCTGATCCGTTAAGTTCCACAGCGCTGCCGACAGGGCTAAATTTTTGTGCAGAGTCAGTACATTGTGCACGATGGCAACCTCCACTTTGGCCAGGATACGGTTTAGCCGTGTTGTTAAGTCATCCCGTAGTTCATAAAATTTTGATGTGACTTTTCCCTGTGAGAGGTCATGGTTAACTGCAAGTACTTTTGGGTGCTGTGAATACATTTCCGGGATCCGGTGCAAATTGATATCCGAATGGAATTGTCTGCCCTGACCGCTAACCACGCACGGTGAATATCCCATTTCTATCAATGTTAGCGCCTGGTAAAACAAGGTTTTCTCTACACCACCAACGGTTGGAGGTGCCGCAAAGTGGAGAATCGCAATGGACTTAGCAGTGCGCAATTTTATAATCCCATGCACTCACTTAACAGCGCCACCAGTTTGTGTCGTAAAATGTCGTATGAATAGAATCGCCGACCTAATTCATAATTATGGTCGATTATACTCGTGACAATTTCAGGATGAGTTAAGATATTCCGTGTCTGCTCTACAGTTTTATCGTCGATAATATTCATAAAATCAATGACTTTAAATCCTTTGGGTTCAATATCAGTCCGGTAAATTTCATAGGCGCTCATGACGATTGGTCGCCGATAGTAAATTGTTTCTAAAAATGCATTGCCGAATCCTTCTATCGTAGACGGGTAGGTTACCAGGTCAGCTTGCTGATAGGCATCACGCAGAGAATAAATCTTTTTTCCATCTTTAGAAGTCTGGCGTATGTAATCAAAGCGATCAGTGCCATAAATCACTTTCACACCCAGTAACCGGGCATACTCTACTAAATAATTTGAGTATTTATCCCCTTCATCGCCAAAACCGTGAGTGAACAGCAAGACACAGGGTAATTCCAAACGGCGGACCAATTCAATGGCAAACTCGACTCGTTTTCGGGGTACAATCCGTGTTGGCTGGAGAAGGAGGTACTCATCACTATCAATTCCAAGCTCGGCACGCATATCGTCAGCAAATCCATCGGGTTTTGGCGGCGGATTTTCAAAATCCATGACATTTGGAATCAGTGTCGAGCTAGCGCCGGTCCGTCTTGCTAATTGACGTCCGGCAGTTGTATTAATTACCACATGATGTACCGATGGTAAAATCGGTGGAAACGAACCCAGTTGATAATCACTCGCGGCGCTCACTTTAAATCGGGATCGTTCCCATCCAAAATCATGGTGATGAGCAATTGTAGGAATGGAGGTTTCCGCAATTAACTCCGTGATCGCCAACCCCAAGGGAATATTCATCGGTATGGAAAGCGCATTTTCGACAATTAACCCATCCAGTTGAAAATGATCAATAAATTGGTAAAGCTTCTCTTTTAAATAGAACCGCAAGGATTGAACTTTCCCGGATGTTTCTGATGATCGTGACCAATTATCAAATAAATCGACAGTAAGTTTGATAACATCGGGATGGTTGAAATGGGCTTCGGGGACAATACGGGTTCGATCGGCCGGCAAATCTGATTCACCGGCAAAATAAAAACATTTATGACCAAGCTCCGTCAGGACTTTCGACCATTTGGCCACTTCCAACGATACTCCATCGGTTCCTGCTAAACGTTTAGCGACGAAACCGATCCGACATATCCTTCCGTCTAACATATCTCAATATTCTTGTTTCATTTCGGAAAATAAAACCACAATGATTAATATAATGTATCAAACATAAAAGATAAATGTAAGGGAAAAATCTGATCCTTTAGGGCTGAAGAAAGGTGGTTAGATTACCTTGTTCCCTATAAACCCTCCTCCAGAGCGCGAAGGTTCGTAGAGTGGGTGTCTATTTTTTTTGTAAACGGCATTACTTAGTCATTGTAAATCATCCTGTCTTCCCTGCCTGCGTATCGACTGCCAGCCTGCGCTGAAGCTACGGTTGATAAAAACCGGCATGCTTTTAAGGACGAGGGATTTTAAGGAATTTGCCATCATGTCCTATCTCCTAATATAATGCAAGTTACAGAGTTCTCTGTTTTGTTTTTACCTGCTGATTGACTAGTAAATATCTAAACCCAATATACATTTTTGGGGGCATCTTTCTGTAAAAAAGTTAATCTGAAAATGAACTCCCCCGCAGCAAGCTGCGAGGTATCTAAATTATCCCCTCAAACATAGTTAAATGCCCACGATAGAAAGGTACAATAGTATCGATCTATTAGGCTTTTTCGAAACATACTCACTCACCTGTCATTTTATGAATTTTCTCGACCCCGCTGAGAGCAGCGCGGAATTCTTTTAATTAACCGAGTAACACCTTTAGCCTGAATATCTGCCAAATTACTAAGATTGTCTCAGCTATTATAAGCGCTTCCCGGTGTGAGTATCAAACAGCATTATCCTGGTGGTATTGAAATTGATGAAAATCTGTTCGCCGGGTTTATAAAACACCAATTGTGGATATTTAATCACTAACGGATTATCCGCCAATTTGATATGAATAATCGTTTCACTGCCTAATGGTTCGGTTACTATTACCTGTGCTGTTATCGGACCCCGGTTGATACTGATGTCTTCGGGTCTGATACCCAGGGTGATCGCACGTTTCTGGTCGCTTTTGTCTTCAATGTCTGTAAGCTCAACTTTTACTCCCGGACCTTCAAACACATTTTCGGTCAGGTTTCCTTCGATAAAATTCATGGCCGGCGATCCAATAAAGCTACCAACAAACCTGTTTCCCGGAGCCTGATATACTTCCATTGGCGAGCCTATCTGTTGGGCAATACCATCTTTCAGGATTACAATCCGATCACCCATGGTCATGGCTTCAA